>Ga0169931_10003938_pt1 | contig 23326 bp, 22 predicted proteins | sample Kivu_15m_20L_FD_129675 | JGI IMG/M metagenome (GOLD analysis project Ga0169931, IMG submission 129675) | Freshwater microbial communities from Lake Kivu, Western Province, Rwanda to study Microbial Dark Matter (Phase II) - Kivu_15m_20L... | ecosystem: Environmental > Aquatic > Freshwater > Lake...
CCCAAACCCAAACCCAAACCCAAGACCAAGCCGGGTGCAAACCACGCCCAAAGATTTTCAGGAGATTGCAGGCATGAGCTTCGAAAAAATCGCCGTACTCGGTCTCGGCAAGGTGGGTCACCTCGCTGCCGAGTTATTGCATGGTGCAGGGTTCAAGGTGACGGCGATCGACGCGCGAACCGTCGCCGAAAAGCCCTTTGCAACGCTCTGTGTCGATGTAGCCGACCCATCAGCGCTGCGGCAGGCGCTCGCCAGTCAGCAGGCGGTGCTTTCTTGCCTGCCGTATGCGCTCAATAAAGACGTCGCCAGCTTGGCGCACGAGCTCGGCCTGCATTATTTTGATCTGACCGAAGATGTGCCGACCACCCAGCACATCCGGACGTTGGCTGAAACCAGCAAAGGCTTGATGGCCCCGCAGTGCGGTTTGGCGCCGGGCTTCATCGGCATTGTGGGTGCGCATCTGGCGGCGCAGTTCGAGCGAGTGCGCTCCATCCGCTTGCGCGTGGGCGCGCTGCCGCAAAATCCGACCGGCTTGCTCGGCTACGCCTTCAACTGGTCGTCCGAGGGCGTGGTCAATGAATATCTCAATGATTGCGAGGTCATCGAGGAGGGCGTGCGCAAGATGGTGACCGCCATGGAGTGGATCGAGACGATCTACGTCGATGGCGTGCAGCTCGAGGCCTTCACCACCTCTGGCGGGCTCGGCACCATGTGCGAAACCTTTGCTGGGCGGGTCGACAATCTCGACTACAAGACCATGCGCTATCCGGGCCACGTGCAGCTGATGAACTTCTTTTTTCACGAGCTGCTGATGCGCGAGCGTCGGGAGCTTGCCGGGCAAATCCTCTCGAACGCCAAGCCGCCGGTCGATGCCGATGTGGTCTATGTGCATGCCTCGGCCGAGGGCTGGGCGGAGGGCCGGCTGCAGCGCAAAGAATTCGTACGCGGCTACTATCCCATCGAAATCAACGGCAAGTCGCGAACCGCCATCGCTTGGACCACCTCGGCCTCGGTGGTTGCCGTCATCGAGATGGTGCGGGGCGGCAGCCTGCCGGCACAGGGCTTCCTGAAACAAGAGAACATCCCGCTCGAGGCGTTTTTGGCTACGCGGACCGGGAGCCTCTACCGGGCCGAGCGCTCGCGGCATTGAGGGCTTGTGCCCCACTGCGAGCGGCTACAGCAATACTTTGGCCTGAGGCGCCCGGCAGATAAAGATATTCGCCCTGCAGGGCTGCGGCTTGTGTATCGCGAGGCGCTCGTCATTGCCTATTCGAATCAGTACCTGATTCTCGCGCTCATGCCCGCAGTGCTGTTGCCCTGCGTGTGGCTGATGCAGCGATCTGCCGTCAGCGGAACGTCACCAGCGGGCGAGGGTCAGGCTGCGCCTCCAGGTGCGGTACCGCATTGAAGACTTCGAGATTACGGCGCGCGTCGTCATACCGAATGCGCGTGATCGATGAATTGAAGAGCGTCCACGAAAGCTTGAGTGCACCCTCGTCATCGAGTCCGAGCACATGACCCACAGCGGCACCGATCGTGCCAGCGGAACTGCATACGACGATCTGCCGCGAGCGTCCCTCGCTGCGCATGATTTCTTCGAGACCTTCGGCGACTCGTGAACGAAAGACTCGCCAAGGCTCGACGCCGCGTGCATCGAGTTCACCTGCGATCCAGGCGCGACCCGCCTGTTCGAGTCGGCGCTGAAATGCGCGGGGGTCAGGTTTGGCGTTCGGACCCTGCAGCGCCGTGAGGGGCAGGCCGCTTCGTTTGGCGTGGGCTTTGAGCAGAACTTCGGCGTCGTATTCATTAAACGCCGAGTGCTGTTGAATACCGCCGCTTCTGCTGCCGCTGCCGTCGCCGTGCAGGCTTGCCAGAATCTCGGCCGTCGAACGTTGGCGCTGCAAAGTACCGCTATAAATGGCATCGACGGGCTGACGGATGCGCGCGTAGTGATCGCGCAAATGCATCACTTGCTGCTCGCCCAAACTCGACAGTCGATCGTAGTCCGCGCTGCCAAAAGAGGCCTGACCATGGCGAATGAGATGAATGGTACTCACGGGACGAGGGGCTCCTGCATTGAGGCCGGATTGTACGCCGCGTAACATTCACGAGACATGGCGCGCCGCGAAGTATCTGTACCCCGACTGTCCGCTTGGGTTCGCGCGCTCGGCGCGCTACCGCTGCCGGTGTTACATGCCCTCGCGCGCCTCTTCGCCCTGATCTCCTGGTACATCGTCCCGCACAAGCCCAAGGTCATTCAGGAGAGTTTGCGGATCGCATTTCCCGAGCGTTCGTTCGCCGAGCGTGAAGCGTTGCGACGCGAGTTTTATCGTAGCTACGGCGATGTGATGCTCGAGGTGGTGCGCTCGGCGGTCATCAGCGGTGAAGACCTTGATCGACGCATGCGTTTCGAGAATCTGCAGGTACTGCGTGAGGCAATCGCCGAGGGCGGCCCGGCTGTGCTCGTGGTGGGTCATCAGTGCAACTGGGAGTGGTTGTTGCACGGACTCGCGCGAAATTTGGGGTATCCCGTCGACGCGGCTTACAAGCCGCTCAAAAACCGTTGGATCGATCAGCAGATGCTCGCGTTGCGCAGTCGTTTTGGTGCGCAGATGATTCCTTCCGAGCGTGTGATACGCGAGCTCATCGCGCGTCGGCGGATTCCGCGCCTCCTCGCCTTGGTGGCTGATCAAGAGCCCGTGGCGAGTGATCGTCGTCACTGGACGCGCTTTCTAAATCGCGACACGGCTTTTTTCATGGGCGCTGACGTGATGGCGACGAGCCTCGACTATCCGGTGTTTTTTGGTGCCTTGCGGCGCACTAAGCGCGGGTATTACTTGGCTTCGTTCGAACTGTTACGTGCCCGTGGCGAGCAACTCGCGCCCGGTGAGCTGACCGAGCGCTATGCGCGACGTGTTGAGCGGCAGATACACGAATCGCCCGCTGATTGGCCCTGGTCCCACAAACGCTGGCGCTTGCGCCGTGAGGACGAGCCGCAGTCTTGAGCGCGCGAGCGAACTCTGTCGTTCTTGTGGCGGTCATGTTCATCGCGGACAATGCAGTCTCATGTCTTTAGCTGCTACGCACCCGACCCCGGAAATCTCGGTGGTCATTCCCGTTTGCAACGAGGTCGACAACGTTGGGCCCTTGGCCCGCGAGATCGTGGCGGCACTAGAGGGCAAAGCCTTCGAAATTTTGTTTGTCGACGACGGCAGCACCGATGGCACGGCAGAGTCGGTGCGCGAGCTGCGCCACAGCATTCCGCAGCTGCGTTTGCTGCGGCACTCCTTTCGCAGCGGACAAAGTGCTGCCGTGTGTTCCGGTGTGCGTCATGCGCGCGCGGAGTGGATCGCCACGCTCGATGGCGATGGACAAAACGATCCCGCCGACATTCCCAAACTTTATGAGTCGCGGTTCGTGGCCGAGCTCGTCATGGGCAACCGCGTGCAGCGGCGCGACACGTGGCTGCGGCATGCGCAGTCGCGGGTGGCGAATGGCGTTCGCGGTTGGCTGCTCGGTGATGGCACCCCGGACACCGGCTGTGGCATCAAGGTGATGCATCGCGCGCAATTTCTCGAGCTGCCGCGCTTCGATCACATGCATCGCTTCTTGCCGGCGCTCTTTCTGCGTGCCGGAGCGAGGGTGGTCTCGGTCCCCGTCGCTCATCGACCGCGTGCGCGTGGCACCTCCAAGTACGGACTTTTCGATCGCCTCTGGGTAGGCATCGTCGATATCTTCGGCGTGATGTGGTTGCGCCGTCGCTTCCGGCCGGGGTTGCAGATCCGCGAGGACTGAAGCGCGAATCTGCTGCTTGCCGGTCATTTCTTCGGGGAAGGCAATGCAGAACGATACTTTGATCTGGGTCATGGTGGGCTTTGTCGGGCAGGCGCTGTTTTCGATGCGCTTCGTCGTGCAATGGATCGCGAGCGAGCGCATCAAGCGCAGCATCATTCCCCAGGCGTTCTGGTATTTCAGTCTCGCCGGCGGAGCAACGCTGCTCGCGTACGCCATTCACAAACAAGATCCTGTGTTCATTGCAGGGCAGGGCCTCGGGCTCATTGTCTATCTGCGCAATCTCTACCTCATCCGCACCGGACGGCAGCAGGCCGACGCTTGAGCGCAGAGGCGCGCGCCACGCTGGTCGATCTCGGTTGGATCAGTCTCTGGTTCGTGTTGATTATTTTCGTGGGCTTCGGCCTGCGCGACCCGTGGCCAGCCGACGAACCTCGCTTCGCGAGCGTTGCGCTCGACATGCTGCGCAGCGGCAATTGGCTGATTCCGCACGCAGGCGGTGATTTCTACCAGGACAAGCCCCCGCTGCATTTCTGGCTGATGGCGATCGGTTATTCTTTGACCGGTTCGCTGCGTGCCGGATTTCTTTTGCCCTCGATGCTGGCGTCGCTCGGTACGCTGTGGCTGGTGTACGACCTGATTCGACGACTGCACGGACGCGAATCTGCACGGCTCACCGCGATCACGCTCGTCTGTTGCGTGCATTACGTCATGACGACCCGGGGTGCGCAGATTGATGCCACGCTGATCTTCTTTTGCACGCTCGCGCTTTGGGGTCTGTTGCGGCATCTGTTGCTCGGTGCGCCAGTCGCCGTCGCGCTGATCGGTGCGTTCGCCGCGGGGTTAGGGGTTATCGACAAAGCGGTGGGTTTTTTGACGCTCGCGCTATTGCCGCTCGCGGCGCTGCTTGCGCAAAGATTCGGGGCTCCGGCCGTGCCGCGCGCGACGTGGTGGCAAGTGCCCGTGGTGTTCGTGCTCACCATCATGCTGTGGCTCGTGCCAATGCTGCTGCATGTGGCGAGCGTCGGTAGCCCCGAACTCATCGCGTATCGCGACGAGTTGCTCTTCAAGCAGACGGTGACACGCTATGCGCAGGCGTGGCACCACATTCGCCCTTTTTATTACTACTTGGTCGAGGTCATCCCTGCGCTCTGGTTGCCTTTGAGTGCGCTGCTGTTTTGGCTGGTGCCGCGCTGGCGAGATGACTGGCGCGAGCGGCGGATGGCGGTCTGGTTGCCCTTGCTCTGGGCGTTGCTCGTCATCCTGTTCTTCAGCCTGAGCACGGGCAAGCGGGGTGTTTATGTGCTGCCGGCGTTGCCGGCGCTGGCCATGGCAGCAGCGCCGCATCTGCCGCAGCTATTCGCAAGCCAATCGGTGCAACGCTTGTCACTGGCGCTTGCTCTGTTGCTGCTCGTGCCGGGAGTATCGGTCGCAGTGGGGTCAGCGCTTGGGGTAGGTGCAGTCAAAGAATTGATCGAGAGCAGTGAGCTCGTGTCACTCGCGCCGGTTTACGCTTTTGCGATTGCGGCCACGGCAGCGTGGCTCATCGCACTGCGATGGCGTCCACTTCTGGCTTGGCCGCTGGTGCTTGTTTGTCTTACGGTCAGTTGGGGAGCGGGTATCGCGCCGCAGATCAACGGCGAGCGCTCTGCTTCCACTTTCGTGCGGCAGATGCTGGCGAAGGTGCCGCGTGAGGCTGAACTTGGCCTGCTCGCTTACCGCGAGCAGTTCCTTCTCTATCTCGATCGTGAAGTCGTCAATTTTGGGCACGCCCGCTGGCGTGAGGGCGATGCCGAGGCGTTTGACGCTGCACGCTGGCTTGCCGGAGACCGCAAACGTCTTTTGTTGGTCTCGGAGCAATATCTCGATCGCTGCTTCGCGAGCAACCCGCGCCAACTTGCAGGCGAATCGAGCGATGAGCAATGGTTTTTGGTCACGGGGATGCCCGCGAGCGATTGCATCGCTCAAGGTAACCCGGCCAAGGTAATCAGGTATCAGCCCCCGGTCGGGGTGCTGAACTGAGGCAGCGCAGCGATCCCTTGCCGGGACCGCCGCGCGCCTCTTGGATCAGAACGGCAGGCCGTGCGCCGAGCCGCCCATGCACAGCAGCATGGGGAACGAAAGCAGAAAGTTGACGCGCGAAGCGAGTGTCGCGGTACGACGGGCCTTCGCCTTTTCTTCGTCAGTGGCCTGAACAACGCCGATGACCTTTTTCTGGTTCGGCCAAATCAGGACCCAAACGTTGAACAGCATGATGGTGCCGAGCCACGAGCCGATACCGATGACGACGCTGCCTTCCTGCAGTGTGAACGCGTCCATGAAGCGGCCACCGAGCAGCCAGCCACCGGTGAGCCAGGTGGCGAGCGCCATCCAGCGGAACCAGAGCAGGGCACGTGGCGCGACGTACTTGACGATGCCTGCACCGCCCGGACCGCCCTTGTCGGCGTTGGCCGCCGCGAGTGCCGGAATTTGTGCGACGTTGAAGTAGTAGAGCAGGCCGATCCAGAAAATGCCGGTCACGATATGTGCCCAGCGACCAAGGCCGAGTTGATTGAATTCGCCGCCCGGGGTTTGGGGCAGCACCATCACGATGATGGCAAACAGCACGCCGAGCGTGATTGTGGTGCCGACGCTGTCAAGAGGATTTTTCATTGCGTTGCTTCTCCGGCATGCAAGAGTTGAAAACCGTTTGAAGAATAGGTGACGAAACCCCATAATTCAACGCATTCCACTGCTTGAACCCAAGGACGGGACGATGGCGAACAACGCCGCAGATATTCGTCTTGCGCGACCCATGTCGCCCTGTATCAGCGTTTGCGCGCTCGATCACACGGGGCATTGCGCAGGTTGCCTGCGCACTCGAGACGAAATCGCGAGCTGGATCCGCCTCTCTCCCGATCAACAGTGGGACTTGCTGCGCACACTCGAGCGTCGTCGTGCCGAGCGGGCGCCGCGGCGTAGTGTCTAAGGAGGTTTACACAACGATGGACGTCAACGAGCGAATCAAGGCGCAACTGGGCGCAGCTCCCGTGGTGCTTTTCATGAAGGGCACACCCGATTTTCCGCAGTGCGGCTTCTCGGCGCAGGCCGTGGGTGCGCTGCGTGCCTGTGGGGCCAAGTTCCATCACGTCAATATTTTTGAAGACCCCGAGCTGCGCGAAGCGCTCAAGCGGCTCTCCAACTGGCCGACCTATCCGCAGCTGTACGTGAAGGGCGAGCTACTTGGCGGCTGCGACATCACCCTCGAGATGTATCACAACGGCGAACTCAAGCAGGTGCTCGACGAGACTGGCGCTACCGCCTGAGGTTTGAGCGGCGTCAGGGGCTGTTCTCGTCGGCGACTGGCGAGGTGGGGTCGGTGCCATTGCCGCTGGCAGTCCCGTTGCCGTTCCCATTGCCAGGGTTGTCATCGACCCAGCCCAAAGATTTCGCGCGCTGCTCGGCCTCGAGGAAGCTCGGCTGACAAAAATTGCAGACCTTGCAAAAGATATCGGCGGTGCGCTCGGCATCGTAGGCCGCGGCATGCGCTGCCGATGAATCCCACTCAAGACCACTCGCCATCGTCGCCTTGGCAAGCACCGTCTGTCCGAGTGCCGCGCCGGCGAGCGTCACGGTGTCAAAACTCGAGAACGGGTGGAAAGGATTGCGTTTGATATCCGCCCGCGCGACCGCCGCGTTCAAAAATCCGAGATCAAACGAGGCATTGTGACCGACAAGGATGGCGCGTTTGCAGCCGTGGCGACGCACGGCCTCACGCACCTCTTTGAAAATGCGCGAGAGCGCATCTTTTTCATCGATGGCGGGGCGCAGCGGATGAAAGGGATTGATGCCGGTCACGGCAAGTGAGGCGGGCTCGATGTTCGCGCCTTCAAACGGTTTGACGTGATAGCTGTAGGTCTCGCCGCGACGCAGCAGACCCTCGGGCGAGATTTCGATCAGCACCGCCGCAATTTCGAGCAGGGCATCTTTGGCCGCGTTGAGCCCGCCCGTCTCGACGTCGATCACCACTGGCAGAAAGCCGCGAAAGCGGCGCGCGAGATTCGGGACGACGGCGTTCACTGTGACAACAACCGCCAGCGCAGGCGTTCGTTGGCACGCATCGGAACAACCACGTCACCGCCGAACGCGTAGGCGCCCGGTACGCTCCATTCTTCCTGGTGCAGGGTCACGGTGCCTTCGTTGCGGGGCAGCTCATAGAAATCGGGGCCGTGGAGCGAAGCAAAACCTTCGAGGCGCGGCAGCGCACCCACGCTTTCGAAGAGTTCGGCATACAGTTCGAGTGCGGCGTGCGCGGAGTACATGCCGGCACAGCCGCAGGCGGCTTCCTTGGTATTGCGCGCATGCGGCGCGCTGTCGGTGCCGAGAAAAAACCGTGGCGAACCGCTGGTCGCGGCTTCGATCAGCGCGCGGCGGTCGATCTCGGTTTTGAGCACCGGTAGGCAATAGAAATGCGGACGGATACCGCCGCGGAAAATCTCGTTGCGGTTGAAGAGCAGATGCTGCGGCGTGATCGTTGCCGCGACACCTGCACGCGCTTGGTTGACAAAATCGACCGCGGCTTTGGTCGTGATGTGTTCGAACACCAACTTGAGACGCGGGTGCCTCTCGATGAGCGGTGCCAGCACTTCATCGATGAAGGCTTCTTCGCGATCGAAGATATCGACATGCTCGTGGGTGACTTCGCCATGCACCTGCAGCACGACACCGAGCTCGGCCATCCGCGCGAGCACGGCCTCGATGTGGCGAATGTCGGTGACTCCTGCATCGGAATGCGTCGTCGCGCCGGCCGGATAAAGTTTGCAGCCCGCGACAAAACCACTGGCGCGCGCGCGATCGATTTCATCTACCGGCATACGATCGTTGAGATAGAGCGTCATCAAGGGTTCGAAATCCGAGCCCTGCGGTCGCGCCGCAAGAATTCGCTCGCGATAGGCCGCGGCAAGTGCGGTGGTGGTGACCGGCGGCTTGAGATTCGGCATGACGATCGCGCGTCTGAACTGCTGCGCGGTGTGCGGCAAGACAGCGGCAAGGGCCGCACCGTCGCGCAGATGCACATGCCAATCATCGGGACGGCGAATGACGAGTTGCGCGCTCATGGGGCCGGGGATGCTAGCACAGGGCGATTGCTCGCCCGGCGCCACCGCGATTAGTTAACATACGGTTTTTCACACGCACGACAGGCAGGACGGGGGTATGTCCGAAAGTCCGCAGGGTGATCTCGATCCCAACGAGACCCGCGAGTGGTTGGAGTCCATCGATTCGGTTTTGAAGGCCCATGGGCCTGAACGCGCGCATTTTTTGCTCGAGCAGCTGATCGATCACACTCGCAGGTCCGGTGCCTATTTGCCGTTCAAGCCGAACACGGCCTATCTCAACAGCATCTCCACCGGACAGCAGCCCGATTACCCCGGTAATCGCGAGCTTGAGCGACGTGTCGAGGCCTACATTCGTTGGAATGCCATGGCGATGGTGGTCCAGGCGAATCGGATCTCCTCCGAGTACGGCGGACATATTGCGACCTATGCCTCGGCAGCCACGCTATACGAGGTCGGCTTCAATCATTTTTGGCGCGCACGCACCGAACAGCATCCCGGGGACATGATCTATGTGCAGGGGCATGCCTCGCCGGGCATTTACGCGCGTGCCTACCTTGAAGGCCGCTTGACCGAAGATCAGTTGCGACATTTCCGCCAAGAAGTGGCAGGTGACGGTCTCTCGTCCTATCCGCACCCCTGGCTGATGCCGGACTTCTGGCAGTTCCCGACCGTCTCGATGGGCCTCGGTCCGATGCAGGCGATTTTCCAGGCGCGCTTTCAGCGTTATCTCGAGCATCGCGGGCTCGTCGCCCCGTCTGATCGCAAGATCTGGGCATTTTTGGGCGACGGCGAGATGGACGAGCCCGAGTCGATGGGCGCGCTCACCATGCCGGTGCGCGAGAAGCTCGATAATCTGGTGTTCGTCATCAACTGCAATCTGCAGCGTCTCGATGGACCGGTGCGCGGCAACGGCAAGATCATTCAGGAGCTCGAGGCCGCGTTCCTCGGCGCCGGCTGGAATGTCATCAAAGTTTTGTGGGGTTCGCGTTGGGATCCGCTGCTCGCCAAAGACAATCTCGGCCTGCTGCGCCGCGTCATGGAAGAGTCGGTCGATGGCGAGTATCAAAATTTCAAGGCCAAGGGTGGCGCGTACACGCGGGAACATTTCTTTGGCAAGTTCGACGAACTCAAGGCGATGGTCGCCAACATGTCGGACGACGAGATTTGGCGTCTGAATCGTGGCGGCCACGATCCGCGCAAGGTCTATGCGGCCTATGCCGCCGCTTCGCAGCACAAGGGTCAGCCCACGGTGATTCTCGCCAAGACCGTCAAGGGTTTCGGCATGGGCAAGGCGGGCGAAGGCCAGATGGTCACGCACCAGCAAAAGAAACTCTCCGACGACGATCTGCGGCATTTCCGCGATCGTTTCAATATTCCGGTTTCAGATGAAGAGATCGCACGCCTGCCGTTTTGCAAGCCCGATGAAGACGGCGAGGAACTGCGCTACATGCGCTCGCGCCGTATTTCTTTGGGTGGGTATCTGCCGGCGCGTCGGCGTTCGGCAGCACCGCTCGTCGTGCCGCCGCTCGAGACCTTCAAGCCGCTGCTCGAGAGCAGCGAGGGCCGAGGCATCTCGACTACCATGGCCTTCGTGCGCATGCTGACCACGCTGCTCAAAGATAAGCAGATCGGCAAGCACATCGTACCCATCGTTCCCGATGAGGCGCGTACCTTCGGCATGGAAGGACTTTTCCGGCAGGTCGGAATTTATTCTTCGGTCGGCCAGCTTTACACGCCACAAGATGCCGATCAGCTCATGTCTTATCGCGAGGACAAAAAAGGCCAGATCCTCGAAGAGGGCATCAATGAAGCGGGCGCGATGTGCTCATGGATGGCGGCTGGCACCGCTTACGCCAACCACGACGTCAACATGGTGCCGTTCTACATCTACTATTCGATGTTCGGCTTCCAGCGTGTGGGCGATTTCATCTGGGCAGCGGGCGATCTGCAGACGCGCGGCTTTCTGCTCGGTGCAACGGCGGGTCGCACCACGCTTGCTGGCGAAGGCTTGCAGCATCAGGACGGCCACAGTCAGTTGCTTGCGGGGACCGTGCCCAATTGCCGCTCCTATGACCCGACCTTCGCCTACGAACTTGCCGTGATCATTCACGATGGCATGCGCCAGATGTATGTCGATGGCGAGCCGGTGTTCTACTACATCACGGTGATGAACGAGAACTACGCCATGCCCGCGATGCCGGCAGGCGCAGAGCAGGGCATCCTCAAGGGGCTTTATTCTTTCGCGCACTACGGCAAAGAAAACGCCAAGTCGAAGTCCCCGACAGCGACGCTGCTGGGGTCAGGAACAATCTTGCGCGAAGTGATCGCCGCTGCCGAGATGCTCGCGAGCGACTACGGCGTGGCAAGCGAAGTGCTCGCCGCTCCGAGTTGGAACGAGCTGCGGCGTGACGCGCTCGAGTGCGATCGTTGGAATCTGCTGCATCCGGCCGATGTGCCGCGCGTGCCCTATGTCGCGAGCACGCTAGCGAATTGCACCGGACCCTTCATTGCCGCGAGCGATTACGTACGCAATGTTCCCGAGCAGATTCGTCAATGGGTGCCCGGTCGCTATGTCGTGCTCGGTACCGACGGGTACGGGCGCTCGGATGCCCGCGAGGCACTGCGTCATCACTTCGAGGTCGACAAGCGCTTCATCGTGCTCGCAACGCTGCGGGCGCTCGCTGATGAAGGGCAGATCGGCATCGATGTGGTGCAGCGCGCGATCAGCACGCTAGGCATCGACGCTGCCAAACCCAACCCGCTCGTTTCCTGACGGAATTTTTGCTTCATGGCACTCACGGAAATTCGCGTTCCTGATCTCGGCTCGTTCAAAGATGTCTCGGTCATCGAGATTCTTGTTAAGCCGGGCGACACGCTGGAGATCGACACGCCGATCGCCACGCTCGAAACCGAGAAGGCGACGATGGATGTCCCATCGCCCGTCGCCGGTGTACTGCGCTCGCTGCATATCGAGCGCGGTGGCAAGGTCAGCACCGGTGCGCTGGTCGCCACGGTCGAGGCAGCGGCGACGGCTGCGGCGCCCGCACCCGCGGCGACAACTCCTGCTGCGACAGCGCCCGTTGCGCCCGCCGCGGCGGCTACAAAATCAGCGCAGACCGTTGCGCCCGCCCCAGCGCCAGTGGCAACGCCTCACGCCGCGCCTCAAGCCGCGCAGGCGATCCCCGGGGCCCGTACTGATCTCGCGCCCATCCAGGAAGCCGGGTTCTCGCGCGCCCATGCGGGACCTTCGGTGCGGCGTTTGGCGCGCGAACTCGGCGTCGATCTCGCGCGGGTGCAGGGCTCGGGCATCAAGGGTCGTATCTCTCACGAAGACGTGAAGGCTTGGGTGAAGCAGGCTTTGCAAGGCGCGTTTGCCGCTGCCGCGCCGGCTTTGCCGAAAGTGCCTGTGGTCGATCACGCGGCCTTCGGACCGATCGAAACTCGGCCGCTCGGGCGGGTACGGCGGATTTCGGGGCCGCGTTTGCATGCCTCATGGGTCAACGTTCCGCATGTCACGCAGTTCGATGAGGCCGACATCACCGAGCTCGAGACGCTGCGCAAATCATTGAAGGACGAGGCCGAAAAACGGGGTGTCAAACTCACGCCGCTCGCATTCATCATTGCTGCCTGTATCAGGGTAATAAAAGAATTCCCGAACTTCAATTCATCGCTCGACGACTCCGGACAGAATCTCGTCTTCAAAAAATATTTTCACATGGGTTTCGCAGCCGATACCCCGAACGGACTTCTGGTGCCGGTCATTCGCGATGCCGATCGCAAGGACGTGTTCGCGATCGCCGGCGAGCTCGCGACGCTCGCCGAACGTGCGCGCAGCGGCAAGCTTGCGGGGGCCGACATGCAGGGTGGTTGCTTCACGGTCTCGAGTCTCGGCGGTATCGGTGGCACGGCGTTCACGCCGATCATCAATGCACCCGAGGTCGCTATCCTCGGCGTGTCGCGCGCGAGCATGAAGCCGGTATGGCGAAATAACGCATTCGAGCCGCGGCTCACCTTGCCGTTGTCCTTGTCCTACGACCACCGCGTCATCGATGGCGCGGAGGGCGTGCGTTTCACGAGTCTGCTGGCGGCGCGTCTTGCGCAGCCTGCCGATCTCGTCGGCGCGTTGCACGCTTGAGTCGCAGATGATTTCGAGGCGCAGATCATGAAGATTCAGGACATCGTCGTCCCCGACCTCGGTAGTTTTGCCGATGTGCCCGTCATCGACGTGCTCGTTGCCGTGGGCGATGTCGTCGAGGCCGAGACGCCGCTGGTCACGCTCGAGACCGACAAAGCTTCGATGGACGTGCCGGCGCCGCACGGCGGCAAGGTCAGCGAGATCCTGGTCAGCAAGGGCAGCAAGGTCTCGAAGGGCAGCGTGATTGTGCGGCTCGCTGTTGAGTCGGCTGCGGTAGCGCCAGCGGTAACGGCCGCGCCGACCGCTGCCGCAGCGCGAGCCGCGGCGCCCACGCCGACGGTCGCAGCATCTGCGTCAGTCCCTGCGGCGCCAAGCGCGCCGCCCGCCGCAGTCGCCGTCCCCGACATTGAAACCGGTCCAGTCGCAGGCGTAGAGCGCCATACGCAGGTGTTGGTGCTGGGTGCGGGTCCCGGTGGCTACACGGCGGCGTTCCGCGCAGCCGACCTCGGTCTCGAGGTCACCATGGTCGAGCGTTGGCCGACCCTGGGCGGCGTGTGCCTCAACGTGGGCTGTATTCCGTCAAAGGCTTTGCTGCATGCGGCCAAAGTGGTCGACGAGGCGGCTTCGATGGCCGCGCACGGCATCGTGTTTGGTCCGCCGCAAATCGATGCGGATAAATTGCGCAATTGGAAGAGCAGCGTAGTGCGCAAGTTGACGGGTGGGCTCGACATGCTCGCGAAGCAGCGCAAAGTCGCTGTGTTGCGCGGTACGGGCAAATTCGTCGCGCCGCGTGTGCTCGAGGTGGCGTCGGCCGAGGGCGCAACGCGCATCAGCTTTGATTACTGCATCATTGCCGCGGGCTCAGAGCCCGTACGCCTGCCGTTCGTGCCCGTCGATCCGCGCGTGATGGATTCGACCGATGCACTCGAACTGCGCGATCTGCCGAAGCGTCTGCTCGTGATTGGCGGCGGCATCATCGGCCTTGAGATGGGCTGCGTCTACGACGCGCTCGGTGTGCGCGTGAGCGTCGTCGAGGTCATGAAGCAGCTGATGCCGGGTGCCGATCCCGATCTCGTCAAACCACTCGAGAAGCGGCTGCGTAAACGCTACGAGCAAATTTTGCTCGGTGTGAAAGTCAAGGCGGTTGCTGCCGAGACCGCAGGTTTGCGGGTCACCTTCGAAGGCGAGGGCGCACCCGAACCACAAATCTTTAATCGCGTGTTGGTGGCGGTCGGCCGCAAGCCGAATGGTGGTCTGCTCGATGCCGACAAGGCGGGTGTCGAGGTCGACGCTCGTGGCTTCATTCAGGTCGACAAGCAGATGCGTACCAATGTGCGCCATATCTTTGCCATTGGCGATCTTGTCGGTCAGCCGATGCTCGCGCACAAGGCGACCCATGAGGGTAAAGTCGCCGCCGAGGTGATCGCCGGCGAAAAACGTGCCTTCGATGCCCGCGTGATCCCCTCGGTCGCCTACACCGACCCCGAGGTCGCGTGGGTGGGTCTCACCGAAACCGAGGCCAAGGCGAAGGGCATCGCCGTGCAAAAAGGCATGTTTCCTTGGGCGGCGAGTGGTCGCTCACTCGCGCAGGGGCGCGATGAGGGCTTCACCAAACTGTTGTTCGATCCCGAGACACATCGTGTCGTCGGTGGCGGACTCGTCGGGCCCAATGCGGGCGAGCTCATCGGCGAAATCGCGCTTGCCATCGAGATGGGTGCTGATGCGGCGGATGTGGGCCTGACCATTCACCCGCATCCGACGCTGTCAGAGTCGATCGCGTTTTCGGCGGAGGCTTTCGAAGGAACGCTTACCGACCTTTACGTGCCGAAGAAGAAGTAGCGAGTCGCTCGAGATCTTCGAGATAAGCACGCTCGTCGGGCGAGCGACCCGCGCGCTGCGATTCCCATAGCGCTTTACCGAGCGCCTCCATCATCGCGTGCTCGGCCTCGTGAGCATCACCTTTGGTCGCGAGTTTGCGGTGGATGCGAGCAATCCCTTCGGGTCGGTCGGTCGAGACTTGTTCGCGCAAGGCGAGATGCATGGACAGATGCAGGAAGGGGTTGGTCCGACCGCCCTCGGGCGAAAATTCCGCCGTCAAAGCCGCTTCGCCGCGCTCCAACCAGTCGTGATACTCCGGGTGCTCGCGAATGAGGGTAATGAGCTGCATATCGAGCGCGGTCAGCAAGGCGCCTGCGCGGGCGCGTTGCCAGGCTTGCAACCAGCCGCGGCGCAGTTCATCGCGTGAATTGCCGAACAGCATGCTCAGGCGTCCGCGCGGGTCTTGCGCTTGAAGCTGCAAAGATCAGCGATCGGGCAGGCCGGACAAGCGGGCTTGCGCGCCTTGCAAACGTAGCGGCCATGCAGAATCAGCCAGTGATGAGCATCTTGCAAAAACTCTGCAGGCACGTTCTTCAATAATTTCTTTTCAACCGCCAGCACGGTCTTGCCGGGTGCGAGGCCGGTGCGATTGGCGACGCGGAAAATATGGGTATCGACGGCCATGGTCGGCTCACCGAAGGCGGTGTTGAGTACGACATTGGCCGTTTTGCGACCGACCCCGGGCAGCGCCTCGAGCGCATCGCGATCACGCGGTACGGTGCCCGCATGTTGCTCGAGAATGATTCGACAGGTCGCGATGATATTTTTGGCCTTGCCCTTGTAAAGACCGATGGTCTTCACGAATTCGGTGAGACCGGGCTCACCGAGCGCCAAAATCGCCGCCGGCGTGTTGGCGACCGGAAAGAGCTTGCGCGTGGCGATGTTGACGCCCTTGTCGGTCGCTTGGGCTGACAGAATCACCGCGACCAGCAGCTCGAAAGGCGTGGAATGTTCGAGTTCGGTGGTTGGGTGCGGATTACGTTCGCGCAGTCGCTCGAACATCTGCTGTCTGAATTCGGGTTTCATGCGCTCGCCCTCGTGGCGCGTTGCTTACGCTCGGCGAGCAAGCGCAGTCGCTCGCGATCACGATCGTGCCGACGCGCTTCGTGTGCGTCATATCTTTGAAGATTGACCGCGGCCAGCGGCTCCGGGCTCGCGCTCGAGAGACTGCTGCGGGGTGCCAAAGTAATGCAATCGACCGGGCAGGGTGCGATACAGAGCTCGCAGCCCGTGCACAGCTCGGTGAGCACCACGTGCATCTGACGCTGGGCGCCGACGATGGCATCGACTGGGCAAGGCGGCAGGCAGCGCGCGCAACCGATGCAGCGCGACTCGTCGATGACGGCCACCATGGCCGGTCCTTCGCGACCGCACTCGGGATCGAGTGGCAGCACCTCACGATCGAGCAGGCGGGCAAGGCGTTCGATGGTCGCCGTGCCGCCCGGCGGGCAACGATTGATGGGCGCTTGGTCGTTTGCGATCGCTTCAGCGTAGGGTTTGCAGCCCTGATAACCGCAGCGCGTGCACTGCGTCTGCGGCAGCAGGGCGTGTATGGCCGCGGCGTCCGCAGGCATGGTCATGGTGCGTGCCGATCAGGAAATCTTCATGCCGCCGGCAACGCCGTCATCCGCATCGAGCAAAAACACGCGATCGTCATCACCCGAGGCACAAAGCACCATGCCTTCGGAGACGCCGAAGCGCATTTTGCGCGGCGCAAGATTGGCGACCATGACGACATGTCGGCCGAGCATGCTCTCGGGGGCGTAGGACTTGCGGATACCCGAAAACACCGTGCGCTGCTCTGTGCCGAGATCGAGCGTGAGCTTGAGCAGTTTGTCGGAGCCTTCGACGGCCTCTGCGTTGATGACCTTGGCGACCCGCAGGTCTAGCCGCGCAAAGTCATCGATGCTGATGGTGGTGGGTGCTGCCGCCTGCGGCGGCGAGGCCTTCGGTGCCGCGGTCTTGGGCGCCGCGGGTTGCGGTGCCGGTGCAGGCGGTGCGATCACGAGTTGCGCGACGGCTTTGGGATCGAGCCGCTGCGCGAGCGGCTGATAGGCAGCCAATGTGGTGCCGAGCAACGGCGTGTCGATCTCGTCCCAGCGACTGAGCGGTGCGTTGAGCAGCCCCGCCGCATCGCAGGCCATCGAGGGCAGCACGGGTGCGAGGTAAACCATGAGCGCTCGGAACAGGTTGATGCCCTGCGTGGCGACCGCAAGGGCTGCAGCGCTTTTTGCCGGATCTTTGGCAAGCGCCCAGGGCTTTTGAGTGTCGACGTACTGATTCGCGCGATCGGCGAGCAACATGATCTCGCGCATGGCCTGCGCGTAGTCGAGCGACTCGTAGAGTTCTGCAATGCGTGGTGCTGCGGCGGCGAATTCGCGATAGAGCGCGGGGTCGGGCAGGGTGGCGGCGAGCTGACCACCGCCACGCGCGACGAAGGGCGCGCAGCGGCTCGCGATATTGACGAGCTTGCCGACGAGATCGGAGTTGACGCGCGCGGTGAAATCTTCGAGCGACAGATCGATGTCGTCGACTCCGGCGCCGAGCTTGGCGGCAAAGTAATAGCGCAGCGGCTCTGCCGGCAGATGTTCGAGATAACGGCGCGCGGTGATGAACGTGCCACGCGACTTCGACATTTTTTGACCGTTGATGGTCAGAAAGCCGTGCACGTGTACAGCGGTCGGCCGCCGATAGCCCGAGCCATGCAGCACCGCGGGCCAGAACAAGGTGTGGAAATAGCTGATGTCCTTGCCAATGAAATGATGCAGCTCGGCTTTGCTGTCGGGCGCGAGATAGCTTTGGATGTCGAGACCACGCCGCTCGCAAAGCGCCTTCAGGCTGCCGAGATAGCCGATCGGCGCATCGAACCAGACATAAAAATATTTACCCGGATGCCCGGGGATTTCGAAGCCGAAATAGGGCGCATCGCGCGAGATGTCCCAGTCCTGCAGTCCGCTCGAGAACCACTCTTCGAGTTTGGCGCGCACGGCATCTTGCAGTGAACCGCTGTGCACCCATTCGCGCAGCATGGCGTCGAAGCGACCGAGGGCAAAGAAAAGATGATCGGATTCGCGCCACACCGGGACGGTACCGCTGACGGTCGAGCGTGGCTCGATGAGATCGGCGGGCGAATAGGTGGCGCCACAGACCTCGCAGCTGTCGCCGTACTGATCGGGCGCCTTGCAGGTGGGGCAGCCGCCTTTGACGTAGCGGTCGGGCAGGAACATGCCCGCTTTTTCGTCGTAGGCCTGGCGGACACTCTGCTTGCTGATGTGCCCACCCTCATTCAACCGATTGAACATCAGGTCGGTGAAGTAGCGGTTCTCCGCGCTGTGCGTCGAGTGGAACTGATCGTGTCCGATCAGAAAACCTTGGTAATCGGCCCGGTGTTCTTCGGCGACCCGCGCGATCAGTTGTTCGGGCGAGATGCCCTCGGACTGCGCCTTGATCATGATCGGCGTGCCGTGCGTATCTTCCGCACACACATACAGGCAATCGTTGCCGCGCATGCGTTGAAAGCGCACCCAGATGTCGGTTTGCACCGCCTCGATGATGTGACCCAAGTGCAAGGGGCCGTTGGCGTAGGGCAGGGCGCTGGTGACGAGGATCTTCCGTGACATCCGGAAATTATCGCACAGGGCCGCGCCGCGACGCCTCGTGAACGCTAGAATTGCGTCATGTCTGCATCCCCAGATCCTGCGGCCTTAGAGGCTGAAATCGGCCGATTTTTCGAGCCTCACCTCCGACAAACCCTCGGCGAGGCCAAGGCCCTGCGCAGCGTCGCTCGCGTGGGCGATCACCTCTCGATCACGCTCAAGCTCGGCATTCCGGTCGGCGGCTTTCGCGACGAACTTGCGGCGCTGCTGGCAGCGCATCTGCGCGAGGCCGGCATCGAGTTTGCCGAGCTTGACCTGCAGCTCGACTCCCGAGTCATCTCGCATGCGGTACAGCGGGGGCTCACGCCCTTGCCCGGCATCAAAAACGTGGTGGCCGTTGCCTCGGGCAAAGGCGGCGTCGGCAAGAGCACGGTGGCGGTGAATCTCGCGCTCGCTTGGGCCGTGCAGGGTGCGCGCGTGGGTCTGCTCGACGCCGACATCTACGGGCCGAGTCAGCCGATCATGTTGGGTCTGCAGGGCGAGCGGCCGTCGAGCAAAGATGGCAAACGCCTCGTGCCGCTCAAAGCGCACGGCATCGTGGCCATGTCGATCGGGTTTTTGGTCGATGTCGAGCAGCCGATGGTGTGGCGCGGACCCATGGTGACCTCGGCGCTCAATCAGCTGCTCGCCGATACCGACTGGGGCGAGCTCGATTACCTCGTGGTCGACATGCCGCCGGGCACGGGTGACATCCAGCTCACTTTGTCGCAACGCGTGCCGGTGTCGGGTGCGGTCATCGTCACCACGCCGCAGGATATTTCTTTGGCGGACGCGCGCAAGGGCCTGCGCATGTTCGAGAAGGTGAACGTACCGGTGCTCGGCATCATCGAGAACATGGGCGTGCACGTGTGCAGTCAGTGTGGCCACGCGGAGCACGTGTTCGGCGCGGGCGGTGGCGAGCGCATGGCGGCGCAGTACGGCGTGCAGCTGCTGGGTTCTTTGCCCCTCGATGCACGTATTCGCGAAGAGGCCGACGGCGGCAAGCCGACCGTGGTCGCTGCGCCAGGCAGCGCGCGGTCCAAGGCCTATCTCGAGCTCGCGCGGCGCACCGCGGGCGAGCTCGCTCGGCGCAACAAAGATCGCAGCGCAGCCTTTCCCAAAATCATTGTCGAGGACACATGAGCATCAAGTCCGACCACTGGATCCGTCGCATGGCGGCTGCGCAAGGCATGATCGAACCCTTCGAGCCCGGCCAGGTGAGATCCGTCGACGGTCAGCGCATTGTGTCGTACGGCACGTCGAGCTACGGCTACGATGTGCGCTGCGCGCGCGAGTTCAAAATATTCACCAATATCAACTCGACCATCGTCGACCCGAAAGCCTTCGACGAAAAGAATTTTGTCGACCTCGACTCGGACGTCTGCATCATTCCACCCAATTCGTTTGCGCTGGCGCGCACGGTCGAGTACTTCCGCATTCCGCGTAACGTGCTCGTGGTCTGCTTGGGAAAATCGACCTATGCGCGCTGCGGCATCATCGTCAACGTGACGCCGCTCGAGCCCGAGTGGGAAGGTCACGTCACGCTCGAGTTCTCGAACACCACGCCGCTGCCCGCCAAAATCTACGCGAATGAAGGCGTGGCGCAAATGTTGTTTTTCGAAAGCGACGAGGTGTGCTCCACCTCGTACAAAGACCGCGGCGGCAAATATCAGGGGCAGCGCGGAGTCACCTTGCCGCGCACCTGAGGGTGCGGGTATTCAGGCGGGGGTCAGCGCCGCCAGGTTTTGAGGCGCATCGACCATTCGACGGTGTCGCCCTTGCGGCGCTCCGCCTGCACCGGCAGATAGCCGAGCGAGGGGGCGTACCAGACCCGCGTGATGCGGTTCGAGTTCGGTCGCCGACTGGTCCAGACCACGGTGTCGAGATCGCCCGCCACTGTGCGCAGGCGGGCGGGCGCTTCGGCCGCGTAGATATAATCTTTGATGGCGTCTTTGTCGATCAGCGAAAAGCCGCTCGGCGATTCACCGCGCAGCAGCGAGCGCATGAGGGCGATCTGCACCGACATGCCATCCTGCAAGCCTGGGGGAAGCGCAAGTTCCACCCGTTGCTCTTCGGCAATACCGCGGATTTTTGCACCCGCCCAATCGAAGTCGAGCTGGATATCTTTGGCGGTCGATTTGGTGCCGTCATCGGCGACGTAGCGCAGCGGCTTGATGCCGCCGTCATCGATGGTGAAAACGCTGGTCTGGCGGATTTCGCCCGGTAGCGCGAGACGGAAAATGCCGCGGGCGTTGTTACGAGACACATACCGCCACTGGCCGTTGTTTTCGCGCGTGAGTTCGAGGCTGCTGCTGCCCGCGTTCATGCCGCGGAAGACCACCTCGTAGGTCACGGCAAACGGGGCCAAGGTGGTTGGCGTACTTGGCTCTGTGCCCTGAGCCGCCGTGCTCAAGAGTGCCACGGCGAGAATGCCGAGAAGTTTCACCATGCGAAGTCCTGCACGATCGGTGCCTCGAGTTTCTGCCCATCGAGCATCGGCACCCCGCCGATACACTGCAATCTTCCCTCGGCGAGCCAGCCGAGCACCGTCGGGTAGATCACGTGCTCGGCGCGGTGAATGCGCGCGATCAGACTCTCTTCCGTCTCACCCGGCTGCACTTTGAGGCGCGCTTGCAGCACAGGCGGGCCGCAATCGAGATCGGGCGTCACGTAGTGCACCGTCGCGCCATGCACGGCATCGCCTGCTTCGAGGACGCGCCGGTGGGTGTGCAGCCCCTTGTACTTCGGCAGCAGCGAGGGATGAATGTTGAGCAGGCGATCGGCGAGCGCATTGACGAATTCGTCGCTCAAAATGCGCATGTATCCGGCGAGCACTACGACCTGCGGCTGCAATACTTTGAGAGCCTGCAGCAGGCGATCACCATGAGCGCGCCGGTCTTCGCCCGCCTGCACAGGGATCGCTTCGACATGCAAACCGCGATCGCGCGCTTTGGCGAGCCCCGGAGCTTCGGGTTTGTCGGAGAGCACGCCGATGATGTCGGCGGCGAGTCGACCGCTGCGGCAGGCCTCGTGAATGGCGAGCATATTGCTGCCAGTTCCCGAGATCATGATGGCGATGCGCAGACGCGCAGTCATCACGCAATGCTGACGTCGCCCTGACCGCGACGCACTTCGCCGATCAGCGTGGCGCGCTCGCCTTGGGCGTTGAGCAGGGCGAGGGCTTGGTCGGCGTTGTTGCGATCGACGATGGCCACCATGCCGATCCCGCAGTTGAAGGTGCGATACATCTCGGCATCGGCCACGCCACCCGCGGCCTGCAGCCAGTCGAAGACCGGGTCGCGATGCCAGGCGCTGCGCTGCAGCGTGACGCCGCAGTCTTCGGGCAGCACGCGGGGGATGTTGTCGGTGAGGCCGCCGCCGGTGATGTGCGCGAAACCATGAACCGGCAAGGCACGCGCAAGGGCGAGCATCGAGGGCACATAGATGCGCGTCGGCGCCAGCAAGCGATCGAAGAGGGCTTGGCCGTCGACCATGGTCGAGGCGTCGGCGCTTTTCAGGGCCACGAGTCGGCGGATCAAAGAATAGCCATTGGAGTGCGGGCCCGACGATGCCATGCCGATCACGGCGTCGCCGGCTTTGACTTTGCTGCCATCGATGATGGCGTCGCGCTCGACGACGCCAACGCAGAAGCCTGCGAGGTCGTAGTCGCCGCCGTGGTACATGCCCGGCATCTCGGCGGTCTCGCCGCCGACCAGCGCACAGCCCGCCTGTCGACAGCCCTCGACGATGCCGGCGATCACGCTCTCGGCGACATCGACCTGCAGTTTGCCGGTGGCGTAGTAATCGAGAAAAAAGAGCGGTTCCGCACCTTGCACCGCGACATCGTTGACACACATGCCGACGAGGTCGATGCCGATGGTACTGTGGCGGGCGGTGTCAATGGCGAGGCGCAGCTTGGTGCCCACGCCATCGGTACCCGAGACGAGCACGGGACGCTGCCAGCGTCCGGGCGGCAGTTCGACAAGGGCGCCGAAACCGCCGATGCCCGCGAGCACCTCGGGGCGCTGTGCGCGGCGGACCAAAGGTTTGATGCGTTCGACGAGTTCGTCACCTGCATCGATGTCGACACCCGCGTCGCGGTAGGTGAGTCCGGAGGTCTTTTCTGGCGGCTGGCTCATGGGCGTCGGGCAGTCAAAAACGCTGTGCTATTGTACGCGCTTTCCATCATGACCATGCCGTTTACCAGCGCATTCCGTCGTTCGCGAACCCGCCGCGCCGGTCGTTTGGCGGCGCTCGCCGTGGCGAGTTGCACACTGTTTTTCGGGGCGGCGACCGCCACGCAAACCGTGGTCATTGGCGAAGTCGAAGTTCAATCCTCGGGCGATGCGGCGTATGTCGAAGCCATGCGTGCCGCGCTCGTGCGCGCAACGGGTCGACGCAGCGCGGCGACCGATCCGGCTTTCGCCACCCTGATCCAGGACGCCCGGCGCTACGTGCAAATTTTTCGACCGCCGACCGGGGGCAACCCGGCCCGCATCACGCTCGATGTGGTGGCGATCGAGCGCGCGATCGCTGCGCTCGGCCAAACCACCTGGTCGCGAGAGCGCCCCGTCGTGCTCGGGGTCATCACTGCGGCGCCCGAGGGTGCCGAGCCCGCCATGGTGCGCGCACAACTTGAGCGCGCCGCACTCGATCGAGGCTTGCCGCTGCGCCTCTCATCGGCCGCAGCCGCTGGCGTCACGCCGGGGACGACGGTCACGCCTGAAGCCGCGTTACTCGCAGCACGGCGCGCAGGAGCAGACGTTGCACTCGTCGGGGCCGCAGATGGG
>Ga0169931_10003939_pt1 | contig 23325 bp, 17 predicted proteins | sample Kivu_15m_20L_FD_129675 | JGI IMG/M metagenome (GOLD analysis project Ga0169931, IMG submission 129675) | Freshwater microbial communities from Lake Kivu, Western Province, Rwanda to study Microbial Dark Matter (Phase II) - Kivu_15m_20L... | ecosystem: Environmental > Aquatic > Freshwater > Lake...
ACAAAAAATGATTTTTATTATACTATGCTAATAAGTATTTATGATTGCAATTAAGCAAAAAATTGTATCTGTGGATCTCACAGCTCTAGATAAGCCTTGCGCATAAGAAGGAGTCATAGATTGTGCAATAGTGCTGAATAGCAGTTTAAGTGATATCTTTGGTCCTCTTTTCTTGCAGAGAGCCAGCAATATTATTCTAGCAGATGGTGGCTCTAATCGTATTTACGACTCCCCCTATAGAGATTTAACAAATATTAGAGCAATAGTTGGGGATTTAGATAGTGCTCGTCAGGAAGTCGTGCAATACTATTAATAAAAAAAAGTTTAAATTTTCAGAGAAAGCTCTCAAGATAATAACGATCTTGAAAAAGCTCTTATGCTTGCTATAAAACTTAATTACAAAACAATAGCTTTTTTAGGCATTTTAGGTGGAAGAATCGATCAATAGCTTTGCAATTTAAGCACTCTTCAGAAATACTCAAGTATGTACAAAGATATGCATTTTATAGGGCTTGGATAGTCATCTTTGATGTATTTGGTCAAATCTAACACTGAGACTCGAGTAAGAGTTAGCTAACTTTGTCATCCAGAACAGTGTGGCCTGATAAGTTTTGGTAAGGCTAAAGTCTAGACAAACGGATATAAATGGAATTTGGGCTAAAAAACTGGTCTCCCTTAGCTAAGTTGGGGTTAATTGATATCCTCATCTAACTCGTTATAAAGTAAAGAATTGACTATTTTAAGCTCGGAGCCTATTTTTTGCAGCTTTGAGTTTAATAATAATTGAAATGATGTTGATGATGATAAATTTATAGATATAGATTACTTGAATCATTTCTTTTTTTAGCTAGTGTTGAGATCGAGACTCATGATCTTGAGAGCAAGGCCCTTTTAATAGAGAGTGTTTGCTTGGGCAACATCAGGTTTGTTGATCAAGCTGCTTAGGTTGCTCTTTTCCCATTTTTCACTGTAGACTTCCTGCCAGAACTGTTTGGTTTCCTTTAAAGATTTTTTCATATTTTTTTCGTATTAGGTGTCGTTCATCTGCTGTTCGAAGTTGCTGCGGTATGCATAAGTGAGATTTCTGTTGACGATCTTGATAGTGATGACTCCGATGGTGATTTCGAGTGACTTGCCAAGTTCAATGAGGTCAGCGACTGCACGCGCGAAAGAATTAAGAATGGCTTCGGTAGTATCCTTGTCTAGCTGGCAAGAAGCGGCGATGGGCATGGGATTGCAATATATCATATTGAAGCCCTTCTGATAGATTGAATGTTGACTTTTGGGTTTGGTGATTTATTCTTTGCCGGGGTATCGGATCAAATCATCGACTAGTTTTTTATCAGGAGCAAAACAGGGTCTGATTTTATGGTTGTGCATGCGTTCTTCGCGCTGGTTGGCCAGCTATTTGGTAATATCGAAGTTTGAGTGTTGGGCGGGTTTGACCAGTTCGGTGTCTACCTCGAAGGCAAACGCTCCGAAATTGCGGTAATTGACGCCCCGTCCTGCCAGAAGGTTCTATCTTACGTATTATCCTAGAGCCTTGACTACTAAATGGAACTGTGATTTAGCATCAAGTGGCTTTACAGACTCAGAAGTTCTTGGCTGAGAGTTCTGATGTTTTCCTGGGTAGTTCTGTGGATGGGAAACAATCCTGCATGAAATAATCCTTACCAGGTGAAAATGGCATCGTTGTTCATGATTTTGTAACTTATAAATAAAATTATTAAGATTTGCACTCGCACTCTATGATGTCATCTATACATAAAACTAGTCTTTTTAATAGCATAGTTTATCAATAAATTATACAATGTCAGTCTATCCTAATCAGTCATTAAAAATATTTTGAGTAAAAATAATAAAGAATAATATGTTAGTAGAAATGCTAATGATTCAAATCATTAATGAAAAATTTTCAGTTATTTGACAGAATTTCATAAGTCGAAACTATAAAGAAGAAAAAAACAAAGCAGCTTCAATAAAGATAAAGATGATAGTTTTAATATGATAGCTATTGATGTTAAATATAAGTAAATTTCAAAGGAATAGAATCACAATCGAGTATCTTTTGCCTATTCTTCGCCATCGTGAGTTTCGATGTTTTTGAGAGTTTTTTGTTTTTTGTATTTGGCAAGTTCATGCTTGGCCGAATCAAAAGGAACCCCCTTCTTAGTAACCAAGGCCTCTTTCTTTTGTTTGGCTTCCAGTATCATCTCGTTCTGTTTTCTCATTTGTTCCTCGTCGAACTCCATATTTGCTGTTATTCTTCTATTTATTATAAACTTCTTTTGATCGAATAGCACACATAAACTAAATTAGTTTTAAGCATTTTTAATAAAAGATTACAATAATTTAATTTCCATATATTGCTTTATTCGAGACTATAGAGAAACGTCATCACTGTTTATAGGCTCTCTATTCTTTTTAATAAACTATTAACACATTTAAAAGTATGATTCCAGTTGTGCTTTTGATAACACTATTGCTTTCTTCTTGTCAAAGCGTAGTGCTGTTCACTCGATCTAACGTGTTTGGAGCTTGTATCAAGGTCTTTATACAGTTCACCTGCACCTGCACAACAGAGGCAGCATGATCGATGCTCAAAACAATAAAAGGTTTTAACTGATTAACATCTACAACTATCAAAATATGAAAGTAATTGGAGTGGCTCTCAATGGTTATAAGATGCCAGACCCTACAAGAATTCTGTTTACCACAGAGCCGACTTACAGTTTTGACACTAACAAAGTAATAATAACGGTGCTCAATGATCCAGGAAGCAGCTTTTAAATCATAAAATACAGCGTGCTGGTGGTAAGCAGCTCCTACGAGAATGTCGTTGATATTTAAAATGTATGTAAGTCATTTTTTAAGTAGGCTTTACTCCCAGACTCACTGCTATACAAACGCAGTCTCTAAACTATCAACAGCGGTTCAATTTTTCAACTAGCATCAATCGGACAACGGGTGAACAAGTAGCCATCATGCCTTTCATTAGGTCCTACAAAAGCGTGGCCCTGAGAGGTAGAAATACTCTTAACCTTACCAAATTCTAATTTGTAGGCAGCAACAATCTAATCTCGTTTGAGCTAATAGTGTCAGATTCTGTAATTCAGCAGTTCTGTCTGTCAACTGTCATCATTCACTATACGAACCTGAGAAGATTTCCAACTCTCAACGCTTCTCACGTCAACGGTCTCATTCTCGACTCTTCTAAATCCACTCAGACCCTTCAAGTAGCAGTTTAAAACACCTTTGGAATGAGTCATATTTACGGCCCTATTTACGATCAAAAATGTGTCATCGGACTTACCAAAATAGAAATAAGAACGGGAGCAGCTGCCTAATTACTGTTCAATCTAAGCACTAACCCGATTAGTGAAGTTTCAGCTAATTCCACATATTTTTCATAATACTCTTCCTTTTGTTTTGTGGCATTGCAGTGCCAGTTTCTTTTCCAACAGTATTACCCTCTAATAAACGATTGCCAGAACACTTGCACGCTTTCCAACTGCATCTAGTGCACTACTGCCTCTTCCTGTAAGAGTTGCGAACCTGGGTACTTTGTGAGCAGCATGCTTCGATGCGTTAAGTGCATCGATCGATGTACTACTTGCTTTTCTACTCTCACTTGCCACGAATGTGACCCTCTGTTTTACTACAACTCCACTAGCATGAGCTGTCTTCCTTGTCAATCTAACTGCCTCAGATGCACACTCGCAACCTGCGAAAGGTGCGTCACTGGCTTTTTTTCTGACAGAACTGAGTGCAAGTCTTGCGAAAGTCTTATGCCAGGGTGTACTGTATGTGAGGGTAGTCGGGCATGTAAGAGCTGTAGAACTGGATTCCACTTTGCTCTCAGTCAGACAGGATGTATTAGTTGTGCTGTAAGCATCAATAACTGCAACACTTGCGATAGCGGAACCCGATGTCTCGTATGTATAAACGGATTTTATTTGCAAAATCCGAGAATTTGTACGATATGTTCTTTTTAGATTCCTTTATGTTGCGGACAAATGATTGCGAACTGCGCGCGTTGTTCATCTCGAAGTACTTGCGTCACTTGTGCAACTGGTTTTTTCTTTCCACTTAACAATAACCTTAACAACACCTGCTTAAGCTGTTTGCAGCTCATCAACAACTGTTCTGAGTGTGTATCTAATTCTAATTGCACTAAATGTCAAACAGGATTCTACAACATGAACACCTCCTGTGTTTCGTGTGGCAGTGCCATTACAAATTGCTTGGAGTGCTTCTCAGGTACTCTATGTTCCTTGTGCGCTAACAGCAACGTCGTAGTAAATGGCATATGCCAACCCTGTGGTGATGAAAAAACTCGAGAATATTTCTATGTCAATAACAATCGCTGTACCATGTGCAGCATTGGCATCGAGTATTGTGAAAGGTGCACATCTAATACTAACTGCCTATAATGTCAGTCAGGTTTTTATGTTAACCGAGGTAAATGTGTGGCCTGTGGGGCAGTTCTAGAGAGCTGTATTGTATGTGACGGTGCCACTACATGTCTAGCCTGCAACGCTGGCTACTTCCTTCAGGATAACAAATGTATTTAGTGCCAGATGCAAGTTCAAGGCTGTAGTCTTTGTCTAATCTAATCCGGCAATGTAACTTGTTTACGATGCTCCTTGCAATATTATATGCGAACAGACGGAACATGTGCTACATGCATTTCTGCTATTGCACGATGTGAACAGTGTACCAATCAGACTAGCTGTATTCTTTGCATAGCTGGGTACTATCTGAGTGCTGGCATATGTTCTTAGTGCATGGTCGACAACTGCATCATATGTTCCAGTCCTCAAGTATGCACCACTTGCTCTAATGGTTACTTTCCCAACTAAACGAATACCTGCCAGACCTGTTCTTCAGTGTTAAGATTCTGCTCTCTTTGCAAGAATAGTACCTGGTGTAGTTAGTGTTAAAGCAGCTACTACCTGGGTTTAGATGCTCGATGCTACTCCTGTTTCACTAAAATTGACAACTGTATCACCTGTAGAAACGGAGACATATGCCAGACATGTCTGACTGGTTATTTTTTATCACTCAATCAAACTTCCTGCCTCAGATGCAATCCTAGATTCACCAACTGTCTTACCTGTGTCGATTTTACAGCTTGCTCAGTGTGCCAGGCTACCTATCATCTCTCACCAAACGGCACTTGCTAAACTTGTAAGTTGCTCATACCTGGCTGCAACAACTGTCTAGTCCCCACAATTTGTCTCTAATGCTAGACTGGTCGTTACTTGTCAGATTTAGCTCCAAACAGTTCTCAATTAAACATCACTAACAGATGTTTGTTTTGTGAATAAGCTATTTCTAACTGTCTTCGCTGCAATAATGGCAGCTCTTGTCTTCAGTGCAAGCCTAAATACTTTCCATTAAATGCCCGCTGCTCGCTTTGCAACATCTACCTGACTAAATGCATTAGATGTGATAATTCGGTAACATGTCTCTAATGCGAGTAAGGATTTTTACCAAGCAGAGGCAGATGTACCGCCTGCACTCCCCTTCTTCCTCACTGTATGACATGTGCGTAAGTCGACTCTCCCTATCTATGCGGAAAATGCAAGGAAGGGTACTATGTGGGGTCTGGACAGACTTGTATAAGCTGCTCTTCACAAATAGAAAACTGCCATACATGCAACTCGCCTTCTCTCTGCTTAGATTGTCAAGATGGCTTCTACGCTGCTCTTAACAATCAAAAATGTCTTCCTTGCCTGTTCAAATGCGCAAAATGTTCAACTTTTTCAGAATGTCAATACTGCTCAGGAGGATACTATCTCGATGAAACTTCTACTTGTACAGCTTGCTCATCAAACTGCGATAACTGCAACAGTTCATCTATATGCTATGACTGTGCTCCGGGCTTTTTTTTGAACTCTCAGCTGCAATGTGCAAGTTGTTCGCTGGTCTAAAGCGACTGCCTTGTGTGCACTAACGGTACTGCATGCACTGTATCTCGAGCTGCTTCTAAACCCAATTAGTAAAGCAGTCCTTGGGCCTACATAGCCTTTGCTGCTGGCGGTGTTTTGCTTCTTTTGCTTTTAATTTTGCTGCTTTGCTGTCTTTATCGCTGCTTTTGGAATGCGCCTTAGCCGTAAAGCAGTAGAGCTGCTGGATCAGTCGTTGGGATAACTGACCGATAAGTGCTCATGAAGGGACAGAGTGGTGAAAAGTAGTTTTAGGTCGAGCACGACGGTAAGTGTCGCATGTGTCATAAGAATAAACTATAAATAATGAACATATAGCTGGTTTGTTTGTAGTGCGAACGATCAGGGCGTGAAGACATGCGTCTGAGTCACTTAACTGCCCCTATTCGCAAAGAAATAGTATTCAGTAAGACAAGTCTAGATGATGACAGAATCACTCAATGATTAGTTAAAGCACTAACTATTTTATTTAATGTTTATAGTCTATTACATATATAATCTTAACGGATGCATCAACTATTATCTCTCATTAAACCCAAAAATCCTTTTGAAGGAATAATAACATACAAATCGACTACATCTCATAAATCAGTTTCAAGAGAATTGTTATCTATGATAACTAACAATGCTGAGTGCTTCATCAGCTTCATGAACACATCGTAAACTCCTTCTACGATCACGAAGTTAGCACTTGTTAATTTGATATTACTTCATTCCTCCTCGCACTATCAAACTCTTTAGAGACTCATTTTGCAATATTCGCATTCAAATGCTTGGCTTTACTAAAATTTTTTATCTCCATATCAAAATTTTTTGAGAAAAATCATTCTTTCAGAGGAGCTCTATTAAAAGATTAAGCAAATTAATTTAGGTTGGAATAGCGACTGCACTTCAGGTTCTACTTTCCAGGCAAAATAAGCTGTAAAATCATCACCTAAAGATTATTTCAATCTATAATTACTATGCTATGTGATCAATCTTCTGCAGCCAATCTTAAATATTCTAAACAAAATACCGACTTTGGCTCGCTACTTCTGGAAGCTCGATGGGTAGTATACCCAAAATTTTGTGACTATAGCTAGCTATCAAGTTACTTTGCTTTACTTCGGTCTTAAGTTCATTCTGGTGTAGCTCGCCAAAAGCCCATAGCTCTATCTGGCGGATGGGTAGTATGCTTTGATGGCTGAGGTAGTAGTTCATAGGTTAGATTGGATTGGGTAAGAAATTAAAGCTATTCTTCTGAACAAGTACTATGCTCCTGTCTAAAAGGGAATTCGTACTAAAATCATCGAGATAGACTAACATCCACCTCTCATGCAACTTTTTCTCACCAAAAACATATAAGTTAAACCCAGATAGACTTTGAAAACATACAAGAATCGTAAGTTCCTAAAAAAACAAATATTCAAGGATAGAACTTTTGACAAATTAATGTTCGAAGAGTCGATATCGATTATAGGTAGCAGTGTTTACTTGGAGCACGATCTTGAGCAAATCTACGATCAGGAAAATAGAAAAAATATTTCGAACATAGACTGCAAGGAAGAAAAGCAAGAAGAAAACTCAAAAGTCCGAGTTTTTGGTACAGTTTTGAACGATTCTATTATAAATTGATTGAATGATGATGATCATAGTAAAGCAAATTTTTTGAAGACATCATTAAATTGCTTGTATTTTTTGAATTTTCCTTTGTTGTTTTTGTTGAAAGTTTATGACAAAGACCTATTTTAATGCTTAAAAAATTGGAGTCAATCGAAGTGCTTAATAATGTATAGTTACCTGCCTTTCTGATGATGTTGGACTTGCCTAAGCAAAGCCCATCATCATCAGAATTCATAAGCATTTCCCCGCCCCCGCCGGGGCCCTCTGGCCGCCCCGTCGCCTTGGTAATTTTTCATCTATGCAGTTTTTTCGTTCTGTTTATTATTCGTAGAAAAAAAAACAAAATGATTTCGATATGTTTTTATTTTTACTTTCTTCTATCAGCTATATTGTTGCTTTTGTTTGCATCTTTTTATTGATTTTGCTTTTGTGTTTTTCTTATAATTGCTCTATACTTTAACTCTAACTCAACATTAACGGAACAAGACTGAATAAATAGTAACTTCAATCAAAAAGCTTCATATCGAGCTTGCTGATGTCGATGTCTAGTTGATTTTATTTGGATAGCAGGGTCTCAATCGATACTGGAAAGATTACACTTGCCTTTTTATACTGTTTCCAATATCTAAGAGTCGTTATTACTGCATCGTCCTAAAGCCCTAAGCCTTGAATTTTAGGATATTTTTCTCTTAGTTCCTTTCCTTTCTCGTAGTAGCTGCAAAACAAAACTATTTTGTCTATTTTATCGTTAGCTTGCATCGACTCATAGGCTTCTTGAGGCAGAGAGGCAGCTGCCACAACTATAACTTTGAGCGTTTCGAGAGTCTAAGGTCCGAGGCTGTCCAAAAACTTATTCATATCTTCTATATTGGAGAACTTTTCGACAGGTCCTTGACCTCTGAATTTATTAAAGTAATGCTGATTTTCTTTGTTGTTGATGCCCTTGTCAATCCAGATGTACTGGAACTGTTGATTGGCGTCTAGCATAGAAGTGGCTGAACTAGCGATACCCATTTTCTTGAAGAGATATTGATATTAGAAATAAATATGATTGATGAATATGTATCACGATCATAAGCTAGCTCTTAGATAGTCGAGCAATGAAATTACTTAGTGCTAAGAAGATGAATAGTTCAGGCGTTCGCTTTAAAGAAGTCTTTAGCATGAACTTAAAAGTGTTTCTTTGAACATGTTTAGTTCTTCAGTTCTTCTTAGCTGGGTCATATAAATTTCAGCTGCTTTGACTGCGCTTCTCAGGTAGATGAAGTATACGCCTATTCCGTTGAATTCGCATAATTTTTCAAGCATATCTAGAATAACAAAATGCGCTTGAGTATCGAGTATGATGAACTTGCTGAGAGACAGGAATGTGCGCAATGTCTAAGGGTTTCGTTTTCTGACTAGGCCCATAAGTTCCCTAAGTTTAACAAATAAATCAAACAGACTAGCAAAAATTGGATTCGCATCGATTTGTGTACTTAATTCGATACCCAGTTGCTCTGCCTTGATGATGTCTTACTGACTGAACTATTCGAGTTGATTATAGTACCTGACTAGCATTGTGACAAGATAGCTGAGTGCTTGATCTACGTCCATCAGTAGCTCCTTAGTCTTGTTAGCCCCTCCAAGGTAGTCTCCCTTTTTGACAACATGCTTAGCAATAGTTTACTCGGCCAGCAAACGGTAAGTTTATGTGTCAATAAGAGTGGAAAGCGTTGTCCAGTTGAAGGTTTGAAGGGCATCGCTGGAGACAATAATTGAGCTAACTTACGAGGGTATTCTAGCAGAAGGCAGCAAAGATACGTAATATATATATTCCTGTTTTTGTTGCAAAAACAACTCCAAAATGTAATCTATGAGCTTCTATATTAGTGTCTACTAGAAATCAGTTTAAGAAGTCAGGGGTGAGTAGGCACTTAGAACAATCAGAAAGTGCATGTAGTCATCTTTGTTTAGCAGCGAATTAGGACCCATTTTTATCAAATTTGCATAGTCAGCCAGATAAAACATGTTTTTAATTAACTAAGAGTTGTAATTGCACTCCAGATATTTCTCGGTTACACCCTTGCGAATTTTCAAGAATTCATTTTGTTCTGTAGCCCAAAATATACCAGTTGTCCTTAGTAGCACCCAAATTAGCTCCAACGAATACGTTTCGCTCATAACCTCACAAGAGCATTTGCCTTGACCGTTGAGACTAAATATGATTTGATCGTAAAACACATCCTAAATGTCAGTTCTGGCTCGACAAAGGAATTTTGTTGGCTTGCCTTATCGAATAGAAGCCTCTGCACTGCTGTAAGCATTTATTATCTCAACATAGTGCTTGTAGTTGAGCCCCATCAGTTAGAGAGCCTGCTTGTGCATGCCTGCACACATATAAATCCAAGTTTTGGCCCAAATCGCCCCCTTCTCACCCATATAGCGACCCTAGAGTCTGTTTAAGTAGTTTGTTGATAAGTAGTGATTGATCTAATGACCGTGTAGTCTCCTAGCAAAATTTTACTGAACGAGGCCTAGTGAGGCTATCATTATTTTGGTCATGTTTTAGTCAAAATTTTTCTAAGGTTGATAGGTCTGCAGCTGAGTGGCTAGAATATGCCAAAAGTGATCTCCTTTTGCATCCCATAGACTCGTTTTTAACTACTATAGAAGCTATTTTCGCACAAAGAGTGGATTTTTATCTTTGCTAACAGTCTGTTTTATTAATCTAAGGTATATTTCCTTCCTTTAAGGATTGCTCTAGCACTCCCAACCGATATTGAAACGAGACATGTCTTGCTTGTGATTGCGCAGGAACGCTTTGAAGGCAGCCCTTGGTTGTTGCTGTGACACTGCGTAATGCACCAGACTCATAGATGCATTTTAGTACGCTTTTTAGATGTACTAAGGTATGTTTTGCTAGCTGAGCTCAATGTAATAGTAGTTATCAATGTGTTTCGGAGGTGCTTCTTTGTCTGTCGTTGTCTGAACAGGTTTGCTTATTTCATTAAGTAAAGCTTCAACGTTGATTCCTTGATTGTTAAGCCATTCTTTGCCTTTGTTGATTACATCTTGAGAGTACTTTTGCGTGTTGTTTCTGTGCTTAAGGACTAAACCGAGGTCTCTGATGTTTTTAGGTCCTTGGTAAGATGCTGGATGTTTGTTGCTGAGTAGTTTCATGAGTTTGAGATCGTAGTTTATGTTGTCGATTGAATGATTCCTTACCTCCATACCACTTCTATATATTGTAACACAGTTAACCCATACTTATACACACTAAATCGACTTTAAATACTCATATAAAATAAGTTTTATACACATCAAACTATAAACATCAGTATAGTCAACAAAATAGCAGCTAACTAACAAAAAATATATAAAATTTTAAAAAATCATTGCTCCATAGTTTCCAAGCAGGTGTATGAGTTTTATTAATATTTTACTTATCGTTATAACAAGATCATGCTACCTCAAATTCGGCTCAAGAACAATACAGAGGCCAAATACGAGCTGGCAGTCAGAACCACTGCTAACTCCAATATTGTTAAACTTAAGTACATTCAAAGGTTTCTAGAATCACCCAAGCAACCATAAACAATATACAGTCATCCTTATTTATCAAATCCTAAATAATCTACTCCGTCTAATAAACTGCCATTAGCACTATCGAAACTACCACTTTAGTGGTCTCAACTACCCCAAGCACTGATTCATATGCAGAATTACAGTCAGCTATCACCATGTAATCGTCAATAAGAGAAGGCTTCTAAGCCCAAAAAACCTCAAAACAAAAGGACTCATTCATAAAGAATCTGCATGAAGTCCTACAAACAGATTTCATAACCGGAGAATAATGTGGGCAGTTCAACTAAGAAAGATCGTTTACGCCTTAGCGAACTTTTTGAAGAAAAAAGTGAGGATTAGCAAAAATTTAACATGAGATGCAGTCTGGCTCACTATAAAATCCGTTGATAAAGACTTTTAATATATTTAACTATTCTTTTTTTATTTCAAGAATCTCTGCTTACCATTACTTAACCTAAATACAAATCAGTGACATCACTACATATCACGATAGATGGACTATGAAAATTTGCATACCTGGCCTTGTGAGGGCGCATCCAAAAAACTAAAGGCGTTGACTGTTGGGCATTTGCCGTTATAAAATTGAACTGGCTCTTTCTGTCGATTGAGACTTAGGTTCACTTTGTCTGTAAACTCTCCTTCAAAAAGTACTCTAGGATCGTATATCACTAGTAATCGAAGCACTCCTATTATTTTATCTCCTGTTTATACATCAAGTGAATCTTTAAAAAAGCAAAAATACACTATAGAGGACGATCTGATGATAGTCTGTTTGCTTGTTCCTTGACGAATCGGGGTAGACACAATCGGGTAGTCCCAAAAAGTTACTTTTGCTGTTTTCGGGATGCTTTGAACAGATTAAACTCTATAGTATCAGTTTGCCTGCAGTCAATCCTGAAAAATGGCGACCATACTTACCTTTAAGAATTGTACTAACGGGATATCAAAGTGCCCGCTGAGGTTCCCTTTGCTTATATGAACAAATAAGTATTTATTGATAGATGCTAGGCTAGGCCTTAGATCTCTATTGATACGCTCATTATAAAATTAAACTTATTGAGTGATATTATAAATGAAATAGGATAGAGTTTTTTAAAATTTGTTTGAGTTGGCTCACGAACCGCTGTTTGTCCAACTTCCTACGGTATAATAGGAACATCAAGACGCCAGTTAAAATCTAAAAAGCAGTTCTAAACAAAAAACAAATACTTTTATTAGTATTTTCATTGCACTTACAAATGCTTAAGCCAACGCAATAATTAAAATAAGCGAAGGACTATACAATTAAACTAACGAAATATGCACTCCAGGCATCAAGATGCACTCTACTGAGCCTTCAATGAACGTAGTAATTGCTAACGAAATGTACCCTTCATTGATAATAAACCTGCCTAGTCCTTAAGATAAAATCTGGATTTAAAACATTAAATTCGCCCATCTTTGCGAGCACGAAAAAGGACTAATTGCTTGGCCTAACTTACGATAAATGCATGATAATCGCTATCTTGGGTTGGCTACTGGTGAAAACATGAATGCTTGTATTGTGGTGCGCAGAGGAGTATTATGTGTGGAAGAATGTCGTTTTTCGCTAGCTGGGCAGAGGGATGGCGGCAAAATATACCCATGCATTGTAGTAGAACAGGAAGGGTCTTTAGTGATGACGCGTTCTTAGATAGTCGGAGGAGTTAGCTCAGTGGGAGTCTACTGCAGTGGAGGCAAAGTAAAAATGCAAGAATGTTTGATTAAGGATCATGGCGGAGTGGGAATGCTGATATGTGGCAACACTGGCACTAGTCTGCTTCTGCGCAACAGTGTAGTTTCCGGATGCAGTCAAGGCATAGTCCTCAATGGACCATTTTGCAGCAATGTCTAAAGTAACATCATCAGCGACTGCGAACGATCAGGCATCACTATGCTCTTTGGAAACACTAGCAATATCATAAACAACTAAATCAAAACCTGCCTCAACGGTTTGTAGGTAACTAACAGCTGTCCTAAAATCATGAAAAATAATTTTGTGAAAAATTAGTAGTTCGGAGTATGTAGCTATTCTCGCATGAACGGCTAGTGTCGACCACTAATGCGGTTTAATGTAATATAGGACAATCGCAAAGGAGGAATGCTAGTCTACGGTTCTCGCAATCGATCTGAAGTGTGTAACAACGTTATTAGACTTAACCGTAATGTAGGAATCAAGGTTGATTGCTCGGCCCATCCTCACATATTTCTTAACTAAATCAGTAAGACTTTTGGAAATGGAGTTTATGTGTGCGGCGGAGGCAATTCTTTTCTCGAAAAAAACGATATTTCTGGTTCACTCAACTGCAACTTAGTTCTACAGGGCCCTCGTAATATAGACAGCTATGTCTACAATAATCAAATCACAAATGCCCGTGGAATAGGCATCTTTTTGCAACATTGCTAAAAATTTCTAGTTGCCAAAAATACCATAAGCGGCAACTATACAGGACTTCTTGCAGTTACCTCAGTAGTCCATGTCGAGGATAACAAAATACGCCAGAACAAATGCAATGGAGTTATGATGGTTGACGATTGCCACCTGCTGCTAAGTTAAAATTAAATAGAGGGAAATGCGGTGTGTGGACTGGTCTGTAGAGGCACCAGTCAAGCCACGATACGCAGAAACTCTTTCAAAGATAATTCAATAGAAATGGTAGCTGAAAACAACTGGGAAGGAGTAGGAGAAGTATAAAAAGAAAACTAATTCTAGGAAGGTGCCGATATCAGGATCCCCGGCAATCTAGCTTGCAATTTAATTTGAATATTGACTACAAACATTCGTGATCATTCATTTCTGTTTACTTCTTGAACGACTTCTTTAGCTGCCTTTTTATTTAATCGAAGCTATTTACTGCTCAACCTAACGTTGCTTGTCCTTCATGGTACGCTGGACTTTCTAAACGTTTATCAAGACTCGGTACTGACGCGAGCTCTGCCCGAAAACTATAATGTCTCCTTACTCTAATGCAACTGGCTTTAGAATCTCCAGTTTGAAAATTTTTTGTTGTCGGGTTAGTGCAGTCCCATGTGAAGATCCCATGTCAACTAGCATAAGGCTGAAATCAGTAGCGAAGTAGATGCAGGCGTGCACTTTGCTGATAGAGGGATGATCGAGCTTGAAATCGTTGCTAGGTAGAGCTCCAAAAAAAAATTTGTTCTTTTTCTATAAAAAAAGCTTATCTATTGGCTTTTCGTCTTTACTTACCACCAGAGAAACTTAAGCCCTCATCGATGCATCATTCTAGACTCCCTGATCATTTATCCAGCGCTAGTTATCAGTACCACCTAGTAGCTACTCTCGCAAAGACATCAAGATCTTTCCCAGAGTATTTTGTCCTTTACCTTAAACGAATCCCCAATACCGTTATACCTATCCTCCTTGCTTGTAAGAATTTATAAGAGTTCGAGGATGGGTCGCCGCAAGTTTACCACTGATTTCCCTGCTTCTCTTAATCTTGTCCCTGACCAGTCTTTCCATCACTTTGTTTTTGTGATGCTGCCACTGAGGAGGGTCTTCGATTTCAATGGCTATTTTTCGTATTTAATCGTATGTTTAAGCATGAGCTAATTGCAAGCGCAGACTTGGATCATTAGTGCGTGCAGCCTGATAAGCAACGGCTACTGAGGGGAAGAGCATTCCATCGAGGCTGACCCAGGCTGGATGATCATTATTCAAGAACTGGTAGTGACCATTGAAGTCCTGTATAGGTGAATTGTCTTCTTGTTTTTTTTGCCCCTTCATGTATCCCTTATAGTAATTACTAACTATTAATATGGGAGGCTGTGCGGGTAGTTAAAAACCCAAACGCACTATAATTGGAGAGCGATACGACGCAGAACCCGCTGACACTGCTGGATTGGACCCCGCTTCGTTCCCCAGTGTCAGTTTCCACTGGCGATTAAGTCATGTCAAACTCAAACGATGCAGTCATAACGTGGGTTTCAAGGTATGCAGCGTCGACTAGGATTCAAGATAGCTCTCGGTGATTTCTAGGAAATAGAACTAGCTCCAAAATCTCTATAGAATTAAATTGCTAGAGTAAAAATGTGTTCATCTAGTGGAACGTTTAGTACATAAATTCGTTCAAAAGCACCCTTTACGAAATGCGCAAAAAGTTCATAGTCTTTACTCTGTTTTCCGCTGAAAATCAGCATTTGAAACAGCTAAAAATTAACTTGTATATGTTGGCCACTGGACCCTATCATCAGGATTTTGCCTTTCCTCTTGCAGATGCTCCTAATACACGACTATCTTTCGACCTTAGATTGAGTGAGGTAGTCAAAATGCGAGTAGCTCTCAAGTAAACCTCTCTGGTTCCTAGCGATCGAGAGTATCCTGGTGATACTTTCGCTTTCTGCCTTCGAGCGATCGTAAAGATGTCTTTATTCAGCTGCTTCACCGCACTTAAGAGTCTGATCTATCATACAAATTTCAAATATCTCTGGACGATAAAGGAGCAGAAGCACCCAAACTATCAGATTCTTTGAAGCTAAACAAGCGCACAAGTTTGCTGAGAAAGGAGACGATAAGCTATCAAATTTGGTGGAATAATGAAAAAGAGGGTGGAATGCCTTAACTATAGACCTAAATTCCTCTACATGATCTGCACGGTGCTACTTTTAACATAATTTTTTATTCCTTCATTAAAGGCAGACAAGAAATGAGCTCGCAATGCTTTATTTCGTACAACAAACTGGCCAGTTTCGCCCACAAGTAAATCAGCGATCCGAATTGTGGTATAAGAATGTAGCGCAGATAAGTACAAATGGCAGTCAAGACCTTTAACAACGAAAAAGAAGTAGGAGATGCGTTTTTACGATTTGATTTTGACATACAGACCCACATCAAGCAGATGCAAATATGTGTGAGAACCTAAGAAGGAATACTTGAGTCCAGCCCGGTTTTCCATGATTCAGGAGGTCGCAACACAGTATAACTCCAGGAAATAGAGAGTCTCAATAACTAAATTCAAAATTTTTTCATTTAAATTTCTCAAAAAAAGGACAAGGGAAGCAAGGCACAACTACTGGTGGAGGTTAATAGGAAACTCATAAAGCAGCACTAGATTCTGATAAGTTCTCATAAGTAGTCAAAGCTAATGTTTGACTATTCTGACAAGAAAGCCCTTATGCGAGGTCAGCTTATTCTAATAGACTTAGGGGTACGCATTGAGGCCCTCCTACGAGAAGATAGCGAAGCTATAGCTGAAAACTGTTGGTCATTACTGATTGCCCTGATGAAACGTGGATAAATGACATTGCAGTTTATTGGTTTCACCCAGCAGGAACTCCAAGAACAATCAACGACAAAGGAATCTGCTTAGCTTAAACAAAAAATCAAAGTTGCCGTGGAATATCATCGATTGATGGTTTCTTTACTTAGAATAACCTTGCAATCTTTGCAGAACTACAACTATGAGAAACAAAAAAATTTTGCTGAACTGTTCTGCGCCTTTGCTTACTTTGCAATTCCAAAGTTTAGAGATGCAGTGGTTGCCAATATATGTCGCAAAGATGATCCAGCTATAGAGTAATGGCGTGGGACTGAATTCAATCTGACTGAACAACTAGTTGACCCCAAAACTGGTCCTACCGTATACACTACTCTTTTTAATTGGTAAAAGTAGTTCTATGCGATTCTAGGACGTGTCTAGGCATACAAAACCAGTCAGTTATAGCTAGCTGAATGCTTGAAGTTTAGTGGTTGGTAGTAGCGCATGCGTAAGCGAGGTGGAGCCTTTTTTGCCTTTGTCCGCTACTGGGTTAGCTATGTTGAATCAATTACTGTGAGAAATCAAAATATCGGCTGGAAATATTTTCCAGGCTACAACAAGATCTTGCAAGGTTTCATGGCTTAAATGAAAAACCAAGAAATTGCTAGATACTCTGAGGCCATGAAGAGAGCCTTGGTGAGCCTGCTGGCTAACTAGAAGCTGATCAATCCTTTCGTTCTTATTTTACTGAAGAAAACGAATTGTTACTAACAAATGTCGGTGATTCGCACTTTCGACATTCTTCACTTGATGTTTGTAGGTCTATCACGCAACGCTACTACCATTTCTACTGCGTTTGACATTAATCTGCTTTTCCGATCAATCAAGCGCATACTTTAAGGAGATTCAGCCTATCCGATAGGTAACTATGTATCGATAAAGGTAAAGTTTTGTTATTGATTTACGATCACTACAACTTGCTACCAGTTTAGCCTCGCATCTAAATCTCCATCTACCTGATGAGTACTGTATTTTTCAAACTTTTCTTACATTGGTCAGCTAATGTGCGCTCCATTTTTCATCACCTGTTCTTTATCCGTATCTATCACGAGGCCTCCAAGCCTATTGATAAGCTAAATATAAAAGAAAGGGAAATTTTCCGTAACAACCCTGAGTATGTAATCATGTTTTTACCTAGCAAAAATAAATATTGGATCGTTACAATAAACTTATTATTATTCTTGAAAATGCTCAGGAATTCTAGCATAAAATCAGAAAAATGCCAAGTGACTTCTACGAAAGCAATTTGTATAAAAAATTAAGAAACAAAATCGCGGCCAAGCGTAAGTAAGGCAGCACGGGTTCGACATCTATAACTTCCAGGAAACGAGATTTTGCCAATTAAAAAGAGTACTTGCAGCAGTTAATGGTCGAACTAGCTGAACCTAAGCTCAAAAAGTACAGTTCAGAAGTGTTTTCCCGTATTTTGAAAGTGGCTGTTTAAAGCGCACGCAAAAGGGAATAAGTGATCGTAAGGCAGCCCATTAACAATACTAACAAAGCCGCAGAAACTACTGCTCGTAAAAGTCTGAAAAACCTCCAAAATATTCTCTAAAGTACTCATCAATTCACTAAGGCGAGCTAGTTCCCCTGAAGTAGTAATAGATGGTCTATGTGCGCATTTCGCTAGAAGAGTATCACAAAATCAACGAAATGTTCATTAAACACGTAGAGAAAAATAGGGGTAGCGTGCCTGTGGTAAGACTGGAGCTGGCCTTAGACGAAAATTAATTGCGACCTTAGGGGATTCCTGAGCATTAGGAATGGTGAGTAATCTTAAAAAAGATTGATTAGGGCTTATATAATTGACAGTATTAAGTTATATACTCACTAAAATATAATTAATTTCATGAGAAATTTGAGATTTGTCGATTCAGAGAAAAGATTACGTTGAGTTAACAACAGAAATATCCCGACTTCGCAGAAAAATAATATATCGGCAGACGATATCATAAATAATGCTTAGTTGTTTTCTAAAATTGAATTGTTATTATTAATTCTATTTAGAAAATGAGCTCAATCGACATCTTCTATGACTCCTCACAAGTACCACTATTGAACACTCAAAAGTCAATGGTTGCAGTGCCTCTGTTTTACATTTTCCTGGTAATTTTTAAGTGATTTAGGTGCACTATACTTTCCAGGCATTCCGATTCATTAAAGGCTTGAAGTAAGTGGGTCCTCGTCTAAACGACCTTGGACGCCGTATAACTCTTTTCGGAGTGGCTTCACTATTCAGTCTTAACTTCGTCCAGAGCTGCACTGCAGGTACTATTATATCGTGGGTGTCGCTGATCGTGGTAGTAGTGGCTCATTGTTTTATCTTCGTTAAAGAAACCAGTCAACGCCATCACAACATGGTGCTACTTGTGTACTATTTGCTGCTACTAGTATGGTTCTCTTTCATCATCTACTATCTTTTTGATAACTCCCAAGGTAGCAGTACTAGCAGCACAGCAACTACCGGTCTCTGAAGCAGAATCAAATGATGAGTAGACATGAATTATAGATTTCTTTATATTTATGACAAAATTTTGGATTTCTACACACAATCAGCTATAGATTTATGGTTTGATGACTGTTTCTATGTATAGTATATGCGTATACATATATTTTTTAAGTTCTTTTATAGACAATCAAAATTATGTAGTCATAGTTGCTGAAGGTAGACAGCGTAATGGAGGTAGAATCTCCCTGGAAAGAGAAAGCAACTGGTTCTATCCTTGTCAAAATTATCAAACTCTTCCAGGAAGGGGCTGCCATTATAATAAAGGATGATTGCCATCGTCCTCTAAGGTTTCTTTATCTGGCCTTGTTCATGAGCAAGAAAAATCACAAAAACATGTAGGTGTTGTTGAACAAACTGGAGGAAATATTAATTCAAAAGGAAAGCCTAAATTTTACAAATATGACTGCAGACATGCAACGACTTGTTGGTAACAGTCTTTAAATAATCTACTAGCAACTCAATTAGCTCAACAAGAAGATGTAGAACAACGGATATGCACAGAACACCATACTAAAACTTGCTCATTAATTTGCCCTCGTCGATCCACTCTTAATTTTAGCATTAAGGGCCATAGCAGAAGAGAACAGAATGGCTCAGGCCCTCGATTGCAAAGGCTGCCTCACTTTTCCTCAGGTCGAGATGCTGAGGTAGAAATTTTAGGTGGATAAGAGCATGATTAACAGTCACAACAAGTTTACTGTGTATTGGTTTTTTTCAGACATCGAGTACGAATTCTTCAAGAAAAGAGGCGTAGCGGTGTTGAAATAAAGTGAGTGCTATTAGGAGCTCAATGACAGCAAAACAATCAAGTTCGAAGAATTCATCATGATCGAAAAAGTATTCTCACTACTATGATTTAAATACGCAGCTAAAATACCATTTGATACATCTATATATCTGATTGCATTGTTCTACTCTTAAAATATTCAAATTCAATTTTTTTTTATTGATGGATATATGCATTTATGTAAGCGAGTAATAGGATTGATGATCAAGCATTCAGTATGATAGAGCCCATGAACCAGCATAGTCTCCAGTAGTTCCCTTTTGATTTTCCCTCCACCAATCCCCTTCTATCCATTTTCTACCTAGCTGTGTCTGTCGTCCCACATAATACACAATGGGTTGCTCTTCATTACTTTTGGAAGGCCGAGTCTGCTCCAGTCTTATCTCCATGTGACCTTTGACAACAGCTACGAACCCTGAGAAAGTAGATTGTCCGCTAGGGTCATTACCTTTTATTTTTACGCTATAAATGAAAGGACTTTCTTAATCAAGTTCATCAACTTAAATTGAAATATTAAAATTGACATGTCCGTTCGCACTCTTAATGCTCATCGTCCTGTTGACTTCTTCACTATTCACTAGAAACTCGTGAACTTGTAACTGGATTTATTGTGGGACTTATTCGCCTTGTTTTTGAATCTACGAACTCAAATGTTGTTTTTATTCTCCCAGAAAGATCGCTATTTTGTCGATACGAGCTTTGCGTTTGTGAAACCATTTAAAGTAGGCAAAAATAGATCCTAGAAATACTAGGGCTCCTTGGCCTAGTTTGTTCATAATACGAGAAAGAAGTGGGGCATCATGAGGGCCGCCGACAACTGTATTAATTATGCTGCTTAGAAATCCCTGCTAGCCTTTTCGTTGAAATTTAGGTCTGGGGGAAGAATAAGTTTGTGCAGTTAACACCAGTATTGTGAGAAGAAGAAGATACTTCGTGTACATTTAAATAAATATAGAATCAATATATAATGTGAGCTGTAGAGCACTAAATAGATTAAGTATTGATTAAAGCTACTGCTAAATAATCGATTTTAGATTTAAAAATTTAAGAGCACATTTTTAAAAATCTCAAAAATATATATATAATTTGCTAGAGAGGAAGATAAATACACTAAAAAGTAGCCCTGAGTGTATGGTGCATTTTAGATTAATGATTTTTGATCGCTGAAATTATTTAACTTATAAATATTAAATATGAGAACGTTGATATGTCTAATCTGTCTGCTGCTCACCCAGCTACCAGCTTTCGCTCAGCAGACTAATTCTCAGTTTCAACCCGTCGACATTCAAGCCCTCCTTAAGTAGCTGGGTCTCACCCTTTAAGAATTACAAGCTATGGCCGTACCAGAAACAACCGCACAAACGGCTACCAGCTCATCTCAGAATAGACCCACCGGCCATCTCACGTCCCAACCCGCTGCAGGCTCATCTCAGCAGCAAACAACATCTAGACCAGCAACCTCTGGACCAGGACCCATCGATAGATCGTTGCCTGGAGTGATCGATCTAGGCCGCTCTTCCACGTTGCCTCTTCCCGATAACAAAACACCAACTGGACCTCCGAGTGCAGTGCCTACAACTATGGACTAAAAAATCGCCTAAATTGAAAGATTAGGATATGCATATGTGGCTACACCATACTTTGAGCCCCTAAATCCCACTGAATTTCGTCCCTAGACTTTGGTAAGAAACTTCGACTCATCCGATTCGAACAGAGTAGTTATTGTGCCGCATGTTGCTGCTCAACAGCCAGTTACCTAACCAGTTGTCCTCAGACCAGCACCAGTACCAGTAGCAGTGCCTGTAGCAGTAAGAGTTTAACCAGTGCATAGACCAGTGGTAACTCAGGTCTAAGTTCAGTCAGTTCGCAGACCAGTTGCAGCTCAGGTTTAAGTTCAACCAGTTAATATTCCAGTTTTGCCTGCCATTTTACCTACGATTGCTCCTGTTGCTGCACCTAAAGCGTAGCCAAGAGCTGCTCAAATAATGATTAAATCTGAAACAGTTCAGGCTGCGCCTAGATAGATTCCTAGATCTGTCGAAACAAAACCGGTTACTCCTTCTATAGCTGCTCCCCTGCCAGTTTAGCCAAAGAATCTTGTAACTATACAGCCTGGAAGACCTGCTCCAGCTCACTTGTTCACTTTCGAATAGCAGCCAGTTCCTTGGTCAGTACCAGTTACTCATCAGCCCGTCCCTGTTCCTGTAGCTGTAGTCAAAGTTGGAGGCAACGTACCCATTTATGATTTGACTGCCAGCTACAAAATCTTTGCCAAGCATTTTGTGGTGAGTACAGGAGATCCCTATTTATCTACAATTCAAAAGTTCCTGGTCAAACAGTACACCATTTATCTGTAAAATAGCGAAATAACGGCTGCTTTTCGTCGTTACTATCAAGGTAGAATATAGTACTTGATCCTGGCCAAAGTGAGCTACGGAACTTTCCTTGTCAATGTGGACTACATCGAGTCTTCAAGAGAAATCAAGGTCAAATCACTAGCTATTATTAGCTTTTCTATTCAAGAAGCAGACTATACCGGCTGCCACGTTAGGGATTAACCCAACGAAAACTGTCGCACTTGTCAGACAGGTTTCACTAATTTCAGAGGTCGATGCCACAAAATCGACCCTCTATGTCATCGTGCCATCACCGACGAATGTCTTTAATGCAAAATAGGCAGTAAGCTAGTCTATGGAATCTGCTAATGATTTACCGACATTTATGCTAGAAAACAGACAAAAAGACTAATAACTTTTTTTGCCAAATTTAAGTATTTTTTCCTCATTATGATTGCTTGTTTTAACTAAAACTAAATAAATATATTCAGGTGGGGTATGGCGTTTTTTAGTATAATTAGATGATTAATCGTAAATACTAAATGCGGGGCGAGGGCAAAGCAGTATCCAGAATCAAAGGTGGATCAGTGCTTATAGATGCACTTGAGAAGATAGCTGGCAGGAAACTAATGTACACTATGCAAGTGCTCAAACAGTTTATTCTGTTCCCAAGTGATTCAGATTCCTCAGTAAGATCGGTCTCCAAGTATGACCGACTCATCTTCAGTGATGAAGAATTACACACAGTGTGCAAAAAAATATAGACAAAGTAGCTTTAGGCTAAACTTTGGGCTTTTCTGAACATTAAGTTCTACCGGTACTTGAAAGCTGTCAAAAAACTGGAAGCACCTATCCATAGACTCAAGAAAAGGGTGTAGACAGAGCTCAAATATGACTCACTAATCAAAATAAGAACCTACGTACGAGTCGAAACACAAGCTATGCAGTCGTAGACCCAAACTGTAAGACAAGCACGATCTTCTTCACGCACACGCATCACTATCACTGAGACCATACAGCATCAGGGAAATCATCAGAATATTCATTCCAATCATCATATGCTCTCCCAAAATATAGATCAAGCTTCACATAGGACGATGATGCGTTAGATAAGAGACGGAAGAGATCAATAGTTTACTCGGGGCAGAAACATGGTAGAAAATGTTAAAATTACATTTAACGATGGCAGAGGTAGGACCGACACTTCAACAAACAGTCAGGATGGTTCGCGCAGTCGCAGCGGATCCATTACAAAATTTGAGTACTCTAGTGGCAGTCG
>Ga0169931_10003940_pt1 | contig 23317 bp, 13 predicted proteins | sample Kivu_15m_20L_FD_129675 | JGI IMG/M metagenome (GOLD analysis project Ga0169931, IMG submission 129675) | Freshwater microbial communities from Lake Kivu, Western Province, Rwanda to study Microbial Dark Matter (Phase II) - Kivu_15m_20L... | ecosystem: Environmental > Aquatic > Freshwater > Lake...
ATCACTGTTAAAGTCAGCGACACCTGCGATATTCCAGCCATTAGCCACAGGTAAGTTACCATAACCTGTGTAACTAGTACCGTTAGCACCACCTAAAAACCACACTGTGTTCCAGTTGGTGGTGGTGTTATTCAGGAGAACATCAACATTACCATCACTGTTGAAATCTGCTGCACCTTTAATTTGCCAACCCGCTGCTGTGGGTAGACCTACACCATTAGTATAGTTGCCTCCATCTAAGAACCACACAGAATTAAAATTATTAGTAGGATTATTGACTATTAAATCTGTTTTGCCGTCTTGGTTGAAATCTGCTGTGGCTACTGGTTTATATCCGGGAGAACCAAAGATATTACTAAATCCCACATAGTTGGTGCTATCCATTAACCATGCTGTATTCCATCCTTGACTGGGATTAGTTAAGAGGATATCTGTTTTACCATCATTGTTGAAGTCTTTAGAATTAGCACTAGGTAAAACTGTGACGGAAAACCGAGAGTCTACAAACTCACCCAATAAATTTGTGGCTCGAATGGAAATATCTGTGGTACCGCTTTGGTTAGGAAAATAATTGAGTGAAAGTTGATTACCGTTGATGGTGGGGGTGACTAAATCAGGTTTGGAGTTGCCAAGGATGGTAAAATTAAGTTCGTCTCGTTGTGAAATTGTAATGTTACTGTAACGGATAAAATTATCATCTTGGTTCACAACAGGTTGCGCTGGGTTCTCGACAATGAGAGGAAGATCCGTAAAAGCTGGATTAACTTGAGTACCATCATAAGTTGGTATAGATGCGATCGCATCTATAGTACCTAAGTCATTGTTGGAAATGGCTTGACCAAATACGGTAAAACCGCCATTCTGATTATTGAGGTTACTGGAATTATCGTTCAGGTTGAAAAACCATTGATTAGTGGCACTGTTGGGATCATTGCCCAGTTTAGCCATGGCAATGGTTCCTCTTACATTAGAACGCCGTGTACTAAACTCATTTTCCACTGGTGCATTGCTGGGAACTATTCCAACCCTTAAATTATTTACAGTAAATCCACCACCCTGGATAACAAACTCAGGAGCGGAACGATGAATAATTGTATTGCTATAGCTGCCACTGTTGACATAGTTCTGGAAATTTTGTACCGTTTTGGGTGCGCCTAGTCCGTTTTGGTCAAATAGCACCACATTGATTCCGCCATTACCTATTGATGTGTTAGATAACTGAAAATTAGCTACTAACCCAGTTGTATAGGGGTCGTCAAAGTAATTAATTAAATTAAGGGTTGTATGTGCTGCATTTGCTCTGACAACAATATTATTAATGGGAGTAGTAACAATGGGAGCGGAGACGTTGCTTAAGGCTTGATTAACACTCATGGCTCAGTTTGTATACTGGGTGTAATTGGTTTTGTTCAATCCGGGCAGTATCTATTTATGCCAAAAAATAATACTTCAAAATTGCTGTCATCTAAAAGCTAATTATTTTTTCCCTAAATTAAAACCTGTTTTTAAATGCAACCAAATTTCTCTCAGTTGCCAAAATTTACTTGACTGGATCATGGCAATTGTATTTTTGGATGTTTCCAATTCTAGCTCAAGATTTTTCATGTGCGCTCTTAGTTGTGATAATTCCTGACTTAATTGAGATAATAGCTCAGGGTGAGATTCTTGTGATTGGGAGTTAACTTGATTAATGCGTTCCGCATAAATTTTACTGGGTGGTGCTTCTAAATAGGGAATATGACCTTGAAACCCATAAACAAATTTACCATCTTCAGAAACTAAAGAATCTTCTTTTAAATACAAAGGTTGCTTAGTTAGAGGACAAGCCAGAAGCGGTAAAAACCAATGTTGATCAGTTGTATTAGCCAAAGCTTGAATATAGTAAGGTTTGATATTGATATCACCTGGTTTCCGGACAATAACATAGTGAGTATTGTGAGTATTAGGACTATCCCCCTTAAGTAAATTACCTAATGAGAGGTGACGAATCAGATTGCGCCAAAAGAACCAAGTCAACTTGTGGGGTGGGTGAAACTGTACATACTCCCACAGTAACCAGGCTAAAGTTTGACCGAAGTGATGTACATAAGTACTATCAATGATTTCAAAACCTGCACATTTAAATATTTCTATCAATCCATTTTCTGTAAATCGAATGTAGTCTCCTGGAAAGTTATGCTGAGGTTGTAGAAAGGGAACAGCAATAACCCCGTATCCCATGGGTCTAAGGACTCTATAAAATTCCTCAGCAATTTTCCACGGTTGTTGAGTATGTTCTAATACAGCAATAGATACGATGGTATCCACCGATTGATCTAGTAAAGGAATATTATGTAAATCCGCCAGTATATCTGGTTTATTCCACTCTGTGATATCAATGTTTAAATCTTTTTCACCTAACTGAATGCTTCTTTGTCCAGAGCCGGCATTGAGAACAATACCATAACAGTATTTACGAAAAGAACTGATTTCTTCACTCAAAGGCATCCAGACCAAGGGATTAGGAAAAATGTTCATAGGTGGTAATGGAATTTTATTGTTGAAAATATCATACACTTTTAAATTTTTTTTGATAAATTTATTCTCAGATAATGTCCAAAACTCAAAATCCCTCTCCTAACTAAGAAGAGGGACAAATGTTACCTCAAAACCAGACTAAGCACCTACAGCTTCTTTAGCTGCATACAGCACTTCCGCGTTAATTTCTTTAAAACCTCGCTCACGAGCAAATTTTTCGGTGTTACGCTTGACTTTACCACGCACAAATCCAGGAATTTTGTTTAATTCTGCTTGACCGTCCTTAGTCCAGTTGAGGTCAGATTCCGCAGAAATTCCCTTGGTAATCACTTCTTTGGTGTCGTGACCACCGAATATTTCTAAGAGGTGGTCTTCCATACCCAAGGTAAAGGAATTGTAAATCAAGTCTGTGATCTGGTTTGTACCTTCGTAACCTAAAAATGGTTTGTAACCAATGGGGAAATTCTGCACGTGAATAGGTGAAGCAATGACACCACAGGGAATATCTAACCGTTTACCAACGTGGCGTTCCATTTGAGTACCAAAAATCGCTGCGGGTTCAACACGAGCGATCGCATCGCCAATTTCCCCGTGGTCATCGCTAATCAGCACCTCATCGCAATAGTCCTTCACCTGTTCCCGAAACCAGTCAGCATCATATTTACAGTAGGTTCCAGCCCAAACAACATGAATCCCCATTTCTCTAGCCAAAATTTTAGTGATTCCCGCAGCGTGGGTATTGTCACCAAACACCACAGCTTTTTTACCAGTCAAGTTTTGACAGTCAATGGAACGGGAGAACCAAGCGGCCTGAGATACATACAAAGTCTGTTCATTGATAAACTCTTCGTAGTTGACATCAGCGCCTTGGTCATTAATCACCTGCTGAATCTTGCGGATACATCGAGCAGTTTCTACTACACCTATAGGGGTAATATCCACATAAGGCGTGCCAAATTGGCTTAACAAATAATTAGCCGTGGCTAAACCCAGTTCTCGGTAAGGAACCAAGTTAAACCAAGCTTGGGGTAGTTTTTTCAATTCATGAACCGTCGCGCCTTCAGGAATTATGGTATTGACTTCAATTCCCAAATCAGCCATCAGCCGCTTCAGTTCGGTACAATCGTGGTTGTTGTGAAAACCAAGAGTAGAACTACCAATAATGTTAACAGAGGGTTGTGCAGTTTTACCTAGTGGCAATTCTCCCCGCTTTCTGGCTTTTTCGATGTAGTATTGAACGATTTGATTAAGGGTGCGATCAGCGGCTTGTAATTCGTTAAAGCGGTAATGGTTAACATCTGCTAACATTACATCCCCTTTGGCTTCTAGCTGCGCCCGTTCGACAAAGTTGTGTAAATCTTCCTGCAAGATGCTAGAGGTACAGGTGGGAGTTAAGACAATTAAATCTGGGTGTTCCTCAGCATCTTTGCGGGTGATGTTGTCTACCACCTTTTCTTGCGAACCCCTTGCTAAAACGTTGCGGTCAACCACACTGGTTGTCACTGGGGTGAAGTTTCTTTCCCGCGATAACATAGAACGCATGACGTTAAAGTAGTCATCCCCTAGTGGAGCGTGCATAATCGCATGAACGTTTTTAAATGAGCTAGCCACCCGCAGAGTACCAATGTGGGCTGGTCCTGCATACATCCAGTAAGCTAATTTCATGACTGTGTTCTCCCTTTGCAACTGAAAATAACTATAAGTGGATAATTATCAAATCGCTTGACTATTGTCTCAAAACTGAGATAGGGGTTTAAAGTTAGTAATTAATAGCTCAAACCTATTCTAGGATAGGGTTTTAGCCTTTATATTTAACAATGTTTCTGTTTTTTAATTAAATAACTCTTAATGATTTGAAAAATATTTTATTAATTATTGGTCTAACTTACTAGTATTAATTAGTTCACTAAACGTGGGAATATGCGGAGATAAAAATACAAGTATTACAAGTATTAGCTCTAAACTAAATTAGTCGCCCGTCTTCCATGTGAATTATTCTGTCTGCTATGTCTAAAATGCGGTGGTCGTGAGTTACTATTAAGACGGCGCAGTTTTGTTCTTTGGCTAATTGTTGCATCAAGTTAACAACATCTCTTCCCGATTTACTATCTAAAGCTGCGGTAGGTTCATCAGCTAGAATTAATTGAGGACGACTGACCAAGGCGCGGGCGATGGCTACTCGTTGCTTTTGTCCTCCTGAAAGAGCAGATGGATAGTAATTTACTCGATGTCCCAATTTTACAGCATTGAGCATGGCTTCTGATTGGCGGCGCGCATCTGCTGCGGATATGTTTTTATGTAATTCCAGAGTCATTTGTACGTTTTGTCTAGCTGTTAAAAAATCTAATAAGTTGTGAGCTTGAAAAATATAACCAATACGACGACGCACTTGTACTAATTGCTCATTGCTGGCTTGATAAAGTTCCTCTCCTAAAAATTTAAGGCTTCCTTCTTGAACTGAACGTAAGCCACCAATTAAGGTTAGTAAAGTTGTTTTTCCTGAACCTGAAGGTCCGGTCATAATTACAATTTCTCCTGGTTGAATAGCTAAGTTAATATCAAACAAAATCCGAACTTGTAACCCTTTGTTACCTAGGTATTGATTGAGGTTATGGATTTTAACTATGTATCGTTTTTCCGGTGATTTAACTATCATTTTGATGGCTATAATCGGTAATTAAGCTTTTAAAAAATATCTGCTGGGTCTAAATTTCTTAACTTGATTGTAGATAAAAATCCAGATAATAAGCACATAAACGTTGCCATAAATAACACAATAAATGCTCTATTTAAATTCATAATCACAGGTAGATTAGTGGCATTTTTAGCCAGGTCATACAAACCCAGCGATATGGCAAAACCTGGAATATACCCTAAAGATGCTAAAATTAGGGCTTGTTGAAAAACTATATTTAAAAGGTATTTGTTTTTAAAACCCATAGCTTTGAGTGTGGCATATTCGGCTAAATGAGTAGAAATATTACTATAGAGAATTTGATAAACAACAATGACACCAACAATAAATCCCATTATCACCATAAAGTTAAACACAAAGCCAATGGGTGTTCTTACAGTCCAATAATTTTTTTCTAAATTTATAAAGTCCTGACGACTAATCACTCTCACATCTTTAGGCAATTTACTTGTTAAATCGCCTACAAGCTTCTTAACATTAGCACCTGACTTGAGCTTAATTAAACCTATATCTATATTTTGTACTGAACGGTCTTGAAATATCCGCATAAAAGTGGAAGTACTAACTATTAAATTTCCATCGACTCCAAAAGAAGGACCTAAACTAAATAAGCCGCCAATCTTGACTTTGTAACCAATTAGTCCAGTGTAACTAAATATTTCCGCTTCTACAGTGTTTCCCTGATGAAATTTTTCAGCAATAGGTCCAAATTCTGTCCGAGAAGCGCGGTCAAATAAAACCTGATCGGGAAGTCGTAGTAAATGGATATTTTGCTGAATGCTTGGTAAAGTAAAAATTGATATAACTGGTTCAATACCTAAAACGTATATAGGGTATTTTAGTCCAGTTTTTGGGTTTTTTAGTTTAGCGAATTGCACATATAAAGGACGCACAGATTCCACATCTTCAAAACCTAAACTCTGATATAAACGCTGGCGGGGAAAACTTTGATTAGATGTCAAAGATTGATATTGAACACTAATTAAAAATAAATCGCCATCTAGATGATTATGCAACTGTGTAGCACTGTCATAAAGAGCATCTTGGAAACCAATTTGTAGAAACATTAAGACAGATACAAAGGAAATTCCCGCTAAAGCAACAATAAAGCGAACTCTTTGTTTGGCTAGTTGTAGCCAAGCTAGAGGTATGTTAAGAATCATTCAGAACACCTCAAATTATGGGTTTATATAGTTTATATATAAATGAGTACTTGTACTTGTAAATCAGTCAGAGTACTAACTTGTTGGTGATTAGGTGGATGATCAAGGCGGATTTTGACATCAACTACTTTGTGATCTGTATCTGCTTGTGGATTAAGGTCAAAAATATTTTGTCTATTTACTTGTAAACCAATATCACTGACTTTTCCGCGTAGTTCTCCCGCAAAAGCATTACTAGTAATTACAGCAGACTGACCTAAACGCACCTTTTGAATATCAGTTTCATAGACTTCTGCAACTACATACATTTGCTGTGTACGTCCTAATTCTATTATTCCGGTGTTGCTGATAATTTCCCCAGGACGAGTATTAACTTTCAGCACTTGGCCATGGATGGGCGATCGCACTGAAGTTAAATCCCAGTCTGCTTCAGCCTGTTTGACTGAGGCGATCGCACTTTCAACATCAGTTTGTGCAGCTTGCACATCAGTAGGACGGACTTCGGTAATACTCTGGAGTTTAGCTTTAGCTTCTTGTAACTGCTTTTTTAGAGTTTCTACAGTTTGCTTAAAAGCAGCTTTAGCCTCATTAAGTTGTTGTCGGACAGTATCTACTCGCAACTGTTTAGTTTCTGAGTTAGATGCTGAAATTGCACCTTCTTGATATAACTGTTGATATCGTTGATTTTCAGTGTCAGCATTACGCAACTCAACTTTTAAACGAGCAATTCTGGCTTCTTGTGCGGAAACTTCTCCCATTAACTCAGCTTCCAAACCAGCAATTCTGGCTTCTTGTGCGGAGATGTCTCCGGCTTTCGCTCCTGCTGTAACCCGATTAACATTAGCTTGAGCGACTAAAACTTGTTTTTTGGCTTTTTCCAAAGCTGCTAGGCGAGTGTAGTAATTGTCAAGAATAGCCACTACTTGTCCTTCAGAGACCCAATCTCCTTGATTAACCAAAAGTTTGGCCACCCTCAGCGCACCTTGAGAATTAGCAGCAGATAAACGAATCACGTCACCTTGAGGTTCTAAACGTCCTAAAGCAGCAACAGTAGTTATACCGAGGGAGCTAGTTGGTATGATTGGGGGTTCTAATGTAGAAGTTAAACCACTTCTTGACCATCTGTACCAAGTAAGTATACCCATAGTTAGAGGTATAGAAATTACCAAAATTATAGATAACTGACTTATGGGTTTTCTGAATAATTGCTTTTGTTTAGTTACCATAATCATTTTTTTAGTTAGAGATATTGAGATATCTACAAACACATTGATATTTAAAACCTTCTGTACTAGGAACAGGTGTAGAGTGTAGTGTTTTATTGCAAACACCCCACACCCTTGTAATATCAAAGATTTCAGCTGGTTTTATTACTATTTAGTGTTGTTTCTTTTTGATTCTGCATAATTGCTAAGTATTCACTACGTGTACCATCTATCCGATAATGGTCGCAAATTTGGCAGAGTTTCAAAATATCTAATCGGCTGAACAATTTTTGATGCTCAATTTTATTATCAGTTCTCCATCGCCAAAATGTTGTTCTATCAATGCGTCGGTTACTCTCAGGCCATCTTCGTCGCGATAAGAAATCTATTATTTCTTGCTCATAAAACGAGTAGCCTTTTGGTAACTTTAGAAGTTCTTCTCTTAACTCAACTAGCGGTATGAGTGGATCTAACTCAGATAGTCTCATGCCAGCAATTCCTTATAGTTTTCTGTCAGTTTAATGATGTAGAATGCTTGATGCAGCACGGTTTATATGGAATTTGACCCTCATTCTGCCTCAATTTCCATGAAAGAGACATGAGATATTTAAATAAGTTTATATCTCTGTATTTCTCTACTGGAAAATTTAACAGTTTTTAATTACCTTTTATATTAAATATAATAAACACCTTGATGCTCAATTGCAACCCATACGCAACATCTTTAATAAGATATCAGCAATATATATATTAGTAAATAAATTTACTGGGATTAAATAAGGACTCCTTTAATGTTTCTTCTAGCTATAGAATCAATCTTTAGGTAGATGAAATTAGTTATTAATTAAATAATTTTCTCAAATTGATTTATATCCTGTAGTATGAAACAATTAAATTAAAGCATAAAATATAAAATTCGTAAATAAAAAACATGAAAACTAAATATATGCAATTTTTATGCAATTTTTACAAATATGAACTTAGTGTATGGCAGAATAAAAAATCAAGGATTGAATAAGTATTCAATTAATAGTTAATGCCCTCTAAAGAGCATATACACAATGAGATTACAGCGATTCATGCTCTCGTTACCAAGTTTTGATAATCAGAGGCTAATTTTTCATGCGGCTCGTCAAACTCTTCGTAAAGCAGAAATGGCGCGTTTATTGGTGCATGAATGGCTCAATCAACATGATTTTGAGCTAGAAGAATGGAAAAACAAAACCGCTTCTGAGCTTGGTATTAGTATTAGTCAGCTAGAGCAGAAACTATTAGCTAATAATCAAACACAGGCAATGAAGACAAAAAACCATGATCATAGTAATTCCGAAACTAATTATTGAACGATTTACCTATGCTAGTGCAAAATCAATCATTCATTCTAGGTCATAAATATGGAGTTGCATATAAGTTGCGATCCAGAATCAATTATTCTAATATAACTACAACTAGCAAATTCATAGAATGATCTAGATTAAGCTGAGTTAAAATAATTTGTCTTGCTAGTTTCCATACATCTACAAATTATTTGCCAACCGAAATATTTTACCTTGACAAGCATAATAGTGAATCTCAAGTCATGGCTGCTTCTAAAATCGAAGCTGAATTAAAACAGTTGCAAGATCAAATCAGCAATTGTGAAACTTATCTACTCAAGCAAATAAAAGAGAAAAAAAAACCTATGGCGAATCATAGCGAAATCAGCACACAAACGCAAGATACACCAATTGCTATTGTTGGCATGGCTTGTATATTTCCCCAAGCTGGGAACTTAGAGGAGTATTGGCAAAATATTATTCAGGAGGTTGATTGTATTACTGATGTTCCGCCTTCTCGTTGGGATATAGATGATTATTATGATCCAAACCCCAAAACTGCTGACAAAACCCACTCAAAAAGGGGTGGATTTATTCCAGGAATTAATTTCAACCCCGTAGAATTTGGGCTGCCACCTAATATATTAGAAGTGACAGATATATCTCAACTTTTAAGCTTAGTAGTCGCTGGGTCGGCATTAGCGGACGCTGGGTACAAAAAAAGGGAGGAAAGTAACCACCACAGGACTGGGGTAATTTTAGGAGTGGCAGCGGGGAGACAATTGGCTATGTCTCTGGGGGCAAGACTGCAATATCCAGTGTGGGAAAAAGTTCTTAAAAACAGTGGTTTGTCAGATGAACAGACTCAAAACATAGTGGAAAGAATTAAAAATGCTTATGTGGGGTGGAATGAAAATGCTTTTCCGGGAATGCTGGCTAATGTAATTGCTGGGAGGATTGCTAATCGCTTTAATTTAGAGGGGATGAATTGTGTAGTTGATGCTGCTTGTGCCAGTTCTCTGGCAGCTGTACAAATGGCTGTTACTGAGTTGGCGACTAGGCGGGCAGATGTGATGTTGACGGGTGGGGTGGATACAGATAACTCTATTATGGCTTATATGTGTTTTAGTAAAACACCGGCTGTTTCTTCAAGTTTATCTTCTAAACCTTTTGATGCTAGTGCTGATGGGATGATTTTGGGGGAAGGGATAGGGATGTTGGTGCTTAAACGTTTAGAAGATGCGGAAAGGGATAAAAACAAAATTTATGGGGTTATTAAAGGGGTGGGGGCTTCTAGTGATGGTCGGCACAAGAGCATATACGCTCCTCGCTCAGAGGGTCAAGTTACTGCTCTACGTCGGGCTTATGAAGCGGCGCAATGTTTACCTGGTTCTGTTGGCTTGGTGGAAGCCCACGGTACTGGAACGATCGCAGGAGACTCAACTGAAATCACATCAATGATGGCGGTTTTCGGTGAAAACAATCACCAGGGGCAATATATAGCTCTGGGGAGTGTTAAATCTCAGATTGGACATACCAAAGCAGCTGCGGGGGCTGCGGGTTTAATTAAAGCGGCTCTGGCTCTACATCATAAAATATTGCCTCCTACTATTAATATTTCTGAACCAAACTCTAAATTGACAATTAAAGATTCCCCTTTTTACTTAAACACCCATACGCGACCTTGGATAAGTACTGCTGATCAACCAAGACGGGCTGGGGTAAGTGCTTTTGGGTTTGGTGGTACTAACTACCATGTGGTATTAGAAGAGTATAAGCAAGAGCATAGTAAACCTTACCGGGTGCATTCCACCCCTGGATCAATACTGATTTGCTCCCAAACACGAGAGGGGCTATTGTCACGCTGTCGGGAAATTCAATTTCAGTTACAGTCTGTTAATAGAGAGAAGTATTACCAAAGTTTAGTAGCTGAAAGCAAGGTTTTAAAAGTACCTACCACATACCCTAGAGTGGGGTTAGTGGTCAATAGCTGTGGTGAAGCTGGGGATTTACTAGAAAAGTTTGTTGATTTTTTAGCAACCCAACCCGGACTGGAAGCTTGGCAACATCAGGAGAGAATTTACTACCGCTTCCGTGGTATGGAGAAACACAAAAAAGTAGTGGCTTTGTTCACGGGGCAGGGTTCTCAATATTTGGATATGGGTAAGGAGTTAACCATCAACTTTCCTGGTTTTCGTCAAATCTACACAGAAATAGATCAATTGTTGACAGGTAGCAAGTTACAGCCTATTTCCTCTGTTGTTTTTCCTCCTCCCGCCCTTGACTCTGGGGTTAAAACCACACAAAAAGAAATTCTACAAAAAACACAATATGCACAACTTGCCATAGCAGCTTTTAGCTCCGGACTTTACCAACTTCTACAACAAGCAGGATTTAAACCAGATTTTCTAGCGGGGCATAGTTTCGGGGAACTAACTGCTTTATGGGCTGCTGGAGTTATGAGTCAGTCTGATTACTATCGTTTAGCTAAAGCTAGGGGTCTAGCCATGGCAGTTCCAGAAAATTCAGAGTTAGACAGAGGAACCATGCTGGCAGTAAAAGGAGACTTTCAAGCTATTAAAAAAGCGATCGCTCCTTTCCCAGCCATAACTATTGCCAACTTTAACTCGTGCCAACAATTAGTTATAGCAGGAACCACAGCAGATATCAATGCAATTACCCCCGTACTGAACGCTTACGGTTTTCATACAGTACCTTTACCAGTAGCTGCTGCCTTCCACACCTCTCTGGTGGGATATGCTCGCCAAGCCTTCACCCAAGCCCTAGAAAATATAAACATTAATTCACCCAAAACACCAGTTTATACCAACTTCACAGCCACACCCTACCCCCCACAACCAAAAGTAATTAAAAACATCCTCTCCGAACACTTAGTTAATCCAGTTTTATTTCAGCAACAAATAGAAAACATATACGCAGAAGGGGGTTACTGTTTTGTAGAAATCGGACCCCGGAACATTCTCACCAAATTAGTTACAGAAGTTCTAGGCGAGCGATCGCACCTAGCCATACCCTTAAACTCACATCCTCACAAAGATAGCGATCGCAGTCTACGAGAAGCAATAATTCAACTGCGAGTAGCCGGAGTACCTCTAACAGACCCAGACAGTTACTCAATTCCAGCCACCATTCCACCCCTAAAAACACCTTCAACCGTAGTGCTAACGGGCATTAATTACACATCTCCCCAACTTCAAGAAAGACAGCAGCAAATAAACAACCAGCAAGTAACCATGAATAACCTACAACAGACCTTAACCGAACTCAACCATCATCAAAATCAAGTACTGCAACTTCACCAACAATACTTAACATCCCAACAACAATACACCCAGCAAGTCCTCCAGTTACTTCAACAACATCAAGTTCCCACAGAAAAAGACCTGCTAATTACCATCGATAACACCCCCCAACCCCCTGCCATACCTGAGCCACCATCAAAAGCTACAGAATCTAACACTAATTCCACCACCTCCAGTGATTCCCTAGACCAAACTCTACTAAACATAGTCAGCGACAAAACCGGTTATCCCGTAGAAATGCTAGAAATGTCCATGGACATAGAAGCAGACCTAGGGATTGACTCAATCAAGCGAGTAGAAATTCTCAGTGCATTACTAGAAACACAACCAGAATCACACCCCGACTCATCCCCTCCCAACCCAGAAGAACTAGCCCAACTACGGACTTTACAAGAAATAGTCGATTATATACAAGAAAAAATCAACATACCCCCCCAAACCACAGCAGCGATCGCAGAGACCATTCACCCCAGACTTATTGAACTCCAACCCCTCCCCTTACCAGACACTTTAGAAACCACCATTCCACCAAACCACATTGCTCTAATCACCGATGATCACAGCCCAGTAACAACTAAACTAGCAGAAGCCTTAGATAAAAAAGGATGGAAAACAGTAATATTAAGCTTTCCCTCTAAAAATACTCAAAACAACCCAGAATTAGATAATTTCAACCGAGTAGTACTAGAGTATTGGGGCGAAGAAAATCTACAGCAACAACTCCAGAGGATAGCTTCTGAATATAGTTCCATAGGGGCTTTTATTCACCTCCACCCCTCAGAACCCCTAGATTCCTTTACAGAAAAAAACCTCCTAAGTCATGTATTCTTAATTGCTAAATACCTAAAACAACCATTAAACCAAGCAGCCCAACAGGGACAAGCTTACTTTCTAACAGTGACCCACTTAGACGGTCAACTAGGACTAGGACAAGAAAACAACCCTAGTTTAATAGCCGCCGGACTATTTGGATTAACCAAAACCCTAAAACAGGAATGGACTAATGTATTCTGTCGGTCCCTGGATATCAGCCCCCACCTAGATTCCCAAACAACAGTACAACATATCCTAGCCGAACTCCACGACCCCAATAATTTAATTACAGAAATAGGTTACACACCTCACAGCCGCACAACCTTAACTACAACTCCTGAGTTTAACTACATTCCCGTCAAAAATAGCTCCAGTCTTAAAGATCAAGTTTTTCTAGTCAGTGGAGGAGCAAAAGGCATAACCGCTCAATGTGTAATAGCCATAGCACAGAAATATCAATGTAAATTCATTCTTTTAGGTCGTTCTACTTTTGCGCCAGAGCCTGACTGGTCAATTAAACTAACAGACCCGTCTCAACTAAAACAAGAAATAATCACCAGGAATCTAGCCAAGAACATTCAACCGACACCAGCCCAAATAGAAAAAGAACTACAACCAATCATCTCCAGTCGAGAAATAGCAGAGACCTTACAAGCGATTAAACAAGCAGGAGGAGAAGCAAGATATATATGCGCAGACATCACCAACCAAATACACTTGACTCAAGAACTCAAAAACATAACTGATCAACCAGGTCTAATTACAGGAATTATCCACGGAGCAGGTAACCTAGCCGATAAGCTAATCCACAAAAAAACCTTACAAGACTTTGAACTAGTTTATAGCCCAAAAGTTGATGGCTTAGAAAACTTATTACAGTGCATTCCCCCCGAACAACTACAATACCTAATCTTATTTTCCTCCGTAGTCGGAGTTTATGGTAACCCAGGACAAACTGATTATGCGATCGCTAATGAAATCCTGAACAAAACCGCCCATGCTATTAAACGCAAACATCCCCATTGTCACACCCTAGCCATAAACTGGGGACCCTGGGAAACCGGCATGGTCACACCAGTCCTAAAAAAAGCCTTCTCAGAACGCCACATCAAAACTATTCCCATCCAAACAGGAACCCAGATATTCATCCAACAACTCCAAAATAACCATAGACAGCCCCAAATAATTATTGGCAATCCCATCATCCCCCCGCCCCCACCACTTAACCCAGAATTAAAAACAATTCGCATTCACAGACAATTAAGCCTAGCCGCCAATCCATTCTTAATAGATCACGTGATTGCTGGTAAACCCGTCCTCCCCGCCACTTGTGCCTTAAATTGGATAGTTAACGCCTGTGAACAGCTTCACCCCGGTTACTTATTCTTTAGCTGTAAAGACTTTAAAGTCTTAAAAGGTATTGTATTTGATGACCATACACCACAAAAATACACACTAGAACTAGTAGAAACAGCTAAAACCAATGAAATTGAACTAAAAGCCCAAATCATCAGCAATAATTCCGGAGTACTTCGTTATCACTTTAGTGCTGAAATTCAACTAACGCGAGAAATACCCCCACCACCTTTCTACTCACCTACCAAATACCAATCTTCATCAACTTTAGGTCAACCCTATGATCAAAATGGGACATCAAAGCTATTTCATGGCTCCAGCTTTCAGGGAATTAAAACAATTCTGGAACTTAGTCCCCAAAGAATTGTAACCAAATGTAAATTACCTAACCTGGATTCCTCTAAACAAGGACAATTCCCAGTCCAAAGCTTTAACCCCTACATAGTCGATGTACAAATTCAATCCTTATGGATTTGGTCACAATATTTTTATCAAACAGGAAGCTTACCAGCCGGAATCAGCAAACTTGAGCAATTTGCGCCACTACCCTTTGACCAAGAATTTTATATCTGTAGTGAAATTAAATCAAAGTCAGAATCAATAGTTACAGCAAATATCATCACCCATGATGTCCTAGGGAAAATATATTGTCAGATGACACAAGCTAGAGGAACCCTCCTTTCTCGTCCATTAGCCAAAGCTTAATCACCACTTAAGGGGTGGAAAGTAATACACCCCTTAAATAAAACCTATTTAATATTTCTTCACACTTGAATTATGAAACCAATCAAACCAGCAAACATAACTCAAATAACCAACCTAGCAATTATTGGCATGGATTGTTATCTAGGGGTTAACTGTCCCGACTTACAACACTTAGAGGAGTACATTTACCGCGGAGAACAAGGGGCTTCTTTCATATCTGCGAATACAGTTGATTCCCATATAAATTCAGTTTTAACAAATAAAATCCTGGAAAAAGCCCAAATTCAGCCCCAATCAAAAATAGCCATAGTTGTCATAGCCAATTTAAGTGCAACCATACCTCAAGACTTGCACCACTCAACAAACACCTTAGTATTTAAAGTAGAAACAATTTTTCAGGCATTAACCTTAACTCAACAAATATTAACCACCGAACAAGCCAGCGTAGTTCTGTTGCAAGCCCTCCAAGATGCTATTAATCAAGAAGCCGTGGGTGTTTTACTGTCCTTAGAACAAACCGCCATCAAGCAATCTTATTGCATATATGCAATAATTAACGGTTTAGTTAATACAGAAGATATTTCCCAGCTTAAAGCAGAATTACTGAAAATAGATGAGATAAAACTCCAAGACATTGGTTACCTAGAACTAATCAACAAAAACAACCAACAAGTTAACAGCATAATATCCGCTCATAGTCATTGTCCTGCCCTTAATTGCGCTCTGGGTGGTAATCCTTGGGGAGGGTCGGTTTTAACCAGCTTAGTTAAAACAGCCCTATCTTTACATCACAGCTACATTCCAACCTTAAGTAAAAGCTGCATCCCCAAAAACTTAGAAATCTGGGAGAATAGCTGCTTTTATCTCCCTAGAATGTCTAAACCCTGGTTTTTAGAACCTGGACAACATAAAAGAATAGCCGCCATCCTAGAATTGAACCAAACTTATACATATATTGTTGTTTCAGAAGCCAACAAAACAATTACTAACAGTGCAACAGTGCAGGACAACTCCTTGCACAAATCTAAATATTTATTCCCTATCGCAGCCAGCGATCGCTCTACCCTATTAGAACAAATTAACCAACTGTCAGAAATTCTCGGTAATCAAACCGACCTAGCTACAATAGCCAAAGATTCTTATCAAAAGTTTCAACGACATAGCCAGCCAAAACACATCCTCTCTATACTTGGGAGTAACCACAAAGAACTAAACCAACAAATTCATCATGCCATCCCTGGAGTAAACCAAGCCCTAGCAACTCAAACTCCCTGGCAAACCCCCAATGGTAGTTATTTTACCCCCGAACCCCTAGGGAAAAACTCTCAACTAGCCTTTGTATATCCTGGTTCCTTCAACTCCTACATTGGCATAGCCAGGGACTTATTCCGGTCATTTCCCCAAATTTACCATAACCCAGCCATTAGCAGCCTTTACCACCGGGTCGCTAAAATTGATAGAGTCCTATACCCCAGAACTATTCATGAACTTTCACCAAGAGAGTTAGGGAAATTAGAACAAGAATTAATTAACCACCCATTAATTATGTTGGAAGCAGAAGTAGGTATTGCTGGATTATTAACAGCAATACTTAGAGATTACTTTCACATCAAACCCAGCCGTGTATTTGGATATAGCTTGGGAGAAATTAGCATGATGTTTGCCCAGGGCGTATGGCAAGACTTCAAATATAGCAGTGATGCCTTAAATAACTCCCTTCTCTTTAAAAACAGAATTACCGGAACCAAAGAAGCAGTGCGAGAGTATTGGGGGCTAAACTCCAACCTACCAAATGATTTTTGTAGTAATTATCTGCTTCTATGCCCACTTGAGCAAGTCCAAGCAGCTGTTGATTTAGAAGAACGAGTTTACATCACATTAATAAATACTCCAGAAGAAGTAATTATTTTTGGAGAAACTCTCGCTTGTCAACGAGTGATTAAAAAACTTAACTGTCATGCTTGCACCGCTCACATTAATCATGTAATTCATTGCCAGCCCATGGTCTCTGAGTACCAGGAACTAGTTAAAATCAATACCCTCCCCGTTAACTGTATTTCAGAAACCTTGTTTTACTCAGCCGCTGACCACAACCCCATAAATCTTGAGAGTCACTGTATTGCTGAGAGCATAGCTCAAGGATTGTGTAAACAACTTAACTTCCCTGAGTTAGTTAACCACATCTATAATCAAAACTGCAAAATTTTTATAGAAGTGGGTGTAGGGAGTAACTGTTCTCGATGGATTAACAAAATTTTATCCGGTAAACCACACCTAGCCATACCCCTAAACAAAAGAAAAACAGACGACTACACAAACATTATTAAAGCCATCGCCCAGCTACTTAGTCATCAAGTAGATGTAGACTTATCAACATTATTTAACCAACCAGACAGCTAAACAAAGCAACCGTTTTTATTACTTAAATCTTTCAGTTTACCCCTCAAAACATCATTCTCAAAAATCATGCTTACTAATTCTAAACCCAGCAACTCTCTACTACAGATTTCCTCCCAACCCTCCAACAGTTATAAAATATATTCTCAGTCCTTAAATGACATTTCCTTTGATGGCAATGGGATTAAATCTAAATTACTTAATTTTAGTCAACCCTGTTATATTGTTAAAATTGATGACAAAATAGGCATCAGTAATCACGAAATAGAGGACAGACAGCAACTAATATCTATCCCCCCTATAGGTCTGGCACAGTTAGGGGACAGAGATTTTTTAACTTTTCACCAACTCAAATATGCTTACATGGCCGGCGCAATGGCTCAAGGTATTGCCTCAGAAGAACTAGTCATTGCATTAGGTAAAAATCAACTTCTTGGTTGTTTTGGTGCTGGGGGATTGTCTTTAAACCGCATTGAAACAGCCATCAACCGCATTCAAACAGCCCTACCTCACGGACCCTTTGCTTTTAACCTTCTCCACAGTCCCGGAAATTTAGCTAAAGAGTACAGCACCGTTGAGCTATATCTAAAAAAACAAATCACCACCATAGAAGCCTCTGCTTTCCTAGAATTAACAGAAAGCTTAGTTTATTACCGAACAGCAGGTTTAACCTTAAACTCCCTTAATCAAATCCAGATTAAAAATAAAATCATTGCTAAAATTTCTCGCCCAGAAGTGGCTATCAAGTTTTTACAACCGCCACCCTTTAAAATTCTCAAAAGATTATTACAAAATAATCTGATCACCGAACAACAAGCTAACTTAGCCGCTAAAATTCCCATGGCCGACGATATCACAGTGGAAGGAGACTCCGGAGGTCATACCGATAATCGCCCCCTGGTGTGTTTATTACCCTCCATTTTACAACTCAGAGATGAAGTCCAAGCACAATATGGCTACCAAAGCCCAGTCAGAATAGGAGTCGCCGGGGGAATTGCCACCCCCCGGTCAGCCTTAGCAGCCTTTATGATGGGCGCAGCTTATATTGTCACTGGTTCCATCAATCAATGTTGTGTCGAAGCCGGCACCTCCAATTACACCAAGCAGTTGCTAGCTCAGGCGGAAATGACTGATGTGATCATGGCTCCAGCAGCCGATATGTTTGAAATGGGTGTTAAATTACAAGTCCTGAAAAAAGGTACTCTCTTTCCCTTGCGATCGCAGAAGCTATTTGAATTGTATAAAACCTATAACTCCATTGATGATATTCCCCCCCAGGAGAGAGAAAAACTAGAAAATCAGGTATTTAGGAGTAGTTTAGATAGTATTTGGCGAGAAACAGTTGATTATTTATCCCAAAACAACCCAGAGAAGCTCCAGCAAGCCATAACTTACCCAAAAATCAAAATGGCCGCAATTTTTGGCTGGTATTTAGGACTGTCTTCCCGGTGGGCTAAATCTGGCGAAAAAAATCGAGAAATAGACTATCAAATTTGGTGCAGCCCCGCCATGGGTAGTTTTAATAGTTGGGTCAAAAACTCTTATTTAGCTGAACTAAGTAATCGTCGAGTAGTAGATATTGCCTACCACATCATCAGAGGAGCAGTATTTTTACATCGTTTACAAAGCTTAAAAATCCAAGGACTGCAAATTCCCCACAGCCATAGTCAATATTACCCAGAATAAAGCATGGTCACCAGAAAACTCAGCAACCTTGAACAGGCCATGGAGAAACTAAATACCAGTGCTAAAACCTGGAATATAGTCACCATCAGCCGCATTCAAGGCAAATTAAACCCCGAAACAATCAGAGAAGCCTTAAATCTAGCCCAAAACCGCCACCCCCCTCTAAAATCTCGCATTATCACCATTAGGGGATATCTACAGTTTCAAACAGAAGGTACAACCAAAATACCCCTGCGTATCCTTGACCCTTCTCCGTCCTCCTGGGAACAAGTCGTTAAAGAAGAAATGAATCAACCAATTGACAGCAGTAAATGCTTAATGCGAAGTGTATTTATTTACAATCACTCCCAAAAGCATTATTTTATTACCACATTGCATCATGCCATTGCCGACGGCTTATCATCCATAAAACTACATGGAGAAATTTTTTCCTATTGTCAACAAGTTATTACCAGAAAATCAATTAACTTAGTTCCTTTACCAGAATTACCACCAGTAGAAGAATTATTACCTAAGTGGACTCAGCAACTAAAAGGTAAAATCAGCAGCCTGAACTTTTTTCTAAAAATAGCTTATCAAAGACTTTCCCATGGTCTCTCAACCTTAGCCATGGAGAAACCTTTGACCATTGACCAGCGCCAGAGTAATTTTATTCACAGACAACTTAGTCAAGAAACCACCGAAAAATTAGTTAACAAATGTCGTCAAGCAAACACAACCGTCACCAGTGCATTAAGTGCCGCAATCATATTAGTAATTGCCAAACAAATCAACCAAGGTAAAAAGAAAAACATCAACATTAGTTGTTTAACTCATATTGATCTGCGACGACGATTAACCTCAATAATTAGTCACGAACATATGGGAGTCTTAGCCTCATCCATCATCAACTTTTTTACCGTCAGTAACAAAACTAATTTTTGGCAATTAGCACAACAAGTTAAACAGCACATAACAGCTACCAGTAAAAACAATGATATTTTTAACATGGTTTTACTAGCTAAACACTTGATTAACCTTACCTTTAGTCAAATACCAGCCACAACATCCATATCTAATGTCGGAGTAATTGATATACCCAAAGTTTACGGAAACTTAGAACTAGAAGAAATTACTTTTATGGGTTCTCATGCCTTATATGTCGGTATGTTTGTTGTTCAAACTTCAACTTTTAGAGGAAGAATGTCTTTAAACTTTGTCTTTTCTGAACCCGCCATTAATCGAGAGAGAATAGAAAACATCGTTAATCAATTAATGCATTACATTTCATTTATTGTCCTTGAAAAATCCAGCTTACATTCTTTAACTTCAGATTTAACAACCTAGATTCTTTAGATTCTTCAGCCCATTACCCGTCCTCTACCCCCTTTTTTTTGAAAATGATTAACACCACCGAAACAATTCAACATTGGCTAGTAGACAACATAGCCAATGTACTAGAGCTAGAAACCACCGAAATAGATGTAAATCAGGACTTAGAAACATATAACATAGATTCCACCAAAGCCATTATTTTAGTCAGCACTTTAGAAAAAAAATTAGGGCTTAACCTTTCACCCGTCTTATTATGGCATTACCCAAACATTAAATCTCTTGCCCAGTATTTAGCCCACGACTTAGAATCCAGTTTAGAAAATCCCAAAAATCTAAATAACCATTCCCTTATCAACTTAGATCATGAAATAGAGCTTGACCCCACCATCATTCCCAGTCAGCCTCCAGAATTTTGTAATACTGAACCCAAACAAATATTTTTAACTGGTGGTACTGGCTTCCTAGGTGCTTTTTTAATTTGGGAACTACTACAAACAACCAAAGCCGACATATATTGTTTAGTACGCGCTGACAACACCCCAGAAGGCAAGAAAAAGTTACAAAATAACTTAATAAAGTATAAAACTTGGAGCAGTGAATTTAATTCTCGTCTAATTCCCGTAATCGGAGACCTATCCCAACCCCTATTAGGCATCAACCCTCAACAATTTTATCTTTTAGCCAACCATATTGACATCATCTATCACAGTGGAGCCATGTTGAATTATGTTTACCCCTACTCAGCATTGAAACCCACTAATGTTTTTGGTACTCAAGAAATATTGAGATTAGCTTGCGCAGTTAGAGTCAAGCCAGTACATTACATTTCTAGCATAGCAGTGTGGGAATCAAAAGCTTACGCTAACCAGGTAGTAGAAGAAGACAACCAACTTAATCATTGGCAAACTATTTATCTTGGTTACTCTCAAAGTAAATGGGTAGCCGAGAAAATAGTTCAACTCGCCAGACATAGAGGTTTACCCGTCACCATTCACCGTCCCCCCTTAATTGGAGGACATAGCCAAACAGGCGTTAGTAACCCCAACGACTTCATTAACTTAATGCTTAAAGGTTGTTTACAGATGGGCATCTTTCCAGACCTAGACTATATGTTAGATATCTCACCCGTGGATTACGTCAGTAAAGCCATTGTTTATCTGTCAAAACAACCACAGTCCATAGGCAAAGCATTTCATTTACAACATCCCCATCCCATATCCTTCAAAGATTTATTTAACTGGCTACAGCAGTTTAGTCATTCCCTGAAAATAGTTCCCTATAAAAAATGGCAGTCAGAGTTAGCCCATAACGTCACCGACACCAGTCATCCCTTATACACCTTACGCCCTTTTTTATTAGAACAGTGGTCTGAGCAGCAGTTAACCATTCCCGAATTGTATTTACAAGGCACAAGAGCAAACATCACCTGTAACCAAACCCTTAAAGCCTTAGCTGGCAGTCACATTACTTGTCCCCCCATCGACTCCAAACTCCTAACACTTTACACCCTTTACCTAAATTCCCTCCATTAGTTCCCCCTTAGAATCTTCTTTTTAGCTGACACCCACCAAGTTACAAACCCGCCCAAATAACCCGCCTAAAGGTAGAGGCTACTACAATCATTCGGGCGCGCGTGTAAATACCGTGAAGTAGTAGCCACAGAAGCATGACCCAAACTTTGACTAACCAAATGAATAGGCGCACCCCTATCTAGTGAATGTGAAGCGTGTCCGTGCCTTAACCAGTGCGGACTAAGGTCATTCAAACCCACTCTTCTAGCAGCCCTTTTAACAATTTCCCAAACCATAGCACGGGTTAAAAAACCCATTCTCCCTTGGCGACCGCAAAAAACTGGATATCCCTTATCACCATCACCCCTTAACTGCAACAATTCCTCATATAACTTACAGGGAATAATCACCACCCTAGTTTTACTACCCTTGCCACATATAGTAGCTTGACCATTTCCATCATAACCATGTGACAAATCCCCCCAAGTCAAATTAGTCAACTCTGTAGCACGCAGTCCACAGTAATACAACATTTTTAAAATCAACCCATTCCGTTGGTTAGTTTCTGACTGTATCAGTATATTTATTTCCTGCTCAGACAGTATGCGTTCCGTCAGTGCATCCCTTGGTTTAGGAGTTTTTATCATCTTACCCACGTTATACGGCGTAATCCCCAACTCGTGAGCAAAAGTCAGCAGTGACTTAACTATATTAGTATAAGTTTTTTTAGTGTTATCATTAGTACATAGTAAATTATCAACCCATTGTTGGACATCATCTAACGCAATATTAACAAGTGGTTTGTTTACAAAAATTAAGAACTTAACAGCAATACGCTTGTAACTGTCTTGAGTAGACTTACTCTTACCATGTAGCCACATATTAAGTAGTACATCAATAGGTTTATCAGCATATTGTGTTACTGGTGTAAATTGACTTAGTGTACTGAGCGTCATTTTATTATTAACTCTGTCCTATTGGTTTCCTTGAGCAGGTTTTTCACCGTGATAAAGTTATCACGATTTTTATCAAGACTTTTATCACGTTTATCACGTTTATCACGTTTAGAGCCTGCAACCCTTACAGCGCCTAGGTTTTTGACCGTGATAAAGTTATCACGATTTTTATCACGCTTATCAAGACTTTTATCACGTTTATCACGCTCAGAGCCTACAACCCTTACAGCGTCTAGATTTTTCTACCGTGATAAAATGACCAAGATTTTTATCACGTTTATCACGTTTATCACGCTTGTGAAAATCCAAAGCCTGGAACCCTTGCCAATCCTAGATTTTTCTACCGTGATAAAGTCATCA
>Ga0169931_10003941_pt1 | contig 23316 bp, 17 predicted proteins | sample Kivu_15m_20L_FD_129675 | JGI IMG/M metagenome (GOLD analysis project Ga0169931, IMG submission 129675) | Freshwater microbial communities from Lake Kivu, Western Province, Rwanda to study Microbial Dark Matter (Phase II) - Kivu_15m_20L... | ecosystem: Environmental > Aquatic > Freshwater > Lake...
AACACTTGCAGGCAATCTCTAGTAACTCCTATTAGTGAAGCCGGCGAAAAAGCACTCCAGGGGCAGGTTTACGAGAAATCTCTACTTGATAAATTCCCGTTCATAAAATCTATCCCCGTTGTAGGTAAGGCTCTAGATCCGCTACATGCACAGCATACTTTTAATATAATGCTTAGCTATATTTCAAAAGCCTTAATAGGCGCGGCTCCTGTGGGGATTGTCGCTGATGCTCTTGGCTTTAGTTCTCTTGGCTATCTAGCTAAGCTCACTCAGCGAGTGGCTTACGGGGTGAATAATATAGCGTCTGGCGTGTCTAGAGGTTTGTATCTTTCGTCTCATAAGTTTTACTGGCAGTTTATCGGTGAGATGTTTGGGCTTACTTCCACGTTTTTTGAACAGACTAATTCTGTCGGTAGAATTCTAAGAGCCTTATCTAATGTGGTTTTGATCGGTCGCGGTAACGAGCTTGCCATGCGCGATAATTATAATTTGGATGATTTTCAAGATAAAGAAGCTGTGAAAGCTGAATTCAGTAAGAATCCGAATGCTCTTCCCTACTTGGACAAAAAAGCTGTAGCTGCCAAATTGACTAAAGAAACTATGGGCGAAATTGAGCGCTGGTCTAATGAAATGTTCGGCGGTATGCTTGGCAAAATCCCTGGTGGTAAGCATTTGGTCGCTACTTTAGCTCAGTTTAAGCAAGGTGTTAAGCTTGCTTGGGATTTTGTGCGTATCCCAGAAATCAGAGAGCATGCACTTAGAAATTTAATAGGTCTTAAGCCAGTAGGTAGAATTAAGATGTCCAAAAACAGCGGTAAGCCTTACGCTGAAGCGTTTGAAGCTAATACTTATGCGTTTGCTGGTATGGCTACGCTGGGAACTGCTCTAACAGCGACTTTGGTTAGCTTTATCCCAGGAGCAGGTATTCTTCAAAAAGCTCTTACTAATATAGCTAATATGATTCCAGCGCTTGGTATCGTTACAGCTGGTAAACTAGTGCACCAAGATCAAGCTGGTGATCCGCGTGTGTTTACTGATGTCGCTAAAAAGCAACAAAACTATAGTCCAGAAAAATCTGGTTTATTCCAGACTGTTGCTGGATGGTTAATAGCTCTGACAGGTACTTGCCAGCATACAGCTATCGGAGCTGAATTATATAACTTAGCTAACGGTCTTTATTTACATGGAATTAGAGAGCAGTTAAAAGTCGGCGTAGATGATTCTGCTGTTAATAAGTTAACTAGGCAAGGAGAATACTATAAGCTAAGACCGCAACCCAAGCTTACTCCTGGAAGAGAAATAGCTAAAAAAATGGCAGCCTAAAACTATTTTTTACTAGGTGCAAAAAATCCTACTGCAAAAATATAAGCATAACAAGCAAATGCCAGCATTAAGCCAGCATCCCAGTTAGGGACAGGGTTTGAGCCTTGGCTGATTTCTGCTACATAAGCAATGGCTGGTCCAATCACAGCTCCGCCGATAATTGCCGTGCAGAGTATTCCTGAAATCGCACTTGAGTATTCAGGCGTAAAGCTATTCGTGGCCGTACTATAAATAGTCGGAAACATAATCGATATAAAAAATCCAATAGCTGGAAAAGCCATCAGAGCCTGATTTATATCACCGTTCATAACGAGGTACAGACTCAGACCAGCAAGCGAGATATAGATCATAATGGCAGTTTTGCCTGGGATGCGATCCAGCACAAACGATCCCACCAAACGCCCTAATAATAAGCCTCCCCAGTAATTACTAATAGCTGTATTTTTCGCGGCTTCAGCCCCGTCTCCCAAAACAGAATTGATATCGAGCTTGTCTTGGAGATAAAAACCAATAGTATTAGCCACCCCAACTTCTACTCCTACATATAAAAATATCCCGACAGCATACAAATAAATCAAAGGATTTTTTAGAAGTAAATCCAGAGTAAGATTTTTTTTGGGTCCTAGAGCCTGGTGGTAACGAGCTTCTTCGATGGCTGAAGCGCTGATATTACCAGCATCTAGCGCGCGCGCTTCTTCGTCTTTATCGCCAGCGATTTTAATAGGGTACTTAGGAAAAGCAATAGCTAAAGTCATGATGATAGCGATCACAGTAAAAACCCAATAGGTCACTGTCCAGTCAAAGCCTTGATTCTTGATCAAGGTTACTAACTGAGGAGCGAGGTAACTACCGACTCCGTTAATCACCATAAACGCTGTTAGATTACGAGAATATTTTTGCGGGTCTGAAATCTCGGATACAAGCGGGTTTAGAGCCACTTGCACGCCGGTGATCCCGATCCCGCACAAAAACATAGCGGCCATATTGGGCACAAATCCAGGAATTCCAGCGAAGAGTAAAACTCCCAGAGTCGTAATCACTGAGCTGATTATAAGAGTAGTTTTTTTGGAGTTTTTTTCCATAAACATACCCCAAGGAATAGAAGTAAGTCCGTAAGCGATAAAAAATGTTGCCGCCAAAAAAGCAGAGAGCGAAGCGCTGACTTGGTAAGAATCCCTGATCTTGGGTATTATTGCGCCTGCCACATTAGTTATGGCTCCAAAAGCAAAATATGCAAAAGCGACTGCAATTAAAAGTGGAAGAAATTCCGAGTTGTTTTTATTTGACATTTTTTCTAATTCCTTTATATCGTTTTAATATTCTAACTGATAAACCAATGGTCTTTACATGATATAATTGGGATTTTCAAGGAGATATTTATGGCAAGACCTATTGAAGTGATACTAACAGAAGATTCTGAGGCCGGAAAAGCTGGTGAATTAAGAAAAGCAAAACCCGGATATGTGAGAAATTTTTTACTCCCAAAAGGACTTGCAGTAATTGCAGATAGATTTAATATGCAAGCATTCGAGCAAAGAAAGGCTGAGCTTGAAAAGCAAGCTGAAGTTAAGCGTGCTCATGCTGAAAAGACTAGAGACACCATCGGCGAAGATAACTCTGTAAACATGGAAGCAAGAGCTGGAGAGTCTGGTAAGTTATTCGGTGCAGTTACAAAAGAAAAAATCGCAGAAGCTATTAACCAAAGCTTCAAAACCCAGCTTACAAAAGACAATATTGTTTTACGTGATCCTATTAAAGAGACTGGCGATCATAAAGTAGAACTTGATCTTGGTTCAAATGTAAAATCTAGAATCAAAATCAAAGTCTCAGCCGCTTAATAAGAGTTCTAAATGTTTATAACAATAGAAGGCCCTGATAAAGCTGGCAAAACCACCCAAATCGAACTACTCAAAAAGTACGCTGAGGATAGTGGTCTGGATTGGGTTTTTACCAGAAACCCTGGTGCTACAAGTTTAGGGTCTCGGCTCAGAGATATAGTACTCGATAATAAAGAAGTCATATCTGATAAAGCGGAGCTGATGCTATACCTAGCTGATAGAGCTGATCATGTGGCCACTTTACTAAAACCTGCTCTGGCAGAAGGTAAGGTAGTGATTTGCGATAGATTTACTGATAGTACTGAAGCTTACCAAGGTTACGGGAGAGGCATAGATATCAAAACTATCAAGATGATGAATGCTTTGGTTTGTGAAGGTGTTGAACCTGATTTAACTATTATGCTGATGGTATCTGATACTGAAGCTTTAAAAAGAACCAAAGAAACGGATCGCCTTGAATCCGAAAACAAACTATTTTTTATCAGAGTCAGAAATGGTTATAAGACTATAGCGCGCGAAAACCCAACAAGAGTGCGGATGATAGAAGTAGATGGATTATCAGAAGAAGATCTGCACGCACAAATCATAAGCTTGATAAATAAAGCCCTTACAGCTCAGTATGCCAAATAACCCAAACTCAACCAAAACCGTCTTGGTAACCGGATCTGCGGGGTTTATTGGCTCGCACTTGGTGAACAATTTACTGAAGCAAGGCATTAATGTTATTGGTGTCGATAATTTTAATAATTTTTATGATCTCAATATTAAATACGCTAATTGCTCGCAGTATTTTTCTGTCGAGGATCTAAAACGTCTCAGCGACTCGGTTATAAGCCCTTATAAAAATTTTCAAGCTACAGCTATTCAAGATCTGCAGAGAGGCTTCCCAGCGATTAATCAATCTAATAATTTTTTAGATAGCCCGGGCTATCGACTTTATGGGCTGGATCTTTGTGATTATAATTCACTCAAGCAAGTTTTTGAAAACCACAAAATCACTCATATAGTGCATTTGGCGGCATTAGCAGGAGTAAGACCTTCTACTTTGCATCCGATTCTCTACCAAAAAAACAACGGCGAGTCCACAGTAAATCTGTTGGATTTAGCTCGGCGCTACAAAATTTCTAAATTTGTTTTTGCTTCTAGTAGTTCTGTTTACGGCTCTAGATCAGTAGTGCCTTTTAAAGAATCAGAAGATATTTCTAAGCCCATTAGTCCTTACGCCGCCACCAAAGTCGCTGGCGAAGCTATGATTCATGCTTTTTATAATATTCATAAGATACCAAGTGTTTGCCTGAGGTTTTTTACTGTGTATGGACCCGGTCAGAGACCGGATTTGGCGATCCATAAATTTTCTAAGCTAATTGCCACCGGTCAAGAAATAGAAATTTACGGAGATGGTTCAGCTAAGCGCGATTTTACTTATATCGCTGATATTATGGACGGCGTTCTAAAAGCGCTAGATCTTGATTGTGGTTTTGAAATATTTAATTTAGGCGAGTTCCACACCACGGATGTAAACACTCTGGTGGATCATTTAGAGAATTTGATCGGCAAAAAAGCTCTTATCAAATATTGTCCGCCGATCCCAGGAGATGTGCCAGTCACTTGCGCTGATATTTCCAAGTCTAAATCTTTATTGGGCTATAATCCCCAAACCCCCATTGACCAAGGCTTGGTTAAATTTGTGGAGTGGTTTAAGGGTTATTCTGCAAATCCCTAAACAACTCTAAAAGTGAAACCCCCTCAGTGACAGGGTCCTTGGCAAGTATAGCTCTGACTCTGGTTTTAAAACTGTTAGCGTTAGCTGGGCAGAGCTTATCGAGTGATTTTTCTATTTCAAAAAGATTTTTGAGTCTAGCGAGAGACTGAGGGTGTTTTTTGGAGCTATAAAAATCAGATTTAGAGGAGTTCATCAAGTGCAGGTGACCGATCATCTTGAGGAACTCTTTAAGGTCACTTGGACAGCTGATTTCAGCGATTCTAGACTTAAACTCATCGCCATTAATACAAAAATCAGATTTAATCAGCTCGGCTAGGTATCTAGTAGTGATGTGTATTAGATCTTTTGTGCTGAGCAGGAATTTTTTGCTGGCTATCGCCGAGAACTCTCTATAAACGAATCTACTTACAAACACTAATAATTCTTGTTGGATTTTTTTCCAGTATTGTGGACATTCGATCAGAGTCACTCCTGGAGCGTTTTTGAAGCTAAGACTATAAGTATCTGACGGTAAAGCTGATGAATCTGTGTGATAATCAAACCCCAGATAGTTCCAAGGAATAGCGACTTCAGGATGCTGATACCATTTGTGCTTCAGCACTTCGTTCATGCTATTAGTGCCGCAATATCGTCCGCTACTAGTTTTTTCTGTAGCGATCGATGACCATGAGCCGCCCTCAAAATTCAAAAGTGCCTCTGGAACGAGATCAAAATTATTACCGAGTAAAGCAAAAATTGCTCTGATTGCCTGTCCAGGAGAGGCTGATACGGTTCTTTCTTGTTTGGCTGAGCCGTTCTCTATAGTGTTATTCGTTCTAAGGCTGCTAATAATAGAATTATTGATTTTAAGTTTTATAGTTTTGTTGATGTTAGCAAAATCATTTTTTTGAGTCGCTACCAAAACCCATCTTTCGCCGATTTTGACTTTATAGATAGGAGAATCCAGATTAGTTATTTCAGTTTCAGTAAGAGTAATTTCATCACAGGTGCCTGTAGCTGGTTTAAGAATTAGCTTGCCGATGCTAGCCTCTCTAGAAGAGGTTTCTACCATTTGCCAGCCACTAAATCTGGTTCTGCGAAATGCTTTTATGCCGTTTTCTGGGATGAGCATGGTAACGATTTCGTTTTTGCAAAAGCCAAATGCACGAATCGCGTCATCTAAAACATCCAAGTGACAAACACCTTCAGGAATAATAAAATGATCAACCTGAGAGTCTTTTGGAAGAGCTTCTCTCATCGCTCGCGCTTCTATATAAGCGATAGAAAAGCTATCAAGAATCTTTTGTCCAGCATAACTATGAGTCAAAAGACTACCAAATGAATTCGCTGGAATCCCGCTTAATTGCTGGGTTTGACTAAAGCTAGATTTGTTTTCGGTAAATAAATTATGATGCTCAAAATTTAATTCTGGTAAAGCTGGTCCAATATCAAAAATTATTTCAAGATCTTTTTCTAGATATCTAGCACAGTCATTAGTAATCTTATCCACGCCAGGATAAGATAGATAATTTATTTCAGGAAAAATATTATCCGCAGATTTATCGAGATCAAAATTAATTTTTGCCTGTAAGTTAAATTCCACCAAATTGGTATTAGAAGAATTTTCTTTTTTGCTAATTTCTAAATTCATTAAAACCGGCCCGGGCCCAAACTTTACTTTAATATTTTATCAAGATATTTAGTTTTTTCAAATTTTCTAATAAATAAAAAAGTTCTTGTTGTATTTGAGAAATTTGACCAGAGTTTTCTGTATTACATAATAGTCCAGTGATTTCTTCGGGGCTTAATCCTTGTTCAAGATACTTTATTACCTCAATTACACTTTCAGATAGTAAAAAAGTTTTTATTTGTAGGCTTGCTGTATCTCTATAAACAAACAAATTTTCGCTATCAGCCTCTACTTCTGTTGTAACTTTATCTTCAAGGCTAATAGTTGTATCTGCTAGATAAGCAATGATTGAGGTGATGGGGTAATTAAATTTTAGAATTTTATAAACAGGATTTAGAATACTGGATTTATTTTTTTGATCTTCATTAGAGTTAAGAAGCTCGATTTTGGTCCACTCGAGTTCGACCAATTCCCCAAGGTAATCGGGATAAGAAAAATTTTTTTGGAAAAGATCAGATTTTATAAATTCCGTAAAATTTTTGCTGATCATAAAATAAATCGGTGAATAAGAAGGAAAATTTTCTAGATATAATTTTATAATATCGCGCCATTGGCTTTTAAGTAAGATGTGACTATGCTGAAACCCACTTGCCAACAACTTTTCAGCGCTATTTAGAATTAAGCTTTTATAGATATCTAGCTCGTCACGAGAATCCTTGCTCAAAAGTTTAAAATCCGTCGATCGATTTAAAAGATAATTTAAAATTTCTTGCTGTACTTGGTATAACTTGCTCATAAGATTAGCTCTATTGTTTTTAGCTCTTGTACTATCGCCTCAAAATCCTCAAAATTAGAATCGCGCTCCAGTAGTGTAGCTTTTATTTCTGTTTTACTAGCGACGTAAGCAAGTAAATCATAGACTTCTTTTCGGATGGGGTGTCCGTGAGTATCAAGAATTCCTAGAACCTTATTGTTTATCCAACATTTGTAATTCTCAAGATGTCCAGCGATATGCACTTGTACAACCCGCTCCAGATCAAGGCTATCAATAAAGTCTAGAGCAGAATAGCCATGATTAGAGGCATTTACAAAAACGTTATTTACATCCAGCAAAAGCCCGCAATCAGAGCTTGCAAGAATTTTGTTTATAAAATCGGCTTCGTTTAATTCGGGCTCTATTAGATCGCTGTAATAGCTTGGGTTCTCGATCAAAAATGGCAATTGAAAATAATCTTGTAAAAATTTTATATTATTAGCAACCACCTCTACCGCTTCAAATGTGCGCGGCACAGGGATTAGATCCTGGAGGTAAATAGAATTTATTCTGGTGCAGGATATATGATCTGAAAACCAAGGAGGCTGGATTTGGGTAAAAAGATTTTTTAAGCCTTCAAGAAGATATTTATCATAAGCGACTCTATGACCCTCATCAGGTGCGGTTCCTATGCTTAGATTCACTCCATGAGGAATGAGAGGAATATTAGAGGACAAAACTTCTTGGAAGTTTTTTTGGTTAATGCCACCGCGATAGATGTAGTTTTCGGGTACTATTTCAAGCCAATTTATTAGTCCAGTACCGAGTTCTAGGATATTTTTCCTAAGATCTTTTCTTAAGCCCAATCCTAATCCATAATTTTTAAAATTTGATTTTTTGAACACCAATAGTATTTATTATAATCCCAAAAAAAAGCCCAGAGACAGGCTCTGGGCTTGATGAATTAAAAATTACTATTAGCTATTGAGCTGGTGTTTCCATTTCGTCGTGCTCATCGCCGCCGCCGTCATCACCGCCGTCTTCACCGCACTGACTTTCACCGCATTGGTGATCGTCATTACTCAGTAAAGCAGGGTGGTTAGGCATTTCACTGATGGTTAATATTGCATCAGTAGAACTCGCTGGTTCTGGTGCCGGCATAGCGTTGGCCGCTAGTGTGGTTCCTAAACCAAGAGCAAGAGCCGCTCCTAGTAATTTTTTTGAAAGTTTGATTTTCTTTTTCATTTTTGCAGTTTCTCCTTACTAATTTAATTCAGCCCCGTGAGGACTATTTTGTAACAAATAAAATAAGAGTTATCCAAAAATCAGTTATTTAGATGAGACCCTTAGTACTGTGTATTTTGCCCTCAATACGTGGGTCGATGGATTTAGCTTTATCAAAGGCAAGGGCGAAGGCTTTAAAACTCGCTTCTATTATGTGGTGGGAATTTACACCAGAAATTTTATGAAAATGAACTGTCATGCAAGCGTTATTTACTAAAGCTCGCCAAAATTCCACACATAGCTCAGTCTCAAAAGTATTTATGCGCTCCTTGTCCACGCTTACGTTATAAACCAAGTACGCTCTAGAACCCAGATCAATATCACAGCTCACAAGAGCTTCGTCCATTACTACGCGGGCTGATGCGTATCGTCTGATACCCTTACGCTCGCCAAGAGCTTCTCTCATAGCTTTACCGAGCACTATTCCTGTATCTTCAACCGTGTGATGATCGTCTATGTGGTAATCACCGAGAGCTTTTATGTCCAGATCAATAAACGCGTATCGTTTAAGCTGGTCGAGCATATGATCAAAAAAATGTACTCCGGTGCTAATCGCGCCTTGGGCCGAGCCATCTAGATTAATATCGACTTCTATTGAAGTCTCTTTACTTTTGCGCTCTTGGTGTGATTTACGTGAAATGCTCATGGTGAGTAAATTATAGCAATTATAAACCGATCATTTCTTCGATGTATTCAAGCTCTTCATCGGTGTATTTAATTACGGTATTAATGATTTCTCTGATGTTATTGCTGGTCACATCATCTTTTTTGATACGGGATTTAGCATCTTCTAAAATATCCAAACAGTCTAGGTATAAGGCTTCTGCTTCTTCAAAATCAGCAAAATCTCCCTCGTCAAGCTCTAGACCACCTTCTGCAAATCTCGAAAAGCCCATGATGATTCGGTGATAAAGATCTAGATTGAGGTGATCAGGGTGTAAGGATTTTTCGCGAGCAAAATAGTCAAGAGACTCTCCCATATTTTGTTTTACTTCCGCCCAAGAATCTTCTTCTAGAGATTTTTGGCTTTTTCTCAGCACTAGTAAATAATCTTGTTCGTTAACTGGAGTCTGGGAGCTATTTTCAGGGGTTTTAGTAGCAGGGCTTGCTACGAGTGTCTCTGCTGGCTTCGGCACTTCAATACCAATCACACTAGAAGGAGTGAGAACTTCTCTAGAGTTACCTTTGATCTCACTGCGTACAGTTTCTTTGTAGGCTTGAAGCATGGTCAAAAGCTCTTCATCAGGCTTTTTGCTGTCTTTTAAAGAAGCAGATAAATCTCTATCCATATCAGTGCTGATATAAGAGCCTTGAGGGCGCGCATCAAAATTACTTAAATCTAAGACTGGTAGCGCTGGAGTTTTTGATTTAGAGTCGGTCTTGGCGGCGATTTGATCTTCGTATCCGAGTTTAGGCGGTTTTACGTAGCTTTGTTTTTCTGTTTTTTCTTTTTTGTCGATTTTTTCGCTGGTAGCAAGCTCTGGTCTTTTGTTTTTTTCTTGTTTTAGATTTACGCTGGTGCTTGCAACAAAATCATCTTTTATTTTGTGATCGCGCTGGATATAAGGTGTGGATTTCTTTGCTTGATTGGCTTCGCGCTTGCTTTGTAGAGTAGTTTTTGGTTTTGGTGTAGGAGCAATAGCAATAGTATTTTTTGCAGTTTTAGGATCGGGCCGATCTAAGCTACTATCCAAATAAGGATTTTTGGGGGCGCTAAAAGCTGTACTGGCATTGGGTTTGGTGGGACTTATTGTACTGTTACTAGCTTTTGAAGTGGTAGAGCTTGGTTTTGAATTAGAAATATTATTGCTCACAGGTGGCTGAGAAACTTTTACAGTTTGGTTAACGACGGTAGTTGGTTTAGATGCCGTGCTAGCTGGTGCTTGGGGGCGCGAAGCGCTTGGTAAGCTGGTTTCAGGGGGCTTGGCTGGAGTTTGTACTGTAGCTTGAACGTCTTTTGACACGGGAGTTTTATCGACAGTGCTGAGGACTTTTGTGCTTTGGTAGCCAAGATCTCGAGCTGGCGTAGCGGCAGTTTGGCTAGGAACCTCTCTAGTTGAGTCTTCTAGGGTCTTGGTGCTATTTACTTTTCCGTCTGTTTGAGTTGATTTTCTTTGGCGAGCTTTTTCTAATAGAGATTGCAAGCGTTCTGATTGCTCAGCGTGAATTGGGGCCTCGCTGATAGTTAACAAGGCAAGAAATAATAATAAAAATCTGGTGGGTTTTTGGGCCAATTTACCTAGTAATTATATTCCCGTTTATCAACTTAGTTAATCAACGTGCTGGTACATACATATTATCAAGTCTTTTGATTATGCCAAAATAGCTAATATGAACAAAAACCAAGCCAAATTACTCGATAGTTTTCTTGAAAATAGCGATCAAATCCTTAATCCAGCTACTAAAAAAAATCTCCTGGCGAATTTAAGCTCGCCGGCTGTTGCTAAGTACCTCAAAAAAAACAAAACCATTATTCTTCCTATCGGCAGTACTGAACAGCACGGTCCTGATGGCATATTGGGAATCGATCATTTGACAGCGACTGGCATCGCTTACGCTGTATCAGAATTAACAGGAGTGATCAGCGCGCCGCCCATTAATTACGGCATGGCGGTGCATCACCTGGCCTTCTCTGGCACTATTGCTCTGCGTCCGACCACTTATATAAACTTGATTTGTGATGTTTTGGATTCACTCAAGCGCCATGGTTTTAGGCATGTAATTGTGATAAACGGGCACGGCGGTAATAAGGGTCCTTTCTTAAACGCGCTTGCTGAGCGGGTTGACGAGTATGCGGAGATGGATTTTAGCTTCGTTAATTGGTGGGTTATGCAAGGACTCCAAAAAAATATTATCGATAAATATTTTGGTGTGAAGGAAGGTTATCACGCGACTCCGACTGAAGTGAGCGTAACAATGGCTCTGGTACCGGGTTCTATGGTCATGCCTAAATCTTATAAGTGTCCGCAAAAAGAAGTCTCTGCTGAAAATTCAGCTTGGGTTATTCCTTCTAAATTTCGTGAGTACTATCCAGATGGAGTAATGCGCGCTGATTATTCTCTCTCGACTGAAAAAATCGGCAAGGAAGCACTGCGCGTAGTTATCTCTGAGATTGTGCAGTTGGTAGAAAATATTGCTTAGCTAGGATTCAATCTTGATGCGGGATTTAGTGTCTTTGCTGAGGCTCGATTAAGAGCTCTTCGCGAATCTTGCCTTGGTTAATATCAGAATTAATAATAGGATCTTTTGCTTGATATTTTTTGTGCCACCACTCGACAAATGCTTCTACTACTTCAGGCTCGAACTGAGTCCCAGAAAATCTTATAACTTCTTCTAAACCCGCTTCAGGACTGCGTGCTGGCATATAGACTCTATTAGTGGTCATAGCATCATAAGCGTCTGCGACAGAAGTGATCTTAGCGATCATGGGGATTTCTTTGCCGGAGATGCCGTGCGGATAACCCTTGCCATCGATGCGCTCATGATGAAACAAAATCGGTTCCAGACAGCGTTTCAGGTCAGGCACTTGAGAGACAATATTTGCGCCGAGAATTACGTGCGTCTTCATAATATTGTACTCATCAAAAGTTAGAGAAGACGGCTTGAACAGCACATCATCTTTTATTCCGATCTTGCCGATGTCGTGAAGAAGCGCGCCGCCTTCTAGGTTAAACTGTTCGTTTTCAGGCAGATCAAACATTTTGCCGAGTTCTTTTGAGATTTTAAAAACACGATAGCTATGTCCGCTAGTATAAGGATCTTTGATCTCGAGTGCGTAGATCAGAGCTTTTGCGATATTATAAAATTCTTCTTTCATGCGGGACTTTTATAAGATATTTCTAATTGTGCCAGCACAATCAGAAATTAACAAACAAAAAATGAATATATCTTTATTGTACCCATTTTTTTGTATTTACAAACATGTAAGATAATTGATTCACTGGGGCTCTTTCTTGGACTAATTAGCGTTAAAAGTCTATATTTCTTATATATCTTGGTATATAGATATTGTTGTTCAGGCAATATGAGGCAAAAACAAATAAAAAAAATTAATTCAAGAGTTTTGAAAAGTCTATTTTTGACTTTTTGTTTAGTGGTGGCCTTTAGTCAAAACATAAAAGCTGAGCTTGGCCCTGAGGATAAAGCCGCTGTCAATAATTTAATAAATGAAGGAATAAATTATCACAGTAATAGAAATTATTTACTGGCGATGAAATCTTTTTTGCGCGCGCTAGATATAGATCCCGCTAATAAACAAATTCTCAATAACTTGAGTATCACTCATAATAACTACGGTAAATATTTAGCGGAGCGTACCGATGGAACGGGCGCGGCAAGAGAGTTTCGGCATGCTCTTTATTATAATCCTGATAACAATGTCGCAAGATCTAATCTAGAATTCAAGCTAAAAGAAATGAAGATCGATGTAAAAGATCCGGTAAAAAGAATTTTACAAGCTAAGCAAGAACGTATCGCAGAAAATTTTTTGGCGGCGATCGCTGAGCTAAATGAATCGAACCGCATAAAAGAGACTACCGAAGCGTATTTGGAGATAGGTACTAATTATCATTTGCTTTCTTTGAAATCTCCTGACCAACAGATTTATATCGAGAAGGCTATAACTGCCTTCAATAAAGCGATTCAGCTCGAGCCCGAAGATGCTCGCCCGCTAATTAGATTAGGCGATGTTCATGTGGCGTCCGGCAAGATTAGCGTGGGAATTGATTATTATCAGCAAGCTATAAAAAAAGATCCTGCTAATGAAGAAGCGCAATCCGCTCTTATAAACGGCTGGCTGGCAGCGATTCGTGTGGCTCCTCATCTAGCTAATAACCATGTCGGCTTGGGTACAGCCTACCAGCTTAAAGGTGATTTTTTGCAAGCCGAAAGAAGCTTCCGCAGAGCGCTTCAGATAGATGCTAATAACCAACTAGCCAATAAAGGGCTTGATAGTCTTAAAGAAGACCGCATCAAGACTCAGGTTGCGCTGTTTTTGGATCGCGCAGTAAAATTCCAAAAACAAGGAAATCTTGACGAGAGTCTCAATAATTATATTCGCGCCCTAAATCTTGAGCCTAATAATCCAGATATTCATTACAATATCGGTACTGCTTTTCAAGCCAAAAAAGATCTCACACGCGCTCTAAAAGCTTATTCTAAGGCTATTGAGCTTAATCCTAATCACCAAGAAGCAAAAGATGCTATTGCTAGTCTTAATAAAGAGGAGCAAGAGCGCTTGGTGACCGAAGCTTTTGCAAAGGCTGTAAGCCTCCAGCAGACTGGATCCTACAATGAGGCGCTTGCGATTTATAATCGCATCATAAAAGATCGCCCGCAAGACGATAGTCTTTATTACAATATCGGTGTCGCTTATCAAGCGCTCGGTCAGCACGAACTAGCGATGGAAAACTATCTCAAGGCTTACGCTTTGAAGGAAGATCCTAATTATCAAGTTGCTATTAAATCCGTCGAAGCATCTAAGGCTAATAAATTGCTTGAGCAGGCGATCTCCTTGCAGAGCGGCGCTCAGAACCGCGAGGCGATCGCTAAGTATTTAGAAGTGGTGAGATTGGTTCCAGAAAATGCTAACGCTTGGTATAACCTCGGTACTGCCTATCAGGCTATTGGTGAAGATTTGGATGCTCTTGAAGCGTATAAAAAAGCTTATGGTATCGATGAGAAGAATCAGACCGAAGCGCTATTCTTCGCGGCCTTAATTCTTGAAGAACAAAGAAAACTTTTGGATGCAATTAATCTTTATGATAAATATCTAAAAATCAATCCTAATGGCGAATATAAAAACGAGGCGCGCGATCGACAGGCTTATATTAAGGGCTTTTTATAGGGCTTCTTAAAATAATTTAAAGAAAAAATTCAATTTTGCCAAGCTGTGCTAGTATTTTATTCGGATATCTAACGGTATCTTGCTCTGTGGGCCCGTAGCTTAGTTGGTAGAGCGCCTCGTTTGCACCGAGGAGGTCGGGTGTTCGAATCACCTCGGGTCCACCATTTTTAAACAATTAACAAGTTATTTTGCTAAAATAAACCCGGAGATTATCTAAATGAAGATATTTGCTTATGCTTGTTAATCGGAGAGATTTTTTGGGAGCCCTTGCAGCTGTTGGTGTAAGTTGTATTTCAGGATGTAAACCTAAACCACCAAGAAAATTAACCGACGAAGAATACTATAATTCTTTAGTCGATATTGATTTCTCGGCTAGAATATCAAGTTTTCTTGATAAAGATTTTAATCCTCAAATTCACTATCAATCATCAGATTTTCAAGAGGTTGATGAATTAAAACTATTACGAAAAAACTTTTATGATCTTTTATCGCAAATTCAAATTTATCTCATTAAAAATCGCAAACATACTCTTGTTGCTAGTTATAAAGAGCTTGTTAATTTTATGAAGGTGCAAAAGATCAGTTTACCAGAATATTTACGAGAGGTTAAACCAGAATGGTTAGCCAATCCACAATTTTATATGGATGATAATGAAATTATGGGAATAATTAATAGAGCCACTGAGCAGTGTTGCATAGCTATTGAAAGTTGGTTAGAAAAAACAAAACAACTTTTTGTAAATAGAAAGACATTAATTCAAGCCCTGTCAAGACCAGCACCAACCCTGTCAAACCCAGCCTAAAACACCGTATCATGAAAAATCACTTCTTTAATATGTGATCCTGTGGTTTTAAATCGCCAGCCTCTTGGCAAGCTAATCCCAGAAAAGCCGCAGGCAGAGGTTCCGCAGGACCCGCGAATTATATCGGTATCCATCAAAACATAGTACTCAGTATTAGCGGCAAGATCAGAACTAGGATCAATAGTAAGTGTAGAACCTGAAATTGAAACGTTTCCAGAGCCGATAGCTATAGTCGCAAAAGTAGAATTATCACTAACTTTTTTGATGGTTATATTACCGGAGTTAGCGCTAATAGTGCCATCAAAAACAATTTTTAGATTGGCTTTTCTAGGTATTTGGAGAGCTTGATTGCGAGGATAAAGACTACTAATCTTGGGTCTTGTGTAACCAGAATTAGTCCCTACCGTTGAGCTTACCGTATAAAAAGTAGAAGGAGAATTTTGGTTATTAAATTCTGTTTTAGCCCATTGAGAACTGCGAACCTTGCTTGCTACGCGGATTTCATCCATAAACCCATCACTAAAATTACTATCTAATTGTCGCTTACCGATTAAAAATCTTGATGAATTTATTGATAGTTTACTAGGTATTGCCCCACTGTAGCTTAAGTTTTGACTGTTACCGTCATGGTAACCAATAATTTTTGTTACGCTCAAAGCACCGCTTCCATTAAATACACTCATTACGTGATGCCAGCTAGTGTCGTTTGAACTATAAGTTGCTTCGTTCTGGGCTCCGTTGCGCCATTGTAAGTGGACATTGCCGCTATTCCAAACATGGATGCCAGCCATTTCTGTGGCTGAGGAGTTAGTACTTTTATCAATTAAAATTTTAGCGCCCGAGCTTCTTCGCTTGAACCACATAGAGTATGTTAATTTAGTTGCGTTATCAATTTCGCTAATATCATCGGTTTCGTAATAATCATCTATGCCATCAAAATCAGTCCCATTGCCCATTTGACCAGCTACCCTATCAGCGCTAGTCATAGAGCCGTAAGGCTTGCCGTAGTATTTATTTTGTGTGCTGTTATAAATAGAATTAGAAGGATCACCGTTAGGATTTTCTTGCATATGATAAACAGCAACAAAACCATTAGACCATACATCATGCTTGCCAAGCGGATCTGAGGCGTTTATCGGTCTAGCATTAGAATTATCAAAATACATGTAAAAATCCATATTAGCCGTGTTGTTCAGGTGAGGAGCTTTAAAATGTAGTTCCCCAAGATTGGCAACGGCATTATACTGAACTAACTCACTTGCCAAAACCGACAAACCATCACCCTGAGTGATTCTTATGTCGCCGCCATCGGTGCGAGTGTTATTAAATAAATTCGTAGAAGAAAAATCACTTAGCTTGAGATACACCGGGAAGTCAGTCACTGAGCCGTTTACCTTACTATCGTCAATAGTAAATTTCACTCTTTTTAGCCAATTATGATCCATCCAAGCTAAAACAGGTTCAGTAGTAAAATTCCACGTGGTGGTATCGCTTATACCGGCGTAACTATTTCCGTTTAGATCATCGACTGCTGTTGCGTCGATTTGGACATAATAGCTAGTATTATTAGCAAAATCATTAGGGTTAAAAGTCAATGAAGATGTACCATTCCCTGTAGCGCTGGTGATGCTGATTGTCTGGAAGGTAGAATTATCAGAAGATTTTTTAATGACAAGATTACCAGTCTGAGTTTCGACATTCTCGCTAAAATTAATAATCAAATTAGCATCAATAGCGACATTGGTAGAATTATCGGCAGGTGAAAAGGAGCTTACAGTAGGGTTGGTGGTATCAGAGCTTTCTTGACTGCCGACAGTATAAAAAGTGGAAGGAGAAAACTGATTAAGGTATTCAGTCTTGATCCAGGGTGCAGTATGCGCAGAATTTGAGACTCTAAGCTCGTCTAAATCACCATTAGAATAGTAGGCATAATTGGTAGAGTTCTGACGACCCGCAAACAAGTTAGCGCCATTACCACCAGAGGGGGTTTCGATGGTGCTAAATGACATACCCGAAAGCACATTACCATTTACATAAATTTTAAATCTATCATTGCCACTAAGACTACTGTCATAGACCATAACTGAATAAATCCAGTTGGTGTTTCTAGTTAGATTTTTTGTGTGATAGCTACCATCATTACCATTAGAGTTAGAACTTCCTCTCCAATTAGTTCCGTCGTGCATTAGGGAGATAACTGAAGTTGTACCCTTAGCAAAAATTGGTAAATATCCTGAGGTACCAGAAGGTTTAATCCAGGCGGATAAAGTAAACCCATTTACCTTAGAAATTGAAGTAATGTTTCCAAAATCCAAATAGTCATCAGTACCATCTAGATCAGTACCGTTGCCGATTTGACCTGCGATTCTATCACCTGAGCCCATAGTACCCTGGCTTTTTACATCATTATTGTTAGAGGTACTATCTTGAAACTCGGTGTCTGCGTTGCTTGCAGTCGGAGTTTCATGAAGGTGGCTGACCACTTTATAGCTAGATTTCCAAGTGCTGGTGCTATTGGTCTCAGCAGCTGAAGCGAAACCATAGTACATATAAAAATCGGTGTTAGAGGTGTTGTATAAATTACCAGCTTTAAACCAGAGAGCTCCTGTGTTAGCTGTGGTATTTATAAACTCCAGTTCTCGAGCGAGTTTGGTGATTTTGTCGCTGGAAGTAATTACGATATCAGAGCCATCATTTTTAACGGTATTAAAAAAACTATCTCCAAAATCATTTAGCTTAAGATAGACAGGAAAATCACTCAGATCCCCGTTTACTTTACTGTGCTGGACTGTGAATTTTTTGCGATATAGCCAGTTACCGTTATACCAAGTAGAACCTCCACTACAAGAGCCGCTACCAGTCGTAAAAGACCAGGAATTGCCGCTAATTATTAAATATGTAACATCTGCACCGTCATACTGACAGGTACTGTCGTTAAACGACAAGGACGTAGGATTTAAAACTGAACAAGTCTCTACTGTGACTTTGTAGCATCGATTTGTAATAAGATCATTTGTTGGATTTATGGTAAGGACATCTGTATCTTTTCCGCTTAAATTACCAGAATTAATCCCATAAGTCTCGACTGTAGTCCAATTCCCAGTTCCATTTTCAAATGCTAAAGTAATATTTCCAGCTGTACCATTGTTCCAAGAAGTTAACATCTCAAAAGTTATAATCAAGTTCGCCCCTAAATTATTACTAGCGATATTACCGTTATCAGCAGGGCTAAGAGAGTCATATGTCATAGACTCAGCTCTAGAAAAGCAAATAGTCCAGGCTACTAAAACCAAGAAGAGAATTTTTTGAGATTGAGTAATTTTAGAAAAAAATCTTTTCATGTAAACTAAATTTCTAACATCTATATAATACTATCAATCGGCTTTCTAGTCTGCCACATAAGGCAGGGGCAGGAAGATTTTTTCGCCTCTCCGGTAAAAGCTTGTTATCCTGACATCTCCAGCATCTGAGCCAATAACATCAGGCGAGCCATATTGAGGGTTTTCTAGCAAAATGGGTATATAAGGATTGAGAGCCGTAGCTTTTGACATATGTTTTTCATATATGTCTGATTTGTTTTGGGCCAAATTTATAAAGGCCATTATCACATGCCAGTAAGCGTTCTCTCCGCTGCTCTTGAGGGCTTTTTTTATGGCGGCTTCGGCGGGGAGGATTTTGTTATTGGCAAGTAAGCTCGCTGAGAGGTATCCATAAAAATATCCGACATTAGGCGAAAGCCTGACAGCTTCTGTAAAATATTTTTCGCTTAGAACGGTATTTTTGTTTAGGTAATAACTGCCTTGCATAAAATGATAAAGAGAGTTGTAGCGATCCCAAAAAATAGCGCGCTCATAATTGGCTCTATCGTAGTAATAGTGACCGATTACGCTCATCCCCAAAACCCCAGCAGAAATTATAGTAATAAGAATTTTAGTTATCTTCTTGTAGGGTATCTCCCAAAGCCCAAAAGAGTTTTTGAGCGCAGGATAGAGAATTAAACCTGCAAGTAAAAACTGCTGAGGATAGACAAGCGGGCAATCAAAACAGCTAATGATGAGCAAAGGCAAGAATGCTGGTCTAGCGTGCCGGTAAACTAAGGTAAAAACCCAAACCAAAATTCCTAGTCCAATTAAGCCCAGCTCAAAACCATAATGCCCAAATAGACTGTGTCCGTGGGCGAGCTGTTGGGTGGCGCGCGAACCCCAGAGATCTCTGATGATCCGAAAAACTGGAACATCAATAGCAAAAGTCCCGAAGCCATGTCCCCAAATTGCCGAATGGATAAAACCCTTTAGGCATGAGGCTCCTATATATATTCGCGAGCCGAGGGACTTAGATAAAAAATGCTTATAAGATTCAAAAAAAGAAAAATAAATCAAGGGGCATAAAATTATAACTCCCCAAAAAACAACTCGAGATTTTATTTTAGCAAGGATCACACTAGCCAAACTCACTATTGATGAGGCTTTGGGCTGAGCGAGTAGAAGAGCTAAAGACGAGAGATAAACTAAGCGAGTGCTAAAAACACCACCCAGAAGATCTGAAAAATACAAACTCAAAAATACCGGTAGCCAGAGCAAGATCCCGCCGCGCTCCCCAAAACACAGTCCCAGAGCTTCAAGCAAGCCCAGCGCTAAAAACATCCAATAGAATTTTTTGGAGCACTCTTGGAGCTGAGTGATGGAGATGGCTAATCCTAAAAAACCAATTTTTAGTAAAAAATACTCAAGGCTAAATCTTGGCTCACTTGCAAAAAAAACACAGATTAATAATAAAAACCAAAAAATATAATAATGGCTGATTTGCCTCAAGCCTCTTAGCGCCAGCAGGCTAGCCAGCCCGTGCGCCCACCAGATACTCAGTCCCTGAGCGGTCCCCAAAAAAAACAGGGCTAAAAAAGTAATTAGCACAGTTTAATCATAACAATTAATTCACTCTGGGTGGTCTGGTAAAATCCTCAAGCCAGGTTTTTAATTTACAAGGCTCTAAGTCTCTCATTAGCGGAATGTTATTAGTGTTTTTACTAAAATGATCAATTAGTTTTGTTTGAAATAATTCATCTTCAATATAAGGGTCAAAAATCCCATGATCAATCCGTGGAATTTCTTTACCTTCACTTATAAATTTAAATAATTTATCTAACTTAAGCTTGGGGTGATATAAAACAGCTTTCAATAATTTTGATCCTGTAAAAGTTTTCTTTTTTATACTTTGATGAATTAAAGCCATGAAGCATTTGTTAGCAAAGTCTTTCTGGGATTTATTGTTATAAAAAATATCCAGGTTTTTATTAAAACATCTTACTAATAAATCAACAGTATTAGTATCTTTTGAACTTAAAAATTTGAACAGAAATTTAAATGTTTGAAAAGGCAGGGTAATTTCTTGTGAAGAATAAGACTTTAATAGTTGAAAAGCTAATTGGGATGATTTACTTTGGCTAAGTGTTTTTAAGTTTTCAAAAGCTGTTTTAAAGAGTTTATATGGTTTTTTGTGGTCGGTGAAACTCCCCAGAGCTTCCAAAAATGAATTTAAATGCTTTTGAGACTCAAAAGCCAGTTGAGAAAAGCCTTTCTTAAGATTTTCATCGATTCTTTTTTGAAAATCTTCAAGAGTTTGTTTTAATAGCGAATAATCAATCCTATCTATTAAAGTTTTTCTAAAGCCTTCTTGAGCCTGGTTTATACAATTAAAAATGGTGCTAGGAAGATCAAATAAATTTCTAATTAATTCTTCGCTAATTTTTTTCAGGGGTAAAGAATTTAATTTTGATAGAAGAAATTTTTGATATGATTCTAATTTATTTAATGTCGAGTCAGTATCTTGCTCCATTTCAAACAAGCTTAGATCTTGGGTTTCATTCTCATCATCATCTTCATCAATTTCATCAAGTAAAGATTCAAATATATTTAAATTAGATCGAATAACTCTCTTCATGTGACCTTGGTCTATAAACTGAGTTTGTAAGTCTTGCTTAAGTAATCCAAAAAGAGCATTAAAGGTTTTTTCTGATCGTAGTTTACTGAATATCTCTTCTATTTTTTTAAAGTTTTTTTGTTTAAACCGATCTTCTAAAATTTTTTTAAAAATTGCAATTTCTTTGTTATGCAAGCGGTCTTCAAAAGCTTTAAGAATATTTATATTCGGAAGCAAAGAAGCTATAACCTCAAGAATAGCCATTGCACGGCGTTCTTTAATATCTTCATTATCGCGCTCATAGTTGTTTAATTGTTCTAAAGCAAAATCTTCAAATCTCAATGCTATCTTTACTTCTCTAGAATAATTAGCCGTAATGAGGAGATGTCCGTTTCCTAGTCTCCATTGTTCGATATCATTTTTTAGTTTCTTTGAATCAGTGGAACCTTGGATGTAGTCATTGAAGATCTTCCCCAGCTTTCCTAAGCTCGCTTCGAACTCTTTCCAAAAGCGCTTTTCAAGGAGATCATCAGTATTCTTCTGGTTTAAAACAGCCTTCATTACTGTAAGAGCTTTTTTAGATTTTATAATCCATTTGGGTTTATCTTCTCCTGAGCTTTGGCCGGGGGGCTTTATTACCATCAAGTTCCTCCTTTAAAACTCTCAAACCATTTTTCCAGTTTAGATTCTGGATTATATTGATTTCTTGCTGGTATTAAAGAAGGGTTCTCAGTGTACAGCTTAAGTAATTTATCTTTTAAGTCTATTTCACTAAACCAGTATTCTAAAAAACTATTGAAATCAAGCTCAATCTCTGAGCAGTTTTCTTGTAGCCTTTGATAAAGAGTCTTGAACTCTATTAAATCATCTTTTAAAATCTGTTTTAATAGAGGTGATTTATCCAAGTCAAAAATCACTTCTTGACCATTGTCAGAAGAAATTCCTGTCTGAAATAAAAAATGAAAATTTAGACTAGCGATATAATTTTTTTTATTATAACTGTATAAATTCGCTTCATAGTCAGTAATTTGATTTATAAAAAAATTAGTTATCCCGGGACACGGATTTTGAGCCATACGAGATATAATGTTTTGACGCCACTCGTCTGAAAGGTATTCGGCATACGGGTTCTCTGGATCGAGCATATCCCAAAAAAATTGTGTCATTTGATTAGAGGACCTTTGGTATAGTTGGTCTAAAAGACTGGAAATGCTAGATTTAAATTCTTGATTATAAATAATGTCACTTAATAATAATGAAAAAGCTATAAAATCCTGTGATCTCTCATCAATATTAGATTTTTTGGATAATTCACCTAAAACATTACTAATAAAATTTATATCTAAGTGTTTTTTTAGGGCATTTTGCAAAGTTCGATTATTGGCAATTTTGTATTGAGCTTCAGGAGATGGCGTTAGAGACTGTATTAAATCTTGTAAAGCCTTATGGCTATTAGGCTTCAGCTGATAATAGATGTATAGTAATTTTTGGTAAGCTTGGATTTTTAGAATTTGAAATTCTATAGAAATGGTATTTTTGGGTTTATAATTTTTAATTTTTGTTTCTAAAAATTTTTGATGATATTTTAATTTTGTAGTGATCTTAGCTAGAATTTCTTCATCCTGAAAACCCATGTGATTTATTAAGCAATCCATAGGCTTCTCCAAATATTTAATATCCAATATTCTTTTAGCCATAAAATCGATCAATTTTGTGTCAAGATTACTGCGAAGTTTACTATCATTTTTAAGTAAATTCAGAAATCTTAATGAACCAGGCTGGGATTTATCATGAAGAATTCTAAAAAACAGTTCTTGACTATGAGGAAAAGAGCTGGTAGCGAATCTAATCAAGTTTTTTAAATAGGCATCGGTATTTTTATTTTCCTTAAATTCTTCAAATAAAAAATCATCAAATACGCTTTTATATTTTGGATCACATTCCCAACTATTTACATGGTTTTGGAGCTCAGTTACTATAGTTTTGTTATCTAGTTCAGTATCATTAAGAGCTAGAACATTTTCTTTAAAACTTTTGATTTGATTTTGGACCTCACTATTATTAGCAGGGCTAGAATTATCCCTAGCTTCAAGAAGGCGTTTCATTGCTAGTTTTTGCATTTCTAGTCTTTGCTGATATTCACAGCGATAATCATCTTGCCCAATCCGTTGCAGAAACTTTTCAGCTTCTAGTCTTGCTCTAGTTGTTTGTTTATAAAAAT
>Ga0169931_10003942_pt1 | contig 23313 bp, 23 predicted proteins | sample Kivu_15m_20L_FD_129675 | JGI IMG/M metagenome (GOLD analysis project Ga0169931, IMG submission 129675) | Freshwater microbial communities from Lake Kivu, Western Province, Rwanda to study Microbial Dark Matter (Phase II) - Kivu_15m_20L... | ecosystem: Environmental > Aquatic > Freshwater > Lake...
AATATTTTTATAAAAATAGTATAAAATTTATATTTTTATAAATTTTTCAAAAGTTTCCTGTGAGCTGTACTCCTATACGGGTCATTTTTCTGTACAATCCCTTCACATTTTTAGGGTATCCGGGTATCATATTTATACACATTTATAAATTACGTTAAAGGTATAAATATATTATATAATATATTATAATGAGTACACAAATGTTTCAGTGCAAAATTTGCGAAAAAATATATTCTTCTAAACAATCTTTATGTAATCATAGAAGGTTTAAACATAAACAATCTAATGATACCCAATTGGCGACTAATGTACCATTAAGTACACATCAGGTACCATCACAATTCTTATCTAATGACTCGGAAAATACGAGTAATATGATTTTTAAATGTAATTATTGTGATAATGTGTATAAGTATAAACAAGGTAAATATCGCCACCAAAAAGTATGTAAATTTAATAATACAGATGTAATTACCCAACTAAAATCCAAAGTATCTGAATTAGAAAATAAAATCACCCAAATGAATACTACAAATACCACAAATAACGGTCATATGAACAATGGTACTATAGTCAATGGGCAATTAAATAACGGACCAGTAAATAACAACTATATTATAAAGTTTGGCGCGGAAGATTTATCAGCCATATTATCAAAAGAGGACATGATAAAAATATGCAATAAGAAATTTACGGCAATAGAAGAATCAATAAAAATGACCCATTTTAATAAAAATAAACCGGAATTAAATAATGTTATTATAAAAAATTTACGTGATGAATATGCATATGTCCACGATGGGGAAAACTATATAGTGCAGGAAAAGAATGATATTATATCTGATTTAATAGAATTACATTTAGATAATATTGAAATGATTATCAATGAGGAGAATGAGAATAACATACGCAATAAATTAGATAAGAAAGTTATCGAAAGATTAGAAAGTCTAAGAGATAGATTAGATGATGAGAGTGAAATAAAAATAAATGAGAAACGTTATGAAAATTATAAAAGTTATAAAATAAATCAAATTAAATTATTAATTTATAACTGTATAAATAAATTAAAAATTATTATGAATAAATAAATTTAAATCAATAATTTACGCCTCATATATTCCGCCGATTTAGTCGTATCATCTTTTTCGATATAACAATTAATATGAAAAGGAATATAATATAATTTATTATTACTACAATAAAAATCTTCCAAATTAGGACAATTCATATTTGCTGGCAATGATGTCAAATTATTATTATTACAAGAAAAATGTGTTAAATTAGGAAATATCATATTATTTAGCAATGATGTCAATTTATTATAACCACAATAAAAATGTGTTAAATTGGGAAAATTCATATTTTCTGGCAATGATGTCAAATTATTATTTCTACAATCAATCTTAATAACATCCATATTATTAATTATTTCATCAAAATTACTATAACTAACATTTGAATTGTTATTATATTTAACTCTAATTTGCATTTACAATATGAACATAATATTTAAAATAAATTAATATCAATTTTTATAAACTTATTTTCTGTTTCATTTATTTATTTTTTAAGGCTTTTAATAAATGGAACATGGAATAATAAATGGAAAAAAAGATAAAATTAGGAAATTGTTTTTAATTTATCATTATCAGTAGTTTCAACATAATCATTACATTCAAACACAATATTATAAATTATTTTTTTAATAAGTGTATTTTTTGATGGAATCTTATTATATGATTTAACTTCAGTATAGAAAGGAACACCTTTGTCACAAGGTCCATCTGAATTATAAGTAAATTTAATAGCATCATCATAATATTCATCATTAATAAGTGAATTAATATCATCTGGAGATAGATTTTGTTTTTTTATCAAGTGAATAGTATAACTATCTTCACTTGAAAAACGTTCAGTTGTCCTATTAATATACAGATAATAATTAACAAACTTAATAAGATAATATTTTTCGCTATTTTCACTATTTTTCGATGCCGATTCAGTTATAAAATCGATATCTATTATTTGTTTTTTTAATTCTTCATTTATATCCAATCCAAATGATTTTATAAATTTATTGGTTTTTTTTGTTACTATCTCTTCATCCGGATGTTGTGTGAGTTCTTTTTCAAGATGTGCAATTTGTTCTTTTAACTGGTGTATTTTATATAAAGTTAACATTTAATAATTAAAAATTGATATTTTAATGCATTAAAATATCAATTTTTTTAATTGTTTACTTATCTTATTTATGGTTTATATTTCGCATTGCTAATATAAATTATAATTTATATTTCATTAATGTAAACAATTTATTGTTTATATTTCGCATCGCATCGTTAATATAAAGCATTTATGGTTTATATTTCCAATTAATAGGCGCAAAAGTAAAGCTATTTTCATCAAATATTTTTGTTAATCCACCTCGCGGATAATTAAATGTTGTTTCAAAAGTCATACCTTTTTTCTTAGTCGCCATTTGTAATATTATATTGCAAACAATTTGATGAGTAACAATTACAACATTATGTTTTGATTCCATCATATCCTCAATTACTTTGGATATAAATGCTTTTACCCTATCGTGAACATTTTTATCAACTTCTGGATATTTATGATCATTTGGATTCATCATACTAACATAATTTGGATTGTAATTAAATTGTTCAGCTATATAAGTAGGTAAATTAATTGTATATGATTTAACTGGGATTATATGAGGGTGTTGTATTTCCGCTAAACTATGGTCAATATTTATTTTTAATTTTTTATATTTAGTATAAGGATGGATTGTTTGAAGAGTCCTAATAAATGGGGAGCAAAAAACACAATCAATATTTTCTTTATCCAATATATTTATAAGTTTTATGGAATTATTTAAACCATCTTGTGTTAATGGGGCGAAAAATGTTGCGTCCATTGTTCTGTCTTCGTGTCTAAGTATATAGATTTTCATATAAATATAAGTAGAATATTTATATAAAAAAACGTCTATTGGTATTATATCTATTAGTGCACATTGTGCACAAATCTATTGGTGTTGACATTGTACCCCACTAAATCCTTCCTGTTCATCATTTCCTTGAGATTGTTCAGTTGGTGTTTGTGGTGCAACTTCCTCCATAATAACGTGCTCCATCTTATCCGCATTCTTGGCAATATTTTGTTCTTTTTGAAATTCGGCTAAATGTGCTTTAATTAGTAATTTCCTTAGAATATTATTTTCATTTTCATCTAATCTGTCAATTCGTGGCATTGTAGTATTTATATGAACATACAAATCACCACCCATACCCATATTACGGATTCGCATTGTTGTTGTTGGCTGAGATAATATATTATCATATTTCAATAATATATTTTTTCCATCCAAATGAGTAATCATCTTACTGAAACCATAAATAGATTGGTATAAACGCAATTTAAGGTCGATATGAAGGTCTCTTCCTTGGCGCTTAAATGTTGGATGAGGCTGTTCTCTCAGTCCAATAATTAATCTACTACGTCCCATTTTAGTAATATGTCCCTTGTTCTCAACCGCAATCTTACTGGTAGTCATATTTTTATTTAATTTCAAATCAAATGTCGCATTTTGCATTGTATATTTCAATCCTCTACATACATCACATTGATTTTCACGACTTGCTTTCTCACCAGCGCCACCACAATCATCGCATACCGACATTACTTGTTGAATCATTGGACCTTGGCGTATAACTCTTGCCTTATGTCCCGACCCATTACAACCATTACATTGTTGAGACTTGCCAGTTTTTGAGCCGGTTCCATTACAACGTTCACATGATACTTTATGATTATATTTAATAGTAATTGTCCTTTCATTGTAAATATCTTCGAGTGTCATCATTTGTTCCACCACACAGTCCTCTTGTTGTTGTCTACGTCCACCCATTCCACCAAATGGGAATCCTCCCATTCCACCCATCATCTGTTCAAATAAATCTCGTGGGTCAAAACCAGGTGGCATATTATTATCATCCATTGAACCAAATTGGTCATATCGTTGCTTCTTTTCCGGGTCAGAAAGAATTGCATACGCTTCAGCAATAGATTGGAATTTCTTTGTAGCTTCATCAACATTGTCAGGATTCTTGTCGGGATGCCATTTTTTAGATAGTGCTTTATATGCTTTTTTAATTTCATCTTCGGTCGCGTCAGGCTTTATCTCCAACACATCATATAATTTCGTATCTTGAACCATTAATATTATTTAATTCATTTATGTTTATATAGATTTGTGAGAATCAGCCTCCATTAAAGTAAATAAATTTTTATACTGTTCAAAAAAATCAATTCTATAATTACTATAATCACCCAAAGTATTATCCCAAAATATATTTATTTCCTTATTTTCTTTATTTGATAAAATTATTCCCCAAATATTAAATGTACTTGGACTCAATATAAATCTTCTAAATTGCGCCATTATATATAATTCAGCATAATCAGGATAATCACATTTAAATATTCTACTGTTATTTTTTAATCCTAATATATCAATCGCCATATCCATATTATTTGATAATAATATTATATTATTTTTTGTAGTTAGTAATTCATTTATAATATAATTTTTAACCTTTTCAAGTTCATCCGGTTTATATATATTACTAAAATCACCCGGTGTCCAATCATCAACTAATCTGATATGAACAACCAAATCGTTATCTGTATTTAAATTATTACGATTTATTATTTCATTTATAGTATTCATAATATTACTTGGCGGAGTAAATAATGTTTTAATTTCATTTAAATATGGTAATATATATTTAGTTTTCTGAAAATATCCACCATTCATATATATATTACCTTCTTTAAAAATATCCAATTCATTTTCATTTATAGTATTATAATTATTTAATGTTATATCAACTATTTCTAAATTATGAAAAACAGTATCATAATATGTCGGACGGGGTTTCCCATAACTCCCATATTCTTTCTCATTTTTAATATATAATTTTTTATTAAATTTTTTACTGTAAATATAAGCTTGTGCAATAAAATATAGTTGATTACCTAAACCTCCACATATGTAAGGCATAATAATATCCGTTTTCATTATTATTGATATAACAATATTTTTTAAATGATATAAATAAATAAATATATTAAATATTAATGAGTGTTAATGTATTGATTGAGGGAGACAGAAATCTGTTTATCTCCAAGGCAGCAGTTGATAGATTTAAGAAAGATATCCGTACAACAAAACCCGATATGATTGATGTTAAGAAATATTTAAAGGACGGTTATACATTTGCATTTGATAAGAATGCACCTGAAGGAACAGTTAGTACGAGAATTATTACCCTCGAAGAAGAAGCAGAACTTAATCGTGCAGATATGTTGGCAGAAAAGAGAAAAAATCTTAGGTCCAGACTGAAGAATGCACAAACGGCTCGGTCCCAAACACCAAAGCAAAAATTGGCATCACTAAAGCGAAGTGTTCCAGAGAAACTATTTAATGCATATTTTAATCTGATTTCCAAATACCAACTCCCGGGTATTCCAGCACCAGATGAAGTTATCAATAATGTAGATAAGTATAGAACTCAAATTGCAACCATTATGGGAACTATTGGGAACGTAAGCGATAATAATGCTGTTAGTAATGAAATTAAACATTATTTTAACACACTGGGTGAATATCTATCTATTGAACCAATGAACTTAACCCCACAACAGGAACCGATAGTATCATCTGTACCTGCTCAATTTAATAGTGATACTGAGGATGAAGATGAGGCTCCTGAGTTGGTTTAAATTATTCCCAATAATAAGTTAAAAAATAATTTTATAAAATTATTTTTTAATAATTAAATTTATTTAATCGTCCGTCTTTCTTCATCCATTTATCTTTACTGCGTTTTCTAATATTTTGTCTTCTCTCCAATACCTCTTCAAAGGTTAAATCACGACGTCTTTTACGATGACAATTTCTTCTTACTCTACTAAATTGAATATTATTATAATCATGATTATTATTATCGAATAATGGATTATTATTACTGATATTTAAGATATTTGAAAAATTATCTATCATTATATCGATATAGGGGGCGGTAGGAGAAACTGGTTTGTGTTTGATATCATCGGCAGAGTATGTAAATGGTTGTCTACAAAATGGACAATGTGGTTGGATTAGCTTGACATAACAACTATAACATAAAACGTGGTCACACGGTAGCCGATGGATTTTGTCTATTTTGCAATAGCATATATAACAGTCCTCCATTAATATTTTTTAGATAATATTTTTATTATCTAAAAAAATTACAATGGGATATGCGAGAAGCGCATATTATAAGATAGAAATTATTTTTTGGGAATTATTTTATAAAATGTGGTTGTCGTAATTCAAAAGTGCGTTCCGCACTTTTGACTTATCGCAACCAGTTTTGTTCACTAATTGGCAAGTCTACACTTGCCAATTACGATGCGCACAAATGTGTCCATCGCAAATAACCTTGACAACTGTGTTATTTTTTTATATATTGTTTATTACCAAAAACACAACAAAATATATTAGATAGAGGGTACGCATTATCCATATTCACAATATAATTGATGGTTATATTTTTCTCAAAAAAATGTTCTTTTGCCATTTTATATAATCTATTAAATATCCACGTTTGTGCTGACCCAGTATAATATCCGTCTTTCCCATATATCATATTCTTATTATTATCAAAATATAACGATGTTGATATACTATTAATATAATGCGCATCAACAAATTCAGTGTCATTAAAAGTAAAATGCAATGATTTATATTTGTTACTATAAAACTTTATCTTGTTCTCAATATGTGGTTGTCGTAATTCAAAAGTGCGTTCCGCACTTTTGACTTATCGCAACCAGTTTTGTTCGCTAATTGGCAAGTCTGCACTTGCCAATTACGACGCGCACATATGTTTAATAAATTGTGGTAAAAGTATATTATCCAATAAATGTAATAATATTTTAGTATTCCCAACGTCATTTTCTATTATCTTATTATTACAAATATAATCACTACACTTCATATGTGCGCGTCGTAATAGGCAAGTGCGCACTTGCCTATTAGCGAACATAACTGGTTGCGATAAATGAAAAGTGCGGTCCGCACTTTTCAATTACGACAACCACATATTATGTATGGCATAAGATTCATCATAAATACGCGTACTTAATATTATAGTATAAAGAATCTTGTAAGTATATAAATAACTATCTATTTTTACGATTTTTATTTTAACTATACTATACTTTGGTAAGTTATCTATTAACATATTTCTTATATTTAATCTTATTATTTCGGTATCTTCAGATTGTAATAATTTTATAATATCACTTAAATCGACATTATACGAGCCTTTAAAAAACCAAATTGGATGTATTTGATTATATAGTTTATCTTTTATTTCTTCTTTAATAATTTTTCTTATTAAGTTTTATAGAATACATCAAGCTTATTAAAAATTAGATTATCAATTGGTGTTTCTAATTCCATTATATTTATATATTTAATAATATTTTATATCAAATATTAATGATGCAAAAAACAAGTTTAAATATCGCATCAATATTTGATACCGTATTATTAGATGTAAATATGAAACATAATATTGTAAAATTATTAGAAGATTTATATAGTGATGATATAATAAACACCGAATTATTATTAAATATGGTAAAAGGTTTTATCCTTATATTTAATAGTAATCCATCACACAGTGTCATTTATTGCGAAATATTAAATAATACCCCTCTTGAACAAAAGAAAAAAATATTTAATTGTTATAAAAAAATTAAATTATTTCATCAAACAAAATTAAGTGAATATATTATAGAGAAAACTATATACTATATAAATAATTTTGTTATAAATAATTATAATAAATTAAAAAATGATGTTATCTTAATGTCTTTGTATAATTTCTATGATATAATATCAAAAAGCAACCGTATTCCAACCATATTAAAGGTTCATTTATATCATATCGCATTGAAACATAATATAAATACACAAGATTTACGGCAATGTATAACCATTATGAATAAGTTTATAAATTAAGCATTACTAGCTATCGCATTTCCACTATTTGCAATTTTCGCAATAATCCTTGCCTGGCATTTCTTTCCGCAGTAAATAGTATCCAAGTTTAATTGTTGAACAATAAAATGGATAACTATACCAACTATAAATAATATAATATATGTTTTTGGTGTATTATATTGTTTACGTTTATCTTCATCTAATATTATATTTATAGCAAGTGCACCTACTACCACAGTTATAATTCCAACACCAAGATATTCAAGTAATTCGTCGTACATTATAATAAAATATATATTATATATTTTATTATAATCTATAGCATAGCTGTACATTATAATCTATAGCATAGCTGTACATTATAATTATTTATAAAATAATTTTAGTTCAAAGAACAAATTTACCCATCAAGGTCATTCTCATCCATCACCTCCTCACCCACTCCGGCTGTTTCTTTCTTGAAGCGAACACCCATATAGCCAGGGTTGCCATACTTGAGCTTGAGAATCTTCTCAAAGTATTCGTAAATAGCCTTTGCCTTGGGTCCACCATGTCCTTCACGGTCATCCTTAAACCAGAGTCTAAAGTTGGCAGACAAATCACGTTTCTTAACGCCATCCTTCATATCACCCGTATGTTCGATACAAGTTTCATAATATTCACGGATAACATCTTGACCACGTTGGTAAGCATTAGTTGCCGCCATAACTTCAGCTGGTTCTTTGCTCTTACCTTCGACATCGTATTGTGTTGTATAAATGTGGATAAGATAGGAGGCGAATGCTTGTGCCCAAGTACTAATTTTATCCTTGAGAGTATCATCCAGTTTGAATTCAAATGGATTTTCTGGGTCTGGATTTTCCACGAACTTGGACAAAAATTCAATAACTCTAACACGACGCCAAGTACCACCATCAATCGATTTGATTTCTGGGAGTTCATTGGTAGTCATAAATGATTTCATTTGAGTTCTAATTTCAATGGCATCTTGATACAAACCACGAACCATAAATCTGTCATTACCCGAAAGTTCCTTAAAGATACCCACATTAATTTCTTCGTCTTGCCCTGGTTCTTGATAGACACCACAACGAGGTCCTTTCATACGAGCCATTTCAGGAGATGCTGCATTCGATGCATTACGTTTACGGGTAATAATCGTAATGGGGCAAGAAATGTAGTAATCACCAAGTGCCTCAGATACAAGCTGGAAAGTAAGAGATTTACCATTGCTACCACTACCAGTGCAGAAATAGAATTTTTCTTCTCTGTTCTCACCTGATACACAAGTTGAGAGACGAGTAAGAAAGTAGTCTCTAACTGCCTTGATAGGTAGAACTTGTTCAAAGAATCCATTAATGTATTTGGCATATGGATTATTATCGCTCCATTTAATATAATCCTGCTTGGTGGAAAGAGAAATATGGTCATCTGGAAGACCCTTTCTGAATTTTTTAAGTTTCAAATCATAAACACCATTATTAAATCCAATAAGATGATGATTTTCATCCAGTCGTTTAATAAAGTTTTCATCAAAAAAGATATATCTAGCTTCCTTCATAATCTTTTCCTTAAAATTGATATCCATAAGACTGTCAGCTATCTTGTGAAAATTTGATGCTTCATCGAGATATTTCTTCTTATCTGATCCTTGGGTATCAAGAGCTTTCTTATTCAAATCAGTTGCCATTTGAATGTATTGATTAGCAAATTCACTACTCATAAGAGTAATCAATCTACCACCGTTCGCACATTTATGCCATCGATGGTCTATAAAATGATACCATACATTATCTTTTGGATTTGCACATACAAACTTATCAAAATACTTTGTATAAAGTGCTTTGGCAATGCTGAAAGTATTATTAACAGAGTTTTTTTTTAGATTGTTTTCAAAGTCCTCTTTGATAAAGTGTTTGTATTCATCTGGGTTATCCTCTCTTGCCCAAAGCATAACGGAACGGATAGTATAACCATCATCCTTCATATTAGCCCAGAGTTTCTCACACTCGCCTTCTTTGAATTTCTTAGAGCGCTTCGAAAAAGCAACCCAAGTATCAATCATACAACGGTGAGTATTGTGAAGTGCCCACCCGACACGCAACCATTCGTGATAGTTATCAGCACGTTTTGCAGATAGCATATCAACTAGTTTCATTGCCTTCTCAATCATATCCAATTTATCATCAGGAATGACATCATCCAATGCCTGAATAACTTGTGGTGCTTCTGGTGCAGTCTCACTATATTGTTCGTCAATGAATTGTTCAGTGACATTTTCACTCAGTGGTGTCATATTATCACTACTCCATCGTGAATCACGAAGACTCAAGAGACGAGCGATATCATATGTTTCTCCCACTGTGCTAATATCAATTTCGTCGTTATTATTATCATAAATTTTAGTCAACTTGTATGGTTTGCCGTTTGGTTTGGCACATCCATACATCATCCAAGGGACTGATGCAACTACGTTTTCATCAAGAACTTTAGAATTGTTTGAAAAATTTGTGAATAACTCTTCCTCCATCGTTTTATCGTATACATGTTTGTGAATCAAATGTCTGAGTTTTGTCGATGCTGTAATGTATGGGAACATCATATGAAATCCATCTGAATGTTCATCTTCTTTAATACCAGATTGTTCTTTTTCGAAAATAAAACATTGAGTTTCATTTTCTGATACATCAAGATAATACTGGATGGCTTCCCGATAATGAGTGGCAATAGTATGGAGCATATCCTCGCCATAAAGACGGTCACCTTCCTCTACATCACCACGTGGGAGCCTCAAATCTACATCAACGATTATAGGTCCATATTCTTTAAGTTTTTCAGCAATTGAAAAATAGACACCTTTTTCAAATGCTTGTCCTATGTATTTAGCCAATTTTGCTCGCATTTTGCTATTGTCAAAATTGAACTTGCCGGGGAATGTAATACCCCCCATAGAAACATGTGTATATTCTGCCATATTTTTTCCTGTTCGATGCTCATTAAGGAGCTTTTCGATTTTAATTTTTATACTTTTGGCATTATCCTTTGAAGTCATAGTTATTATATATTAAAAAGATGTTATTTTTAAATATTATTTTTCAAATTTTTATAGCCCTTTGGGTAGGGGTCCAAAATAGGACTATATATAGAGAAATCATTGTTCGTTTACACATTTTAGGACTATAAAAAAATCTTATATATTTTTATATAAGATTTTTATATACCGTGGACATTTAATTATAACAATCCATAGGAAAGTTATAATTAAATATTCTCATTAGCGACCACATTAAATTCTTAGTATTCCATAGGAAATCTAAGAATTGAGTGTGGACGGTACCTAATTATCAAAAAGCAAAAATGCATAAATATTTAAAATATAAAACAAAATATCTCGAATTAAAAAAATGTTAGATGACTTAAATATAAATGATTAAAAAAATTGATTAAAAGATATTTTAAAAATATATATTATATTTTAATGAAATCTAAAAAACAATCTAAAATTATTGAAGAATCTCGAGATGACCCAATCGAACAAGAAGAACTGATAGACGAACCTCTAGATGAAGAAGAAATGGATGGAATCGATGAGCCAACCGATATGATAAATCAGACGGAAGACATCATAAATGAGGACCTCCAAAATGAGGACCTCCAAAATGAGAACCTCAACACGGAAGATGTAATCGACAATGATGAGAATTGTATAGAGATTGATGAACCTCAATTTCTAAAAGATGATACACATATTCCAATCGTTGATGCAGCTAATAGAACATCTAAAAATAAAATGACTCGTTATGAGTTTGTTCGAATTAAAGGTGAACGTATTATGCAACTGAGTAAGGGCGCCAAGCCCTTAATCAGAAAAAATAAACAATCTGAAGAATTAACTTATAAAGAAATTGCAATTGAAGAAATTAAAACAAATATGGTTCCATTTAAAATTAAACGTTTTGTGAAAGACCATTACGAAATTTGGAGTATAGATGAATTAGATAAAAAACATCTTGAACCATTGTTTCATTAAACTTTCCATCCGTTAAAGCATATAGTACATACATAATTAGTCATATAACTATCTTTTTCACGGAAAAAGACAGCTTCTTTATCGTCATCGTTCTTATGAGTTATACAATTGATATTCTTACACGTATAATCTCTAGTTCTCGGGAGGATTGGATTCATTGCAATTAATTTATTGTCTTCCATACTACGAAAAACACTAAATACACTATCTACATTCATTTGATACAATTTAATAGTTTCTTTAATTTTCTTACCATAATTACAATTATTGCATTTAAACATAATCCCACCATAACCAGATGTATTTTGTTCAAACAATACATTAAGTAAATTTTTATTTTCATCTTCCAATTTTTTATATATTTTATGGCTTTCCAATTCTTCCTTGGTAAAACTAGCTTTATAATTAGATAATTCCTTACCTGCCTTGAGTCGTTTGAGAGCATCTTCAGGGGTATCAAGTTGTTTACGCGTATCTTCCACCTCGCCAGATGCCTTTGAAATATCAAAAGTATATTCACACTTTGGACAAAAATACATTAAAATATAATATATTATATTTTAATATATGTTTTAATCAATTTTTACTATATCAAATAATAAGTGGAACCGGGAATAGTAAAAAAATTGAAAAAAATACACCTTGACGCACTCTTAAATAGATACATTTTAATGCTTTCTATCAAAAAGGCAACCAATAATCTCTCTTATAATGAACCTGAAGATGAGATTAACGTGATTTATATCTCAATGGTAGGCTAATTTGTGTCCGTCGCCATTCGAAAGTGGCTTTCGAATGTACGCGGACCAAAAGAGAGCCCGTATATTTATTGCAAGCAATTAACCTATTACCAATGTATACCATTAACGACCCCCACTAGTTCTTTAACACTTGGACGCCCTTTGGGATTTAATTGTAAGGTACTCGCAATCAACTTCGCAATATTAATGTTATTAATATTGTGTTCCTTTAGCTTAATATTAAGCTTGTCGACCAACGGGACCTTATAGTCATCACTATATATTATATCTCTTAATTTATCGTTTTTAAAGAATTTTTTATGGTGTTTTGTTTTATGTAAAATACTCTTATCAAATTCCCCACACATACATATCATCATTTCTAAATGATGATAATCTGTTGAACCACGAGGAGATGAATGGGGGTCAAATAATATTTCCCCTGTTAATAGTTCATATATCATACATCCAAGTGCCCATATATCTACTTTCTCAGAACAATCCCCCATTAAGATGATTTCGGGTGCCATATAATAACGAGTCCCGAATGGTTTATTAAATTGCTCAGTGTGTTTGCAAAAAAATCCAAAATCTGTTAATTTAACTGTAATATTATTAAAATAATTTGGATGACATCTATATTGGTCGAATTGAACTCCATCGGAATTTAATTTGCTGTGAAAAGATTTTGTTTTTTCGAGGTCTTCCTTATTACTTTCCATATTGTCAATAATTGCGCGATGAACCTTGAGACGAATCCTTTGTCGCTTTTCAGTATCTAGATTTTTTATTTTTTTTTCATTACAATATTCTTTTTTAGTTCTACTATATACATCATTAAATTTAAAATTATCATACATATCAATATAATGTTTATCTCTATTATTATAACCACATAAGAGAATATTGTCTGGTTTTATATCTCCGTGAAATCCTTTTAATTTATAATGCACACAACTTAATGCATCTAATGTTTGCAAAATAAATGTTTTAACCATATGAGGTGGATATCCCTTATCATATTGTCCTTTTCGTCCCAGTCCATCAAGATTACCCGCACACAAATAATAAACAATACATAAGAATTTAGTAGCCTTATCCCCAACAAATCGTGTTTCAACAAAATGTTCCTTTAATCCATTAATATATTTTTCATCTTTCGGGATAAGTGACATTGTTTTTAATTCTTCCTTACCATCATCATAATCATTTGCATTTATAACTTTTAACGCATAATATTTCATATCATTTATGTTATAAGCGAGCCATACTTTTGAATATCCACCTTTGCCTAGCATTACAATTACATTATAATCACCAATAATATCACCTGTTAAATCAATATTTATATTTTTTTCTTCGCTCGAACTACTACGTGAATCACTATTTATACTACTATTGGATTCCCTATGGGAATCCTTATGGGTATAATCTAATTCCGATGTTGATGAGTTTGACATTTTATTAAATAGTTATTCATTTTTTAAATATTAAAATAACGAATTGTTTTCATATAAATTATTTGTAAAATTATTTTAATAAATAATTATAATGAGTAATACAGGAACTAGAAAAATTAAATGTTTTGGGAATAGCGTTGAGACAAATGAGATATATCTCCACCCAATAACATTAGCATTATTTAAAAATGCAGCCAGTAAGAAAGTATGTCCATCAGAGTTATATTATAAGAACGGTAAGGCATATTATGAAATTGTAAGCGATGAAAATACATTATCAAATATGGATATACAACGTTTTATGGCGCTACCTTATTTAAATCTTAATTTAGGTCAAATGCTTCAAATTTATAAAATACTAAATGTAGATGATATGGTTTTATGGATAGATACTATGCTTGAAAATAATAAACCATTTAATTATATTAAAAGAATACTAAATATATGGATACGATATAATATTGAAGATTTAAAAAAAAATAATAAAATAATATATACTTTAATAAAAAAAATATCAAAACATTATAAATTAAATTTAATAGAAGATACAGAAGAAAAAATAAATAAATGGATACAAAATAAAGACCTGAATGATTTTAATTTTGATATTTTTTATAAGTTATTGTAATGTCAGAATATAAATACTTCCCTCCACCCCCTTTTATTCCAACTATAAGTGCATATCAAAATGTTAATATGGATGAGAATCTTCAGCGTAGCGTTAGTATGAAATTTAAAGAATATACCATATATTGGATGGAGAATGACAAATCATATAAATCAGTTAAAAAATATTTAAAAGATATTAAAGGACCAAATGGCGAAATAGTAATAAGAAAAATATTAAAGTTATTTGTAGTGCGAGGTAATACTAATTGGTATGATTTGGAATTACAAATAAATTTAGTAAAACAATTTATTTTGCATAAATTAGAGAGCATATAATATTTGTGAGCATCGCTATTTGAAAACGGTCTTACCGTTTATATTGGCTTTGCCAAAAGATATACGGGCTCTCTTTTGGTCCGCGTACATTCGAAGATTTGAAAACCGTTTTTAAACTAACCTCGATAAATGCGTTCGGATTTATCGCAGCAAATCCGAAGGATTTGACCAGAACATTTATACGTACATATCCTCTAATAATTTTTCAACATATTGTAAAGTATCATCAAAAGTTGTACAAGATGCCATAAAGATATCATATGTGATTTCTTCTTTTATATATTTAGTTTCATCAACAGTATAACGTTTTGATATAAAATCTATAAATGTTTTCTTAAATTCATCCTCAGCTAGCCCACAATTTATGTTATTTATTATCATATCAAAACCAATATAATTAAATGGTATAGTTTTCATATCAAATTTATCATTATACATATGGAGCATATTAATTAGATTATATGCATTATCTTTCTCTACCTTACAATCTGTTAATTTAAGATATTTTTTAGTATTCATTATAGTTTTCATTTTAACAACAATCATATAACGTTTCATTAAATAATGATTTTTTTCAAGTTCTTTTAAGAAATCATTAACTTCCATCGGAAAAGTTATACCATTTAACCATTCATATGATTCCTTTAATCTTTTGTATTTTTTATCAATATATTGATTAAGGTCATTAATATTTCCAATTTTTGCGGATATAAAACTATTAATATTAAATGATTTTTCTAATGTAGTTGATAAATATAATTCATCTTTCGTATCATAATATAATCCCTTCATATGATTTACAATAAAAGGTAAAACATTATTATAATATTCCCAATGAGTATAACCAACATCCATATTAGTTATATGTTGGACTAGTTTAATATTATTATCATCACTATAATCTACGGTATAAATACTAATACGATAAATTAACATCATTAAATTATAATGATTATAATTTTTAATAAAATCATATTCATTTAATAACTTATTATGTAAATCTTTTTTTAATAATATATTATGAGGTTGCAACATTTTCCAAAATTTATCTTCTATATTTTTCTCAACACACAATTGTTGAATAAATTGTAGCATCATTGTTAAACGCTCATCAATTATCATACTATTCATAATAACAATATAACCTAATTTATCAAAACTATGAGTTTTCTTACCAAGTAAATCAATATAATTAGTAAAATGAATCCATTGTGAACCCGTGTTAAAATAATTACATAATAATTCAGCGTATTCTATAATAGTTAATTGTTTTTTAATCATACTATTTATTTTTGTGATAGTTTTATAATGTTGTGGATTGCTATGTTTAATAACGTGAGAAATATACATATTTATAAAACTCATTATTTTGTAAATCCCATTTTTCTTAAAAGTAATATCATCTTCATCTTTTATAGTCTCCATAATATGATTAAATCCGATTTCATCTAAACTAACATTATTCCCATTTACTAAATCTTTGCACTGTTCTAAAGTCACAAAAGTAACATTGGTTATAATTTCAATATTATTTTTTGTATTATTTAATGTTTTATAATCCGCGCTAATTTCTATCCCGTGAGTTTTTAATTTAGTGTACATAATTTTATCAATTACACAAGTATTATCAAAAGTAAATACCGTTGAATACATATTTATAAGATGGCGACATCGTGAATGCACTAGATATTGCAATTCTAAATTTGAATTATACATATTATCACTAACTATAAATTTCTTCTTTTTTATTTTATTTTTTATTATTTTCTCATTTAATGTTATAGTACTATTTTTTGGATAAGTTAAATTATAATCATAATTTACCTCATTAGTTGTATTATTACTAGTAGTCATTCCGAGATTTCCAGCAATCAATTTTATATCATCACCGAGTTTCATATTCATATCTTTCTTAGTTTCGGTATTATTGATTGTTTTAAATGTAATATCTATATTGCTCGCTCCTAATTCTTCAACTATTTGACAAAATCCTCTTAATTTATATTCAGTTTGTTTCATATTATAAATTTCAATTGGGACATACACAATCATATCAATTACTTCCATTTTTTTATATAAACAATTTTTCATAATTTCTCCTTCGTGGAACATTACACTAGAACACATACTTTCATTCATATATAATGTATTTCCATTTACTTCTGCATTAAAAATACTATTATTTAATTTATTTAAATTTTTTTTAATAACACTCACTGCTTCAAATGGTAAAAAGGTACATCCTGGAAATTCCATATCAATAAGATGAGGCTGAGATTTTTTAAATATACTACAGAATGGAGTACTACATGTAGGTGTATTACATTTTACTAATTTACAATCATCCACAAATATAATATAAGTGGATTGTATCATAATATTGTATATAGTATTAAAATCAGTTGTTTCTAATTTTTCCATACTGTAAAAAGTTGTTGCATTTTGTTTATTTATATTTTCAAATGTTTTTGTATCTATATATTTCTTTAATGATTCAGATGAGCTATCAAATTTAGTATTTATTGTTGGATGGCGCCCAACTTTTCTATATAGTTTTTTCATCTTGGTATTAGTATCACTTATATATGGGTCAGATGGAAGAATATTATGGTCTGTTTCAGTGGTATCAGATGTATAATCAATTTCACTTTCACTTTGTATAAATGTAGGAATGGTCATTATTATAATTTATATTTATTAATTATAATAATGTTAAGTAAAGTGAAAATATATGGTGAAAGATGTAGTGGGACTAATTATTTAGAACAATTATTAATAACTAATTTTAATATTCAAATCGTATGTAATCCACCTGATACATATTTTGAATGCACCGGGGTTCAACTTAATAAATTAAATATATGCATACAAGATGAACATATATATAATGAAAATTGTACCAAATGTGATGCGTGCAAATTAAATATATTTAAACAATCTCGTACCTATGGTCATAAACATTTTTTTGGTTTTACTGATTTTAGTGATAGCGATGATATATTATTTATTGGAATTATAAGAAACTTACCAGATTATATTAATTCATTATATAGAGAAAAACATCATTTACCAGAAGAATTAACTAAAAGTATTAATTCTTTTTTAAATAATGAATTTTATTCAATAAACCCTAAAAAAGTGGAAATAATGAATGACCGGAATATTGACACTTATGATAGATATAAAAATATTTTTGAAATGAGGCATATTAAAAATAAATTTTTAGTTGAAACAATGCCAAAATCAGTTAAAAATTATATTTTAATTACATATGATGATTTAGTGAATAACAATATCGATATAATGAATAAATTTAAAGCATATTTACCTGTTAGAAATGATATAAAATTTCCGCAAAATATTACTTATTATAAAGATTTAAAAAATGTTATTTATAAGAAAAAAGAAAATAATATTATTCCGAAGGATATTATTATGAGTAGAGCAAATTTATATTATGAAAAAATATTATTCCCAAATACATTTAACCCAAAAAATATTATTCCCACAAATGTTTTATGAGAAAATATCTTAAAGCCTAAACAATATTATATTTATATGACTCAATATAATAAACCAATTTTTGTTAAAGATTATTTTGACATTCATAATCATTATAAAAATATTTATGGTAATTCTACCTTAATTTTGATGCAAGTTGGTAGTTTTCACGAAGCCTATAATACAGACAAGGAAGGACCTGACCTATATACGCTGGGTGAAAGAATAAATTATGTGGTGACTCAAAAAAATAAAAGTAAGCCTTTATCGACAAGTAATCCGCGAATGATGGGTTTTCCCAGTTATATTGTGGATGATATGATTGATAAGATTGTGGCAATGAATTATACAGTTATTCGTATTGACCAAACAACTGAACCACCAAATCCCAAGCGTGAAGTTGTTGGCGTATTTTCTCCATCTACCAATATGTCAACAACAACTAATAAAAATACCAATTTGGTTTGCATTGTTTTTGATGGTTTAAAATTAAGAACACCGACCCCGTTATTGTGTATTGGTATAACAGCATATGATATGATGACTGGAAGCGGGACCACTTATCAAACCGTTAGTACAAATGTTGATATGATGCTATCACTTGATAATACAGTGAGATTTCTTGAAAAATATCCACCATGTGAAACCATTTATCATTTTACACCAATATTAATTAATTATATGGATACTAATAATGGAATTAATAGAATGCGCAAAGATGATATCATTAGCTATCTTGGGATAAAGAATGAACTTACTACATATAGTCTAACTAATATTGAAATGCTATCAAATGTTAAATATCAAGAAGAAATATTGGAAGAAACATTTAAATCACAACTTGAGGACATTGGAATGCATACCTATATGTATGCACGATTTTCACTTGTTGGCTTATTGCATTTTACGGCTAATCACCAACCCATTCTACTGTCAAAACTTAGAGAACCAACTTATTTTGATAATGATGCGTCGCTCTATATTGGTAATAGGGGATTGGAACAACTTAATATATTCCCAACTAATGATAATAATAAATCATTATTTAATATTCTAGGAAGATATAAAACACCAATGGGGCGCCGTTATCTAATGTCAATGTTATGCAATCCATTGATTTGCCCAAAGACTATCACTGACCGTTATAATGTTATTGAATTATTATTACGTGATAACAATTTTGAAAAGATTAATAGTGAATTACATAATATTATTGATATCCCAAAAGTGTATCGTAAAATCGAATTAAATAAGATTCACCCAAATGAACTTGTGTTATTCTATAATACGTTTCTTCAGATTATGAAAGTAATAAGAATTATCCGTAATATTGAGGATACCAGTGTTCGCAAGGTGATGAAATCATATCTTAATATTGATAAAGAATTATATGAAAAAGTAAAAGATTTGGTTTCATATATGAGTGATATATTTGATTTGGAATATATGGAGAAATTAAATTTCAATAATTATACAGAGGAAACAAAGAATTATATTAATGATAATAATAATATTACCATTGAATTGGCTAAAAAAATAGATACTAGTAATAATTTTATGGATATGTTAGTTGAAACATTAGAAGGATATATTGAGGAAAAGAATAATAAAGTAATTTCAGCTACATCCGGTAATAGTATTATTAATATGAAATTTAATGAACGTGATGGACATTATATGTTGGTAACAAAAAGAAGATGCAAATTATTACGAGATAAATTAACAAATATAACCCATATTATGGTTGGTAGTATTGAAATTAAAGTTAAAGATTTAGAATTCAGTGATTTGCCAAAATCGAATAATACAAAAATTACGTGTAAACAAATGAACACTATGAGCGATGATATTGTTATGCTAAAACAAGAATTAGCCAAAGAAATGATGGCATCGTTTTATAAAATTATGGAGAAGATAGTTGAGAATTATGGGGAGGTTATTAATACGTGTTCTAATACCATAATGTATTTGGATTTCCTCAATTGTGGGGCGAGTTGTGCTTATAAATATGGTTACACAAAACCAGAGGTTCAACCACTGATAGAATCAGCGGTTCAACCGGAGGTTAAATCAAATAATGATAAAAGTTATTTTACCGCTACAGAATTAAGACACCCCATTGTAGAAGCAATCTCAACCGATGTACCCTATCACCCACATGATATTGAACTTGGATTGAATAAAAACGGTATTCTTTTGTATGGATTAAATTCAGCGGGTAAGAGTACCCTTATTAAGAGTATTGGTATCGCAATTATTATGGCACAAATTGGTTATTATGTTCCTGCCAGTAAATTTGTATATTATCCATATAAAAATTTATTTACTCGAATTGTTGGGAATGATAATTTATACAAGGGGATGAGTAGTTTTATGGTTGAAATGATGGAATTGATGGCTATCTTGAAGCGCAATAGTTTTGATACAATGGTTATTGCTGATGAATTATGCCGTGGTACAGAAGAAAAGAGTGCCAATATTATTGTAGCCTATATGTTGGAGACTCTAAATAATAATAATTGCAGTTTTATTACCGCTACTCACTTGCACGCGATTAGTGAATTACCAACTATATGTAATATGGATAATGTTAAAATTATGCATATCAAGGTATCATATGACGAGAAGAATGATATGATTGTATATGATAGAGTATTGTCCGAGGGACAAGGTGATAAATATTATGGTGTGATGGTTGCAAAATATATGATGCGTAGCGATGATTTTAATAATAGGACAAAGGAATTAGAAATGGAATATGAGAACTATAAAATTAAAAAAAGTAATTATAATAAGGATTTATTAATGCTATGTTGTGAAATATGCAAAAGTAAAAATAACCTTGAGACACATCATATTCTGCCTCAAAAAGATTGTGATGATGTAAAGGGTAAAACTAAAATTCATATAAAGAAAAATAGTGTTGCTAATCTTGTTATTCTCTGTAGTAAATGCCACGATAAACACGACCGGGGTGATATTGATATTAAGGGATGGATTGATACAACCGAGGGGAGGAAATTAATTTTAAATTAATTTTTAGGTTCTACATCAACTTTCTTATAACGGTTTATAATCTCAATTACTTTATAATATCCAAAAAATAGAGATGCAATCATACAAATAAAATTATTGAGGAACATTACGAAACTATTAAATTCAATACTATATGCGAGCCAAATAGCATTAATAATAATTTGGAATAAAATATAAATATCACTAAAATCTTTAACTGATTTCGTTTTGAAAGTTTTAATCATTTGTGGTGTGTTTATTATAATATTAATAATAATGGCAATTATTATTAATATATATAATGGTAATGACATTCCTTTATCTGTAATATTAAATGACATTTATAATATTAGTTCAAATCATTTAATATAATTAAATCAATTTTTATAAAAAGAGCATTATAAAGCCCCATCGACATTCATTTCTACGTCCGCCTCTTCTGGGTTATTAACTTTCATATATCGTCTTTCTCTAATAATCTCAATCACTTTATAATAACCAATAAAAACGGTTGCGATAATTGTAACCAAATTACTGAATAACATTGGGAAACTATCAACTTCAACGCTATATCCGAGCCAAATACTATTACCAACAATTCTCATAATAAGAAAAGTTTCGCTGAAATCTTTTGTTGATTTTGTTTTATATGTTTTAACCATTTGTGGAACATTATAGATAATATTAATAATATTAGCTATAATGATAAATACATTCATAGTAAGGGAAACATTTGGGTCCATAATATCAAACTTCATTAATGTATAAATACAATACTATAAAGAAATTATTTATCAATTTTTATTAGTTTATCGTTTCATAATATAAGAATTATTATAATATGATATTAAAAATTGTTGGATTTATAGTTATATTTGCGGTATTATTATCTATGACCCAAACATTATTATTAGGTTCAATGTTAATTGGATTGAATAATCAAACAACAAATATAGTTAAAAATATTGTTTTTAGTTTGATGCCATTGGTTTATACATATTGTTTTGATTCACCTCTTCATTATAATGCGAAATATACGCCATCTAATAAAGTTGATATTCTTATTAGTAATCATACAATAACAATGGACTTTGCTATTTATGTTTCAATATTAAGACAATTTGATAACAGAGACATTTATTTTGTTCTTAAAAGGGATGTAATTTTTATACCGGGAGGTGGATTCACTCTTTGTGTTGGTCCTGACATTAAATTAAATAGGAAATTAGAAGACGACCAAGAAAATATAATCAATAGTGTTAAGAAAATGAAGAGTGGAATTATTATCATTATGCCAGAAGGAACAAGATTTACACCGGAAAAACAAGAATTAGCCAAACAATATAGTATTGAAAATAATCTACCAGTATTTAAAAATACATTATTTCCAAAGATGAAAGGGATATATCTTATTTCTAAAATATTAAATGAAAATAATAAATTAGGTAAAATTATTGATTTTTCGACTATTGTTGAGAACTTTTATCTTAAAACAGCTCGTATGAAAGATTTATTGACTAAACCATTGGGGAAAACATTTTCAGTAATACGAAC
>Ga0169931_10003943_pt1 | contig 23311 bp, 20 predicted proteins | sample Kivu_15m_20L_FD_129675 | JGI IMG/M metagenome (GOLD analysis project Ga0169931, IMG submission 129675) | Freshwater microbial communities from Lake Kivu, Western Province, Rwanda to study Microbial Dark Matter (Phase II) - Kivu_15m_20L... | ecosystem: Environmental > Aquatic > Freshwater > Lake...
TAATGGGGACATTGTCAACAAAATTCTGCGCGCGGGCAATATGCATGAAAAAGAATATGTGGTGCGGGTGAACCGCCTCATCACCCCCGATTTTGTTCGCAAAATGGCAGAGGGCGTGCCCATCCTCGGCACTGTCACGCGCAAATGTGTGGTGGAAAAAACCGGCCCCGATACGTTTCGCATCATACTTACCCAGGGGCTCAACCGCCAAATCCGCAGAATGTGCGAATACCTGGGCTATGAGGTGGTGGCCCTCAAACGGGTGCGCATCATGCACCTCACCCTTGGCGCCCTCAGGCCCGGCCAATGGCGCGACCTCACCCCCGATGAACTGGACCGCCTCAATTCGGCCGTAGCCCACTCAGTCAAAACCGAAGAAGGCTCCCGATTGGAAGATTGGGACGGGGAATAGCCCCGAGGTAAAAATTCACTTTCGGCCAAAATCAGCCGGCACCTCGCCCCAGTATTTGGTTTCCCATTTCAGCAGGGGGTTGCTGTAGGCATTGGCGGCCAGCCATTTCTCAGCGCGTTGCATCAGGTCTTGCGTGTTGGCATTTTTCACCCAACTGCGCGATTTGCGGGCTTTCACCCAGGCTATGGCATTGCGCGAGTCAGAATAGATGGGCATGTCGCTTCCGATTTTTTTCAAATAAGCCAGCCCATGGACAATGGCCAGAAACTCGCCTACATTATTACTGCCATCGGCAAAAGGCCCCGCGTGAAAAACCTGCGTGCCGGTTTCGGTGATTACGCCTCGGTATTCAAATTGGCCCGTGCGCCCGTTGCAGGCCGCGTCCACCGCTATGCTCAATGGTATAGGACGCCCCACCCGCTCCAGATCTGCGGTAGTAATATCGGACACTTTCCGAAAGTCTCTTCCCTTGAAAGCCTCCGGGCCCTCGCTCCATGCCTTATCGGCCAGCGTTTTGGATCCAAAAGTCTGATATTGAGCACCGGTAAAGCCATTGATTTGGGCTCTGGCTTGGTTCCAATCGTCATAGATACCGGGTTCATGTCCACGCCAAACCACATAGTATCGTTCGGTTTTTTCGCGTTTGGCAACAGCCGATGCGCGAGCTTGAGCTTCGTTTTTAAACGCAAATTCGGCTTCCCGAAGGGTATCGAAACTTTTATAGCGCGCACCGGCAATGCCGTTCACTTGTTGTTGGCAGTCCTCCCAAGAGTTGAATATCCCTATGTTGCGCCCGCGCCATACCACATAGTATTTCTGTTTCTTTTTGGCCATGGATGTATCAGTGAATTGTTTTCATCCAAGTTTCCAAGGCAACGGGCAAATGCGTTTTCTCCAGTTTGCGCACCTTGGCTTCTATGTCCGCTTCAGTGTCAGCCGGCATTACCGCAGTCTCGAATTGGGCGATCACCTCACCCCTGTCATATTCTGCACTCACGTAATGGAGGGTAATCCCGGTTCTGGAATCGGCCGCAGCTTTTACAGCTCGGTGAACATGAGATCCATACATGCCCGGCCCTCCGTGATGTGGCAGCAATGCAGGATGCAAATTGACGATGCGGCCTTCATATGCCCGGATTATTGCATCGGGCACCAACTTTAGATAACCGGCCAATACGATCACATCAATTCCGTCACGTATAAGAAGTTCAGCGGTTTTGCTGCCATCTCTGACGTCCTCGGGACTTAATACCAGCACCGTCATGCCTCGATCGGATGCCACAGCCATTACACCTGCTTTGGGATTGTTGGTCACCAAAAGCCTCACCTTGGCGGTTGATTTAGGAAGGAAATAATCAAAAATATTGGCCGCATTGGTTCCGCTGCCTGAGGCAAAAACCGCGATGTTTAAAGGGTTTTGGTGCATACCGGAGCAAAAGTAGGTTCCTTAAGTCAAGAATTTTTGTAACCATTCGAAAGAAGCCCCGTAACCACGCCTCGCTGACCATCAAAAAGTCAAGATTTATGAAAACGAAATTAACAGTCATTTCACTCGGATTTTTGTTCATCGGCCTTTAAGCAGCTACTCAATGTGGCCTCGAAGGCGAAACCCACATCATCAAGTACAAGGAAGATTTTGCACGCTATGCCGGCTGCCAGCACATCAAGGGTTCGGTTCGTGTAGAGTCATCCACTATTACAGACCTGACTCCTTTGGCTGAGGTTAAAGTGATTGATGGCAATTTGTCCATCATTCACTGCACAGCGCTTCGCGATGTGCGTGGTTTAGAATCATTGACCAAAGTTGGTGGCGATTTGATATTGGGGGACAACCCCGGAATCGAAACATTCGAAGCCTTGCAGTCACTTAAAGAAGTGGGGGGTAAAATGGAATTCAGCGCAAATCATTTGGTGAACGACCTAAATGGGCTGAATAGCATTGAGAACGTAGGTGGAGATGTAATCATTAAGGCCAACACTTTCCTGACCCAAACCAATCTTTCCAACCTCAAAAGTATAGGGGGATCAATGATGTTTTTGGGGCAGCACAACCATGTGCTCTCATTGAATGGCTTGAACCATCTGGAGAGAATTGACGGGAGCTTGGTGATTGAAACCCACGGACTCATGAGCCTGGACGGCCTGGACAAATTGAAATATGTTGGAGATAACCTGATGGTTACCGGCACCCAGCGCCTAAACCATCTGCGCGGATTGAATTCGGTTGAAGAAATCGGAGGTTCCTTGATTGTAACCAACAATCATGGCTTGGGCAGCCCGGAAGGATTGTCGGGTATTAAAGTCATTCATGGAGACCTGCAGGTATCTGATAACCCCGGCTTGACAGGCTGTTGTGACTTGTCCGTACTGGTGAGTGCACAGAATGTATCGGCTGAAGTAAAATTTGAAGACAACAGACACTTCTGCAAAAACGAAGATCAAGCTGTCGAAAACTGCAACACCAAAATGATGATTTGAACGTTGGCAAGGCAGTACTATATCATCCCGGTAGCGGCAAGGTGACTGTACAAGGCATGCAATACCCAACAATCCTGCTATATGACTTGTCCGGCAACCAAATTTGGAAAGCCCGCCAAACCGAAATGGACATGAACAACCAAAATCAAGGACTCTACCTATTGAGGGTTACCGATGACGAAACGGGCCCATCAATGAGAAGAAAAATACACCGCGCGGGCTTCTGAAGCCTCCCGAGACAAGCAAACTGACAAATTACATATACAACTAACACACAATGCCCCGCGATTGCATCGCGGGGTTTTGTTTGTTATTGTACTTTTTTCTTGAGTTCGTCCAAAGCAGCGGCCACCGCCTGTGCCTCGGTAAACTTTGCATCACTTTGAGAGCGGTTGACGGTTGAAAGCCGGTGGGATTCGGTCATCAGCGCTTCGTATTTAGCCTGCAACCGATCGACCTCGGTTTTCTTTTTGAATAGTCCAAACATGTTATTTGACAATTAATAAATCTTTAAACATGAATATCTGAGATGCCCCCATCTATGGTGATGATTTGGCCCGTCATCCACTTTGCATTGTCTGATATTAGAAACGCTGCCAAAGCGGCCACATCCTCAGCCTTACCGATGGACTTCAACGGGTGCCTTGCGACATTGGCGTTAATTTTTTCTTCCGTGTTCAGAAATTTCTCGGCCAAAGGGGTTCGCGTGATAGAAGGAGCCACGGCATTCACACGAACTTTCGGAGCCCATTCTGCCGCCAAAGCCTTGGTCAGTCCTTCGATGGCGCCCTTGGACACCGAAACTTGCGTGTGAAAATTGAAACCTGTGGTAGCCGCAACCGATGAAAACAGAACAATTGAGGCGTTTTCATTTAAGTAAGCTTTGGCTGCTTGCAATACTTTGATTGCACCGGTCACCTGCAGGTTGAAATCATCCACAAAAGATTGCGGCTTGAGTCGATGAAAAGGTGCCAAATTGATTTGTCCGGGGCAATAGACCAATCCGTCCAGTCCTCCTGATGCAAAAGAGAGGTCCAAATCATCAGCAAGAATGTCCAAAGGAAACGAAAGCACATGGGGTGCTGATGCCGGTTGATGGGAGCGATAGGTAATCAACACTTCATTTCCGGCTTCTGCCAATTGTTGTGTAAGGGCCGCACCAATTCCCGAACTACCTCCGATGATCAAGACTCGTTTCATACCTCCACAACCAAAGCAGAGGCGCCAATGTTCATTTCGAACGGAGACCTCCGGGTCGTACAGCGCAGATATGTTCAGGCTTTCACAAAGTCCTCCGCAGCGGCCAGAGCAGCCGATAACCCATCCAGGTTTTTGCCACCGGCAGTGGCAAAAAATGGCTGACCACCCCCGCCACCATCTATGTGCCGCGCAAGCGCTTTGACCACGTTGCCGGCATGCAAACTGCCGGATTTGGCCAAATCCTCAGATATCACACAGGACACAGTGGCTTTACCCTCGGCTTGTGCACCGAATACGGCAAAGAGATTTGTCACTTCGTTTTTGAGCTCAAAGGCCAAATCCTTAATAAGCTCCGGAGTGAGGGGTACGATTTCGGCCAAGAAATGAACACCGTTCACCTCTTTGATTTTCGCTTTTAAGTCAGCCTTGAGATTTTTGGCTTTGTCGCGCAAGAACGATTCGTTCGCTTTGGAAAGAGCCTTATTCTGATCGAGCAAATCGCTGAGTGCGCGCTCTGGGTCGGCAGGATTTTTCAGCATGGTTCTGAGGCGGTCCAACAAGGCCAATTCACCACTCAGCCACTGTTCGGCAGCTCGCGAACTGATAGCCTCGATTCGTCTGACTCCCGCTGCTACAGCGCTTTCAGAAATAATCCTGAAAGTGCCGATTTCGCTTGTTTGCATCACATGTGTGCCCCCGCAGAGCTCGGCTGATTGACCAAAACGGATTACCCTTACGGCATCGCTATACTTTTCGCCAAAGAACATCAGAGCACCGGAATCGCGGGCCACATCCAAGGGAACCGAGCGATTTTCGTCCAGGGGCAGGTTTTGAGCAATCATTTTGTTCACTTCGTCTTCTACTGTCGACACTTCGGCTTCTGTCATTTTGCCAAAATGTGAAAAGTCGAATCGCAAATAATCCGCGTTGACAAGCGACCCTTTTTGTCCAACATGGGTTCCCAAAGTATTGCGCAAAGCATGATGCATCAAGTGGGTGGCGGTGTGGTTGCGAGAGATAAGTTGGCGCTTGTCAGCATTCACTTTCGCCTTAAGCACTGCTGAGGGATGCATGGGCAATTCCTCGGTGATATGAAGAATCAGGTTGTTTTCCTTCAAGGTGTCCATGACGTGGATTACCTCAGGGCCGTTTTCTAGTGCTCCGGTGTCGCCCACTTGGCCACCACCTTCAGGATAGAAGGGCGTTAGGTTGAACACCAGTTGGTAGAGGTCGCGCCCTTTGTGGTTCACTTGACGATAACGCGTGATGCGCACATCAGCTTCCAAAAAGTCATAGCCCACAAATTCTTCTTTCTCATCCGGTATTAACACTGTCCAGTCGCCCGCTGTGATTTTACCTGCTTTTCGAGAACGCTCTTTTTGACCCTGCAACTCGGCCCGAAAACCGGCTTCATCTATTTTAAATCCTTTTTCGGCCGCCATCAGGGCGGTTAGGTCCACCGGAAAGCCAAATGTATCATACAACTCGAAAACCAGGCTGCCGTCCAGGGTGTCGCCTGTGGTGTGCGCCATCAGCTCGTTGAGGCAAATGATACCGCGGTCCAGAGTTCGCAGGAAACTCTCTTCTTCTTCGCGAATCACATTTTTAACCAGTGACAATTGAGATCGGATTTCAGGGAAGTAATCACCCATTTGATCAGCCAGTACATCACAAAGTGTGTAAATGAAAGGCTCTTTGCAATTCAGAAATGAGAAGCCATAGCGAATAGCTCTGCGGAGTATCCTGCGAATGACATAGCCCGAACCGGTGTTGGAAGGCAATTGTCCATCGGCAATGGTAAACGAAACCGCCCTCACGTGGTCGCTTATCACACGGATGGCGATGTCTTGCATGGAGTTGGACGCGCCATAGGACACGCCTGTAGTACGAACAATTTTTTCAATCAGCGGGGTGAAAACATCCGTGTCATAGTTGGACTGCTTTCCTTGAAGCGCAACCGCCAATCTCTCGAAGCCCATCCCGGTGTCTACATGTTGGGCAGGCAATGAAACCAGTGAGCCATCGGCCATTCGATTGAATTGCATGAACACCAAGTTCCAAATTTCTATTACACGCGGATGGTCGCGGTTGACCAAATTGCGGGCGTCTTCGGTCTCCCGTTCAGCTTGATCACGCAGGTCTACATGGATTTCGGTGCAGGGCCCGCAAGGACCGGTCTCACCCATTTCCCAGAAGTTGTCTTTCTTGTCGAAAGGCAAAATGCGGTCTTCGGAGATGTACTTTTTCCAAAATCCAATGGCCTCCGTGTCGCGGGGCAGCCCATCTTTTTCGTCACCGCCAAAAATGGTGACATAGAGGCGATTGGGATCCAACTTGTAAACCTCTGTCAGCAATTCCCAAGCCCATGCGATGGCGTATTCTTTGAAGTAATCACCAAAGGACCAATTGCCCAACATTTCGAACATGGTGTGGTGATAGGTGTCCACGCCCACCTCCTCCAAGTCATTGTGCTTACCCGAAACTCGTAGACATTTTTGGCTGTTGGCTATGCGCGCATGCTTCACCGGTGCGTTGCCCAGAAACAGGTCTTTGAACTGGTTCATGCCTGCATTGGTGAACATGAGCGTAGGGTCGTTTTTGACCACGATGGGTGCCGAAGGAACGATGTGGTGTCCCTTGGATTGAAAAAAGTCCAAGTAGCGCTTTCGAATTTCTTTGGATTGCATTTCTTACTCTAGAAGGCGATTTATCCGTTATTTCCTTTATTTCACTGGGTTTTCAAACTAAATGGAAGCCCCCACGAAAGTGTGCAAATGTAGCGCGAGAAAGACAATTCGCCTCATGAGAGCGCGGGTCACAAAGGGCCGAAAAATTGCGACTCAGTGACCGCCTCTTTCGTTGTAGTGTGAAAGACGTGAATTGCGCTAACTTCGGCCGCCCTCCGAAGTGCATGGCATTAGGAATCATGGCCAAAGCAAAGTACAAATACAATCCGCGGACGCTCAGTTTTGAGAAAGCCAAGTTTTCTGTCAAAGAAAAATGGCTCGTGTTTTTGCGCTATGCCGGCTTCACCTTAACGGTAGGCATTCTGAGCATTTTAGCATACGGCTCATTTTTCCGAAGTCCCCGCGAGATAATCCTTGAACGAGAAAACGAATTGCTGCAGCGCGAGTTTGCAACCATATTTGGTGAGTTGGATACGCTGAAGCTGGTGGCCAACGACCTTCAGCGTCAAGATGATGAGGTGTACAGGGCCATCTTTGGCGCCAGCCGATTTCCCGATCACATGCGCAATCCCGGCATTGGTGGCAGCGAGCGCTTTTCTAATCTCAAGGGATTCAGATTCAGTGATGAACTGGTTTTGGCAAAAAGGCAAATAGCCATTTTGCAACGCCAATTGGTGGCGCAAAGCAAGAGTATGGAAGAGGTGTTTGCGTTGGCACGAAGCAAAACCGAAATGCTATCCAGCATACCTGCCATTCAGCCGGTTAATAATAAAAACCTGAAACAAATGGCCTCGGGCTATGGATGGCGTATCCACCCTATTTACAAAGTAATGAAGATGCACACGGGGATGGATTTCACAGCAAAAGAGGGCACAGAGGTGTATGCCACCGGTGACGGTCAAGTAGTGCAGGTGGAAAAGCTATTCACCGGTTACGGCCATCATGTGGTCATCAAACATGGCTATGGATATGAAACTCTTTATGCCCATCTGAGCAAAATAAATGTGCGTCAAGGCCAAAAAGTGAAGCGAGGAGAAACCATCGGTTTGGTGGGAAATACAGGCACCAGTGTGGGAGCGCATTTGCACTATGAGGTAATTAAAGACGGGGGAAAGGTCAACCCCGCACACTATTATTTTAACGATCTCTCCGCAGCCGAGTATGCTCAACTGTTGGAGCAATCCTCCATTGCCAACCAATCACTCGACTAAGCCATGCCATTTAAAGAGCCCGAATTTCAAAAGCGCTATTACTCTATCGGTGAAGTGTCCGAAGAGTTGGGCCTTGCCCGGTCACTTCTTCGTTTTTGGGAGAAAGAATTTGTCGAACTGAAGCCAAAAAAGAACGGTAAAGGGAATCGTGTTTTTACGATTGAAGACATACAATTGTTGAAGACAATTAAATACCTGGTGAAAGACAGAAAACTGACATTGGAAGGTGCTCGTCAAAAACTGAAAGAAACGCCTGCTAAAGTCATCAACGAAGCGGACTGTGTCGAAAGACTCAAACGTGTTCGTGACGAATTGGTTGCTCTGCGAAACAGCCTCTGAAATTTTCACCAAAATTCTGTAAACTTTTTTCGGCCGCCCACAATACATCGTAATATTGCGCTGAACAATTCTTCAAGCGGTGGGAAAAAATAAATCTGATGAATTCTCAGTGCGGGACAACCGCATTGCTCAAGTGGCGAAGGCCCTGTCTCATCCGGCCAGAGTGGCCATTATCAGGTTACTGAGCCAAAAAGAAGAGTGCCAATGCAATGATATCGTAGATGAGCTGCCATTGGCTCAAAGCACAGTTTCCCAACACCTTAAAGAACTCAAGTCTGCAGGCCTTATCCAAGGCACGATAAGTGGAGCCGGCATTTGCTATTGCTTGAACCCAAATACAGTGGCCGCGGCCCGACAAACTATGGCCGAGTTCATGGACCTGGCTTCCGTCAAAAACAAAAATTGCTGTTGAAACAGCATCGCTCATTAATTCTGAATAAGATGCATACAAACGAAGAAATCAAAAAAATGGTCAAGGACAAGTACAGTCAAATTGCCTTGCAAGACAAAGAGACCAACCAAAGTTCATGCTGCGGAGCCGGGGGATGCAGCACCGAGGTATACAACATCATGTCTGACGACTACACATCGCTTTCGGGTTATGCTCCCGATGCAGATTTGGGTCTGGGCTGTGGGTTGCCCACAGAATTCGCACGCATCAAACCCGGGGATACCGTGATTGATTTGGGTTCAGGTGCAGGAAATGACTGCTTTGTGGCAAGGTCTGCCTGCGGTGTCGAGGGCAAAGTAATTGGTATAGACTTCACCCCGGCCATGATTGAAAAAGCCCGTTCCAATGCTGACAAACTGGGATTCAATAACGTGGAGTTTCGCCAAGGCGATATCGAAAAAATGCCTGTTGGTGGCAATTTGGCCGATGTAGTAGTGAGCAACTGCGTTCTCAATTTGGTACCCGACAAAGAAGCCGTATTCAGAGATGTTTATCGCGTCCTCAAACCGGGCGGTCATTTCAGCATTTCAGATGTGGTGCTCGAAGGCGAACTTCCGGAAGCCCTGCGTGTTGATGCTGAGATGTATGCAGGCTGCGTTTCAGGTGCGAGTCAGAAAAGCGCCTATATCCGCGCCATTGAAGCCGCGGGATTCACAAGTGTGAAAATTCAAAAACAAAAAGCCCTTGTAATTCCTGATGACATTTTGAAACGCTATCTGAATGAAAATGAAGTGTCCGTCTTTAAATCCGGCAAAACAGGCATTTTCAGCATTACGGTATATGCAGAAAAAACCAATCTTTGCTGCGCCCCAGGAGGAGGCTGTTGCTAAAACCCAACTGAATGTTTGAATCGGTAAAAACCTACTTAAATCAGCGCCTTGCGGAGATAGACCAAATTTCTGACGAGCGAAAAAGCACACTTGATAAGGCGGTTTTTTGGCTTAACAAGGCCAACGCCACCCGAGCGCGCAGCGAGATATTATTTGTCTGTGTGCACAATAGTCGTAGGAGCCACATGGCCGAAATCCATGGCACAGCCGCTGCCGCCTTCTATGGTTGGGATAAAAAAATCAAAGTATACAGCGGTGGCACAACAGTGTCGGCTTTCAACCCGCGTGCGGCTTCGGCCATTGAGCGAGCGGGATACTCAGTGTCCGGTTCCGAGGGAAAGAATACTGCCTACGAAATTCGATATTCTGATTCCCATCCGACCTTTAAGGTTTGGTCTAAAAAATTTGACGATCCGTCCAATCCGGATGCCGGTTTTTTGGCCTTTATGACATGTGCCGAGACTGAGGAAAAATGCCCCTACATTCCATCGGCCAATGCGCGGATATCGGTTTTCTATCCTGACCCATCAGATGCTGATGACACTCCGGAAGAAGCTGAGACATATGATGCGCGCTCGCGCGAAATCGCCCGCGACTTGATGTATGTCTTTTCCAAAGTCTAAAGAGCCTTTCTTTGCTTTTTCAAAAAAGGCAAGACCATGAAAGCCTCCATCACCATCGGGCAACGCACTTATCAGACAGACCTCGGCCTTGGCCACGATCTCAGTATACCACTTCGCCACGGGAAAGGCGTGAGGGCTTGGTATGTTGACCCTATCGAAATCACTCCCGTGCGCACCGCCCAATTCACGGGCAGTGTGGCTGAAGGCGGTGCTGTTAACTTCAGAAACATCTTCTTTAACCCACACGGCCACGGCACCCACACAGAGAGCTATGGCCATATTGACCGAGAGGTATACTCGGTAAACAGAGCGTTGGACCGCTATTTTTTCACCGCATTGCTCATCACAGTGCGGCCCGAAACTGCCGCTGCCGACACCGGTGTGACACGAATTGGCGACCGCATCATTACGCAACGCATTTTAGAAGAGCAGGCAGATGGCCACACGGCCGATGCGCTCATCTTGCGGACGTTGCCAAATGATGACGAAAAAAAGGACATCAACTATTCAGACACGAATCCGGCCTATTTCACTACAGAGGCTATGCAGTGGATAGTGTCTAACGGATTCGAGCATTTGCTTATTGATTTGCCCAGTGTCGACCGAGAATCTGATGGCGGTTTGTTGCAAACACATCGCATTTTCTGGAATTTTTCGGGAGATAAACGATCGAAAGCCACCATTACCGAAATGGTGTTTGTGCCTAAAGTGGTGAATGATGGTTTTTATTTACTCAATCTCCAAACAGCTCCGTTTGAAAATGACGCCACACCTTCACGTCCGGTGATCTATCCTTTAATTTGAGGCCCCTCGGACCGAGATCACGGATTTTTGAAGCGCAGGAAAAAAGAAGTGCCCCGGCCGACCTCTGACTCAAACCATACGGCCCCGAGCATGTTTTCAACTATCTGTTTTACCATGGCAAGGCCAAGGCCCGTTCCGGTGGTTTTGGTAGTGAAATTGGGTGTGAAAATCTTGGGCTTGTCGGCTTCAGTTATTCCCTTGCCGTTGTCACGAACCTCCACGGTGATTTGATTTTCATTCCGCGAGAAAATGACCGTGATTTTTCCAATAGTCCCTTCGGGCATGGCTTGCATGGCATTGCTGACTAAATTGTTAAATACCCTGAGCATTTGATCCTTGTCAGCCATGATTTCGAATGGCCCTTGACCATTCTCCACCACCTCAATAAAAGCTGATGAATGACCGTCATAGAGCGCTGCTGCCGCCCGAGCCATGCTTGGTAAATGCACTTGTTCCGAGCCGGCAACAGGCATCTGTGCGAAATAACTGAACTCACTTGCAATGCGGCTCAAGGTGTCAATTTGCTCAATCAGCGTATCTGATAATTTCTGAAGCTTCTCGTCAAAATCAGGCACCCGATCGTCCCACGCTTTCTGAATGTGTTGGATGCGCAATTTCATGGGCGTTAGGGGATTTTTTATCTCATGAGCTACTTGTCTGGCCATTTCACGCCAAGCAGACTCGCGTTCTGAAACGGCTAAGAGCCGCGCACTTTGCTCCAATTCAGAAATGGCCGCGTTGTATTCGCTTACCAAAATGCCGATTTCGTCATCTCCTTCCCACTCGATGGGCTTGTTGGTGCCGCGCAGATCGATGGTTTTCATCTGCATGGCCACACGCTTCAAACTTTTGGTGATGTAGTTAGACAATAGAAAACCTAACAGGGCAGTGATAATGAAAAGCACCACATAAACCTCTGAAATTTGAATGAAAAAGGAAGTCAATTCCTCGCTATTAATGGGTTCGGTGTCGAAATAAGGGACGCAAGTGATGAGCATTGGGGCGCCTTTAGTGTCGAAGATGTACCAATAAGTTAGCAAGAAATCTGAACTGTCAGTCTCTTTGCGCACCACCGCGCGGGCATTGCCTGTGGACAATTGCTTGAGGATTGTGTAATCAACATCATGCGGAATGGCCTTTTGCTCCAGCAATTCATCGTCTGACGACATAAGAAACTGCCCTTGCAGGTCGAACAGGACGAGCAGGATGTTGTGCACATCCGCCAATTCCATCACTTTGTCATATAGCACCGTTCCGATTGAGTCGGGACTGATGGCTGCCTCATGTTTTTCCAAAAAATAGTCCATCGAACGAGTGACGGACTGCTCTTTGCGTTGGAGGCGCTGGGTGTGGTATTCTTCGTTTTGGGTTAAAAAACTCACATAGGCGGAAATACCCGTGGCCAAAAACGAAACCACGATGATGGCCAACATGGACAACAAGATACGGGTGCGCAGGGTCAGTTTCAAGTGCATTCGTTTGCGGCTAAATGTGGCATTTTTCAAGCAATTACCAAGCCCGGAAAATCAGTGTGGTTCATGGGATGAGTGTAGCCCCCGGTTAGCTGTCGAAAGTTACTTTTGCCACTCAATTTTTTTCACATCTGTCCCAAAAAACATGGAATACAATATATCCGATATAGAAGCAAAAGCCAAGCAAAAATGGCGCGACCAACACGCTTATCAAACGGGACAAGACGAAAGCAAGCCCAAGTTCTACGTGTTGGACATGTTTCCATATCCATCAGGCGCGGGATTGCATGTGGGCCACCCTTTGGGCTATATCGCTTCGGATATCCATGCGCGATTCAAGCGCCACTGCGGGTTTAATGTTCTGCACCCGATGGGCTATGACAGTTTCGGATTGCCGGCCGAGCAATATGCTATCCAGACCGGCCAACACCCCGCCATCACCACTGCGGCCAACATAGCGCGATATCGAGAGCAACTGGACAGCTTGGGCTTGAGTTTCGATTGGGATCGCGAGGTGCGCACTTCAGATCCGGCCTATTACAAATGGACACAGTGGATTTTTCTTCAACTCTATGATGCTTGGTATGACAAATCAGCCGACCGCGCAAGGCCAATCAGGGAGCTGGTTGCCCTATTTGAAAAAGCAGGCAATACCACGGTCAATGCCCATAGCGATGACACGCCCCCATTCACTGCCGCGGAATGGAATGCATGGGACGCACCGCGCCAACAGACCGTTCTGCTCAACTATCGCATAGCCTATCTGAGCGAGGCATACGTGAACTGGTGTCCGGCCTTGGGAACAGTGCTGGCCAACGATGAGGTGAAAGACGGACTGAGCGAGCGCGGTGGCCACCCGGTGGAGCGCAAACTGATGAAACAATGGAGCATGCGCATCACGGCCTATGCTCAACGTTTGCTGGATGGGCTCGATACTATTGACTGGAGTGAAAGCCTCAAAGAACAGCAGCGCAACTGGATTGGCCGCAGTGAAGGCGCAATGGTGAGTTTTCATTTGAATACCCAACACGCAAAACCCAATATTGTAATCGAAGTCTTCACCACCCGCCCCGACACCATTTTCGGAGTGTCGTTTATGGTGTTGGCGCCCGAGCATGAGCTGGTGGACGCTATCACCACGTCCGAGCAGCGGGCTGAAGTGGATGTCTACATCGCACTCACCAAGCTGCGCAGCGACCGCGACCGTATGGCCGATGTCAAAACCATCTCCGGCTGTTTCACCGGAGCATATGCGGTGCACCCTTTCACAGGGGCGCCCATTCCGGTGTGGATAGGCGACTATGTGCTGGCCGGCTATGGCACCGGTGCCGTTATGGCCGTGCCGGGCGGTGACCAGCGCGACTGGAATTTTGCCCGCCATTTTGATCTGCCCATTCCTGTGGTTATCGATGGGACAGACCCCGATGCGGGCCCCAACGATAGCAAAGAAGGCCGACTCATCAATTCAGATTTCTTGAACGGCCTGCCCGTGAAAGAAGCCATCCGCAAAGCCATAGAAAAGATGGAAGAGAGCGGCATTGGCAACGGCCGCATCAACTATCGTTTGCGTGATGCCGTTTTTGGCCGTCAGCGCTATTGGGGTGAGCCGATTCCCATTTATTATCGCGATGGCATTCCCTATGCGGTCCAAGTTGAACACCTCCCGCTGACCCTACCCGAAATTGACGAATACTTGCCCACCTCCGCAGGAGAGCCACCGCTGGGCCGCGCTACAGGCTGGGGCTACCACCCTGATAGAGGCGTGGTCAAGGACGGGACCGGTTTTGGTATAGAACTGAGTACCATGCCCGGCTGGGCCGGCAGCAGTTGGTACTATTTGCGCTATATGGATCCCACCAATCAGGGCGCATTTGCCTCACCGGAGGCCATCCGCTATTGGAAGCAAGTGGACCTCTATGTGGGCGGCTCCGAGCACGCCACTGGCCACCTGTTGTATGTCCGTTTTTGGACCAAATTCTTGCACGACCTCGGCCTGCTGCCATTTGACGAGCCTGCCAAAAAGCTGGTCAATCAAGGGATGATTCAAGGAAGAAGCAATTTTGTGTACAAGACACAAGGAAAAAACGAATTCGTCAGCCAAGACATGACTGCGGGGCTTAATGCGCAAGCTTTGCACGTGGACGTCAACATCGTCCAAAACGACATCTTGGATGTGGAAGCTTTCAAAAAATGGCGCAGCGAATATACCGATGCCCAACTTGTCCTAAATGCCGAAGGCAAATATGTCTGCGGGCACGAGGTAGAAAAAATGTCCAAATCCAAGTGGAATGTGGTCAACCCCGATGACATCATCGCGCGCTATGGGGCCGACACGCTCCGCCTCTACGAGATGTTCCTCGGCCCGCTGGAAGATGCCAAACCATGGAACACCAACGGTATCGAAGGCACCCACCGCTTTTTGCGCAAGTTTTGGAACTTGTTTTTTGACAAAAACACCCCCGCCCTTACCACAGAGGTGCCCACCCGTGCCGAGCTTCGCACCCTGCACACCACCGCGCGCAAACTGACCGAGGATATCGAACGCCTATCGCTTAACACCTGCGTGTCTCAACTGATGATATGTGTGAACGAGCTGACCGAGGCACGCTGTCGCAAGCGCGCCATATTGGAGTCTCTCTGTGTGCTGCTCAGCCCATTTGCGCCCCACATGGCCGAGGTGCTGTGGGGCCTGTTGCATGCCCACGGCTCGGTGACCGATGCCCAATGGCCCGCTTGGGATTCCCAATATCTGACCGCGGACGAAGTGGAATACCCGGTGTCGTTCAATGGCAAAACCCGCTTTTTCCTCACCCTGCCCGCCTCCATGGATCAAGCCGCTGTGACCGAGGCGGCCATGGCCCACGACCAAACCCTGAAATATCTGGAAGGCCGCACGCCCAAAAAAATTATAGTGGTGCCCGGCCGCATTGTGAATGTGGTAGTTTGAATTGAACTGCCGCTTGACAATGTAGCCGAGAGAACTCATGGCAACACCCCGTTTCTCAACAGGGCCCCACGCCTGTTTTCAGATTTATTTTTATTATTGGCCGACCAAAAAAAGACCTGACCGCCATGCGCCTCATCCTCGCCATTGTATTGCTTGCGCCCGCCTTATGGGGTCAAGCCCAAATCCCTACCCTTATCAAGGGCACTGTCAAAGATGCCAAAACCGGTGAATTGCTGTTTGGAGTAGCGGTCACCACAGCCGAGGGCAAGGGCGTTTTCACAGATGATAGTGGGGCATTCAGTATTGAGGCCAAGGCCCTGCCCGCGGTGCTCACTTTTTCGCTGGTGAGCCATATCAAACAGTCGCGCACCGTCAATTCCGCTGCCGATGTACCCCTCACGGTGAACATGGAACCGCTGACCGTGGACCTGGACTTTGTGGTGGTGTCGGCAGGCAAGTTTGAGCAAAATCTGGGCGAACTGACCATGAGCATGGACATTATCAAACCCGCCATGATCGAAAACCGCAACACCGTGAACATAGACGAGGTCCTGGCGCAGACCCCCGGAGTCATCATTGTCAACAGCGAGCCGCAGATACGCTCGGGCAGCGGCTACAGCTTCGGGGCCGGCAGCAGGGTGATGATATTGGTAGATGGTCTGCCGCTGCTTTCGGGAGATGCGGGTCGGCCCTCGTGGGGTTTTTTGCCGGTAGAAAATGTGGAACAAATCGAAGTTATCAAAGGCGCAGCATCGGTAATGTATGGTAGCGCAGCCCTCAGCGGTGTAATCAATCTGCGCACCGCTTATGCCACAGACAAGCCTCGGACCAAGGTGACTGCTTATCACGGTTTCTATAGTGACCCTCAAACATCAGAGGCCAAATATTGGCCCGGGACTCAAATGCAATCAGGAATCAACTTTGTTCATGCACAGCGATTTGGTCAATGGGACGCTGTGCTCAGCGGCAACTTCTCGAGTGATGATGGCCACCTGGGCCCCATCCGCGACTCGCTGGACGGATTCAAAACCGGATATGACCCCTTCAGCGTGGACCACCTCTGGGGCGAAAACAAAGCCCGCCTTAGCTTGGGCACACGTTACAGAAGCAAACGGGTGACAGGTCTTTCAGCCGGAATAAACACTAACTGGATGAAGAGCGAAAGCATGGCCACATTGGTGTGGGATAACATCACCACAGGCCTCTATGATGCCTATGCTGGTAGTGCAACACGCACCAAACAGGTGGCAGGCTATGTGGACCCGTATATAGAATACATTAATGACCGCGGCACCAAACACAGCCTGCGCGGCCGTTGGCAAAACCTGGACAACGAAAACGACAATAACCAAAGCAATTTCTCGGATGTTTATTTGGGCGAGTACCAATACCAGCAAAATTTTGAGCGATGGGGTTTAAAAGACCTCACCACGACTCTTGGTTTGATGGGCCAATTCACCACGGGTGAATCACAGCTCTATACCGGATTTGACAGCATTGGCAACAACACAGCCACCAACATAGCCGCCTATCTGCAAGCAGACAAGAAGTTGGATCGCCTCACCATTTCGGCAGGTTTGCGCTATGAGCATTTTGAACTGAATGGGGAAAAAGAAGCGAAGCCTGTATTTCGCACTGGGCTCAATTATCGTTTTGGTGAAGCCACATTTGCAAGGGCCTCATTTGGACAAGGTTACCGTTTTCCCACAATTGCTGAGCGCTTTATCACCACGGCAGTGGGCATCCTCAACATTTATCCCAATCCGGAGCTACAAAGCGAAACCGCATACAATGCCGAGGTGGGACTGAAGCAAGGTTTTAAGGTGGGCAATTTCAAGGGATTTGCAGACCTGGCCGTATTCTATCAGGAATACAACAATTTTATCGAGTTCACCTTTGGGCAGTGGAATGCCAATCCCACGTTTGACAATTTCTTGGGGATGGGATTCAAGAGTCTCAACACGGGCACCAGCCGTGTCCTGGGCACCGAAGCCACCATCCTCGGCACGGGAGAAATAGGCAAGGTGAAGCTAAATTTCTTGGGTGGATACACCTACACTCTCCCACAAAGCACCTCGCCTGATACCCAATATGCGACATCAGCAGTGCCGGCTGACGACCCATTCAACATTGCCAACCTTTTCCAAAGTGACCCCGCTTTTGCCGCCCACTCCAACCTGAGTTATAGCGTTTCAAGCGAAGACCCCACCAACAACATCCTCAAATACCGCATGCAACACCTGGTTCGTCTGGATGTGGAGGCCGAATACAATTCCTTTGTTTTGGGAGCAGGCGTGCGCTATAACAGTCGTATGCAGAACATCGACAAGATTTTTGTTCTCTTGGACGAGTTCGAGCTGCTGCCCGGTGAGCCTTTGCTGCCTTCAGGTATATCTCAATGGCGAAAGGAAAAAGACACCGGTGACTATGTGATAGACGCGCGTTTGGCCTGGCGTTTTACCAAAACACAAAAAATATCCTTGGTGGTGAGCAATCTCCTGAACCGCGAATACGCCATTCGCCCGTTGGCCATTGAGCCAGGCCGCACCATTGTGTTTCAATACGTTTTGCATATAGGCTCATGAAGACCACGGTCGTCATACCTGCTCGAATGGCATCCACTCGTTTCCCCGGCAAGCCGCTTGCCCTGATCGGTGGGGTGCCCATGGTGGTGCGTGTAGCACGCCAAGCCGCCCACTCCTTAGCTGACAGGGTGCTCATTGCGACTGACCATCTGGATATTGCCCACGCGGTTCGTCAAGTCGGCTTTGAGGCGGTAATGACCGAGCCCGACTTGCCTTCAGGCACCGATAGGTGCCTGGCTGCTTGCCGCGTGGCAGGCATCAGCTCGGGCGCCATCATCAATGTCCAAGGCGATGAACCTTTTATTCACCCTGAACAAATCAATGCCGTGGCTGCCCTCATCCATAGCGGAGCAACTATCGGCACCTTGGTCATTGCCATTGATAAAGCCACCGCCCAAGACCCCAATAAAGTAAAAACCGTGACCGATGCATCAGGCCGCGCACTTTATTTCAGCCGAGCTGCCGTTCCCTATGACCGTAGTGGCGATGCTCGATACCTCAAGCATCTGGGAATTTACGGATTTGACTTTGACACATTGGCTCAAATCACCGCGCCCTCGGCCGGCATTTTGGAGAAAACCGAAAGCCTGGAACAACTGCGCTGGTTGGAAAATGGTCACGCCATTCACACTGCATTGACCACGCTCGAATCGACAGCTGTGGACACGCCTGAAGACCTCCGTAAGATTGAAGAAATGCTTAGATCAGGCATTTTGAAGCTTTAAGTTGTTGGCGGAAAAAAGCTCGAAAGGACTACCTTCGCACCATTGAAAAGAAACATGTTGCATCAAGCCGTCATATCGCTGCTTTTTGACCATGATTGTGTTATAATTCCTGGTTTTGGGGGCTTGATTGGCGCGTACAAATCTGCCGGACTGGAGCCCGCCTCCCACCAATTATCACCACCAAGCAAACAGCTCACCTTCAATCGACACCTCACCCATAATGATGGGCTTTTAGCCACCGAGATTTCGTTGCGCCATGCCGTTCCATATTCACGCGCCATGCAGATGGTGGAGCAAGAAGTGCAAAGTCTGAAGGCTCTTTTGCTTGCTGACCATCGATTTGACCTTACGGATGTTGGTTTGTTTTATGTAGAAAAAGACCAAACCCTTCAGTTTCGCCCTTATGACAGGGTCAATTTTTTGAAAGAAAGTTTTGGACTGGAACGCATCACACTGTTGCCGGTAGCAGCGGGAGAGACGCCCATTGTACCGCTTTTGACGGATGGCCCCGCGTCACGAGACCGCATCCATTGGCGCAAAATAGCTGCAGTGGCCGCCTTTCCCATCGCGTTGACCTTGGGATTTTGGCAGTTGGGTACCCACACCGAGGTGATGTCATCACTCTCGATGGCTCACCCTTTCAGCATTGTCAAGTCTGATTATTCTCCATCTGAAACCAAGGCAGCGGTCAATGCCGACTTTGATTCGGACGATTTTGCCGAGTTTCTGAAGCAAAATGAAGGCGCGGAAAAAGCCGACTTTGCTTTTGATGACGAAAACACCACAACCATCAGGCTCATGTCATCCGGACCTCCGGCAGATACCGTCACAAAAGGGGCATTTTGCCTGATAGCCGGAGCATTCAAAGTGGAGGAAAACGCTGAAAGAATGCTCAAAACCTTACAAAACGAAGGGCATCCGGCTTTGTTGGCCGGCATGAAAGGCGAATTGCATTTGGTAGCTATTTCGTCCCATTCCACTAAAGCTGAAGCAGAAAATGCAATATCTGCGGCAGACAAAAAGGGTCTGTGGATTTTCCGCAAATGAACCGGTCTCCCGTTCGGCACATCCTCTTTGATTTGGGGGCTGTGCTGCTCAATATTGATTATAACCTTCCCGTCCGCGCTTTTTCTCGTCTGGGCGTCAACGGATTTGACCAAATGTTCGCGCATGCGGGTCAGACCGAGCTTTTCAATCTGTTTGAAACAGGCAAAATCAATGGAGCCCAATTTGCCGACCACATTCGTCAGGTATCAGGCTTGCCGCTGACTGATGTGCAAATCTTCGAAGCGTGGAATAGCATCCTGCTAGACTTGCCTATTCACCGTATAGATTTTGTTCGCGAATTGCACGCGGACTATACCGTTTCGCTGCTCAGCAACACCAACGAAGTGCATGTGGCTGCTTTTGAAAAAATAGCCGAAGACACCCTCGGGCCGGGTCAATGGCGCTCTGTGTTCAACGGGGAAATTTTCTATTCCAACCGCATCGGACTGCGCAAACCACACCCCGAGACATTTGAATTTGTGCTCCGCCAAACGGGCTTCAAACCCGAAGAAACCCTATTTGTGGATGACACACCGGGCCATGTGCGCGGAGCCCAATCCATCGGCATGCAAGGCTTGGTATTGCCTCATGGCACCGAAGTAAAGGAGGCTGTTCAACATTATTTGGACAAGCTATGACTGCACTTGTACTCATCCATGGCTATTTGGAAAGTCCCGAGATGTGGGACTTGGTGAAGCCTGCCACCGACCTGCTCACACTGCGCCTCTCACAACCCGGCCATAGTCTCCATGCGCTGCCCGGAGTTGACAATATGGACCATTTGGCCCTTGAGGCATGGAAAGCAATAAACGCTGCCGGGATAGACATTGTCCATTTCAGCGGCTTAAATCGCAGGCTGCCGCCATGCGTTTAAGCCTTGGGTGTTAGTGGCTGGCATTTTTTTCTATTTTGATTTCGAGTTCCTTTTTAATTTTCGTTTCCCATTCTAATTTCAAAATACTTAAAACAATACTGTCTCTGCGAGTTCCATCACTTTTTATTGCGTTACTCCTTAATATGCCTTCCTCAATACAGCCAATTTTTTTCATGGCAAAAATGCTTCTCTTGTTATCATTGTCTGCTCTAAACTCTACACGTTCTATTCCCATTTTTTCAAAAGCAAATTCCAATAATAATTTTTTACAATGTTTATTAAGTCCGGTTCCTTGAAATTGTTTTCCGTACCATGTAAATCCCAATAGTAAACATTTATTAGCTATTTGAATATCGTAAAAGCGGGTGCTTCCGGCAAATGAATTTGTTAACTTATCAAACACGATAAATGGATACTCTTTGTATTCGTTTCTTGCCTGAATTGCAAGGTTCAGATAGTTATTTAACCCACTTTCACCTATTGCATGAACTAATGAATATTTCCATAGATCAGGTTCATTTATGGCATATAAGACTAAGTTGTCAAAGTCGGATAGTTCTAATGGTGTTAAAATTACTCTATTATCTTGAAGTGTGTATTTATTCTCAAATTTAAATTCCATATTATATTTCTTCTGTTTGGTATTCTTTTGCTGTCACTAACAAATCAGATTTTGTGAGGATTATGCATCAAACGAAATTGATAAATCGCTGCAGGTGGGTCTTGACTGGCAGGTTAAAACATAGTTGTCATTCACTTCTTCATCGGTCAAAGCATAATTGGCTTTCATTCCCACCGACCCCTTTAATACTTTAGCGCGGCATGATCCGCAAACTCCGCTTTTGCAAGAAAAAGGTGCATTTAACCCCTTTGCCAGCAGTGCATCAAGTACCGAAATTTCCGGCAAATCAATAATAAACGAATGCTTTTCACCCTCCAGTACTAGTTGAAGATGGTATTCCGGAATTTCGTTTTGGAAAGAATCTTTCGAGGGAGTGTTCTCGGGTGTTATCGGAGCATGAAAAAATTCCTGATGTATGCGATGAGCGGGGCATCCTAATTTTTCAAGAAAGTTGCAAACTGAAGTAATCATTTCAGCCGGACCACAAATGTAGCATGCATCAGAAGTTAGTATGGAAGAATGGTGAGCAGCAATTGCAGAGAGAGTGATATCTGTAATCCGGCCGCTGATGTAGCCCTCCCTTTTTTCACGGCTAAGCAGCATCACGGTATTTACTGTGTGGAATTCAGCAATATCCTGGCGGAACATGGTTGTTGCTACTGTTTGGTTTCCGTAAATCAGGGTCACCCCGATTTGGCGCGCCACGGCAAACTTCAGCATGGAAAGGAGCGGAGTTATGCCGCTTCCGGCAGCAAACAGCGTGATGTGACGGGCTTCTTCATGCAGCACAAAAGAGCCACGGGGAGCAGATACAGCGAGAAAATCACCCTCTCGGACTGAGGTATTCAGAAAACCGGAAACCAGGCCTCCGGGTATGTGTTTTACGGCAATAGATAAAGGCTCACCCGGTCCGCTGCAGATGGAATAGGAACGGTGGAGGATATCAGTCCCGGTGCTTATGGCCACATCCAGATGTTGACCGGGTTTAAAGTGAAACAAACCGGCCAGATGATCGGGCATCTCAAAAGAAATATGTACTGCCTTGTCAGTCAGCCTGCGATATTTCTTCACTTGAAGCCAATGACGACCCTCCGGGGGATCAGAAGGATAGTTCCCGTTGTTTCGCTCGCTCATCTGCTTCTTTAGAATAAATACCTTTGGGCATCCACACGGCCAAATTTAATTCTCCTGCCGAAGTAATCAGATTTTCTCTTCTTCAGATGATATAAAACCCAGCCGGAGTAAACAGGGTATAGTATATGAAACGCAAACTTACTGGGATTTCAGTCTGGCGGTTTTCATGTAGTTGCCAATAAACGACTTGCCGGTTAACCCAAAATCGGCCACTGCGAGAAACACCAGATCTTCCGTCCCCGTGTTTACGGATTGGTGATTGCACCATCTGGGAATAAGCGCAAAATCGCCAGGACCCACTTCGTTTTGATATTGGTCCACAATAACTTTTCCCTTTCCTTTCAGAAAAATAAAAACAGTTTCGTGGGCGTGCTTGTGCATTTCATTGGCTTTGCCCGGCTTTACGGTTACGATGCGAGGGTCAAGTACCTCCAGATCGAAAGGCAGCACAGATACCGAAAAATCAATATTCAGCGCATCAACTTTGTTGTCGTAAAGCCCACGCAAGGCGGGGTCGTCAAGGCGTGAAACCAACGCTTCAGGCTGGCTCACGCTTGTTAACGATTTCTGGGCGCTGATGCGTATGAGCATTTCACCAATTCTTTCTAGCTGTAACTCACCGAAAAATCTTGATACAATGGCCCGTAGGCCCTCCGACCAGGTTGCATCTGCCTCCGGCTGTTTAAACCAATCGGTGAAAGAAATTACTTCCTGCCTTTGCTCCGGTGAAGCCAGCGCATATACATACAACGCAGAAACGTTACTGTTCATGCGGGTCGCATCGGGCACACGGTTCGATTGCAAGGTATCTACCAGTTCTTTAAGTTGCCCGCCAAGAATTGATTTTTCATCGGGCGATAGCCGGTTTGA
>Ga0169931_10003944_pt1 | contig 23311 bp, 22 predicted proteins | sample Kivu_15m_20L_FD_129675 | JGI IMG/M metagenome (GOLD analysis project Ga0169931, IMG submission 129675) | Freshwater microbial communities from Lake Kivu, Western Province, Rwanda to study Microbial Dark Matter (Phase II) - Kivu_15m_20L... | ecosystem: Environmental > Aquatic > Freshwater > Lake...
ATTCGGAACCAAGGCAAGAAGCCATGCTGCGGAAGCGAATCCCCGGGCCATCCGCCGGGTTTTCCCACGAGTCTCGGCCCCTGTTACCTCATAAATTGAGCGGTGCTTCGTCCCTGTTGTGCAAAAAATCAGACTGGAATTCTGAGCATGACAAGGTAGCTTAGTTCCGTGAATACGTTTACCGAAATACGAGAATCTGTCATAGGCCTTTCTAAGCCTGAGCGGGCGGAATTGGCCGTCTTACTGCTGGGGAGCCTTGATGACACCCACTATTGGATTGACGATGAAGAGGTCGATAAGCGGTCTGAAGAGATGAACTCCGGAGCCGTTGTTGGTGTGACCAAGGAGGAGTTCCGCAAGCTTTGTGGCCGATGAGTGGCAGACTGAAGTCACTTGTTATCCATCCCAGTGCAGCGAAGGATGCGCGTAATATCGCAGCGATGTATGCGGAGGTATCCGATGCCTTACGCGACAAGTTTTGGAAAGAGATCGATGACGCGATCGATTACATTGAGCAGTATCCAGAGAGACATCATTACGACCCAAGCGGGAGAAGAAGGAGTAATTTCAAAAGGTTCCCGTACCACATTCTATTTGAAGAACGTCTTGAGTGCAATCGAGCCATGGTGATACGGCACCATCACCAAAATCCTCGATACGGACTACGAAGAAGATAACAGAAGCACGACAAGCCGGCCGCCCTGGACAACCCCTGACCCGCCCTGAGTTCCATGATCACTGGTTCCAGAGAGGGCAGATATTGCGCTCGGCCTCGCCCCCGTTCAGCAAAAGATGGGATCGCAATCGGAGTGCGTCCAGAGTGTCCTCATTTCTGAGGCAACGGGGGACCCCAGCCCAATCCAGGATATCTTTTCGGTGTCCGCTTCAATGAGGCAACACGGGCCGGGGATGATCCCGGAACTCCGCTTTGACTCGTCATTTCGGGCTGACTAGCCTGCGCCATCCGCATGAACGCCTACATCGTCGATGGCATCCGCACCCCGGTCGGCAAATACCAAGGCACGCTCTCGCCGGTCCGGGCCGACGACCTCGCGGCGCTGGTGCTGCGGGCTTTGGCCGACCGCCATCCGCAGATCCCGCGCGAAGCGTATGACGACGTGATCCTCGGTTGCGCCAACCAGGCCGGCGAGGACAACCGGAATGTCGCGCGGATGGCGGGGTTGCTTGCGGGGTTGCCCTGCACCGTGCCCGGTGAAACCGTGAACCGTCTCTGCGCATCCGGGCTCGCCGCGGTGATCCACGCGAAACGCGCGGTGCAGGCCGGCGACGGCCACCTGTTCATCGCCGGCGGCGTCGAGAACATGACGCGTGGTCCGCTGGTAGTCTCCAAACCGTCGGTGGCATTCGGCACGGATGCGCAAATGCACGACTCGAGTTTCGGCTGGCGCTTCATCAACCCGGAGATGCGGCGGCTTTACGGCACCGACTCGATGGGCGAGACGGCGGAGAACCTCGTCGCGTTGCACGGCATCTCGCGCGACGACCAGGACGCGTTCGCCTGCGCCAGCCAGCGCAAGGCCGCGGCGGCACGGCAATCCGGCAGGTTCGCGGAGGAAATCGTCGCCGTGCCCGTGCCACAGCGGAAGGGCGATCCGTTGCGGTTCGATGCGGATGAATTCATCAAGCCGGACACCAACATCGAAGGGTTGGCGAAATTGAAGCCCGCCTTCCGCAAGGACGGATCGGTGACGGCGGGTAATTCCTCGGGCCTCAACGACGGCGCGGCCGCGGTACTGGTCGCATCGGAAACCGCGGTGCAAATCCACGGGCTCCAACCGCTCGCGCGCATCGTCAGCTCGGCCGTGATCGGTGTCGAGCCACGCATCATGGGCATCGGACCGGTGGAGGCATCGAACCGCGCGCTGCGCGCGGCGGGACTCAACCTCGACGACATCGATCTGATCGAACTCAACGAGGCATTCGCCGCGCAGGCGCTCGCCTGCATCCGCTCGTGGGGTCTGGCCGACGACGATCCGCGCATCAACCCGAACGGCGGCAGCATCGCGATCGGCCATCCGCTCGGGATGACTGGCGCACGCCTCGCCTACAGCGCCGCGCTCGAACTGCACCGCACCGGCAAGCGCCGCGCGCTCGTCACGCTGTGCATCGGGGTCGGCCAAGGCTATGCCGCCGTGCTCGAACGTGCCTGAGCCCTTTTTCAAACCATCAACCCACCCATCCGATCATGATCATCCGGAACTACGCATGCGGCAAATGGATCGAAGGCACCGGCGACGGCACGCCGCTCGTCGATTCCGTCACGGGAGAGGCATTCGCGCGCACCGGCACGGCCGGTCTCGATTTCGCGGCAATGCTGCGCTACGGCCGCACGACCGGTCGCCGCGTCCTGCGCGCCATGACCTTCCAGCAGCGCGGCAATCTGCTCAAGAGCCTGGCGCTGCATCTCACGAAGCGGAAGGAGTCGTTCTACGATCTGAGCTATCGCAGCGGCGCAACGCGCATCGACAGCTGGATCGACATCGAGGGCGGCTTCGGCAACCTGTTCGCCAACGCCTCGCTGCGGAAATTGTTCCCCAACCAGCCGTATGACGTCGAGGGCGATCCGGTCGACCTCTCACGCGGCGGCCGCTTCATGGCGCACCACCTGCTCGTGCCCAAACCCGGCGTCGCGGTGCACATCAACGCGTTCAACTTCCCGATCTGGGGCATGCTCGAGAAATGCGCGGTGAACTGGATGGCCGGCGTGCCCGCGATCGTCAAACCCGCGACCGCGACCTGCTACCTCACCGAGGCGGTGGTGCGCGAGATCATCGACTCGGGCATCCTGCCGGAGGGAGCACTGCAATTGATCTGCGGATCATCGGGCGACCTGCTCGACCATCTTGAAAGCCACGACGTGGTCACGTTCACCGGATCGGCCACGACCGGACGCATGCTCAAGGCGCATCCGCGCATCATCGCCGAGGCGGTGCCATTCAACATGGAAGCGGACTCGCTCAACTGCTCGGTACTCGGGCCGGACGCGGCGCCAGGCACGCCCGAATTCGATTTGTTCATCGCCCAGGCGCGCACCGAGATCACCGTGAAGTGCGGACAGAAATGCACGGCGATCCGCCGCATGCTGGTGCCCGAGCCGTGGGTCGAGGAGGTCCGCAACGCGCTGGCCAAGGCGCTCGACAAGGTGGCCATCGGCGATCCGCGACTCAAGGAGGTGCGCATGGGCACGCTGGTGAGCCGCGCGCAAGTCGAGGAGGTGAAGGACTGCGTCACAAAGATCGCCGCCACCGCGAAGATCGTGTACGGCGGTCTCGACGCACCGGAGGTGACGGGTGCCGACGCCGCCAAGGGCGCGTTCATCCGGCCGGTGATCCTGCTTGAGGAAAAGCCGTTCGAGCACCTGCAAGCCCACGAAATCGAGGCCTTCGGTCCGGTATCGACGATCATGCCCTACAAGGATCTCAACGAGGCCGTCGAACTCGCGCGCCTCGGCAAAGGGTCGCTTGTTTCGTCAATCGTCACCCACGACGATGCGGTGGCCAGGGAGTATGTCGTGAACGCCGCAACGCATCACGGACGCATCCTTGTTCTCAACCGCGAGAATGCGAAGCAGAGCACCGGCCACGGATCGCCGATGCCGATGCTGGTGCACGGCGGGCCCGGCCGCGCGGGCGGCGGCGAGGAAATGGGCGGCACCCGCGGCATCCGGCACTACATGCAACGCTGCGCCGTGCAGGGCACGCCGACCACGATCACCGCGATCACCGGAATCCACCAGGCGAAGTCCGCCCCCAAGCCCGCGCCGGTTCATCCGTTCCGGCTGCATTGGGACGAACTCGAGCCCGGCATGTCGGTCACGACCCACAAGCGCACGGTCACCGACACGGACATCATCAACTTCGCCAACCTCACCTGGGATCACTTCTACGCGCACACCGACATCACCTCGCTCGAGGGCAGCATTTTCGAACAGCGCGCCGCCCACGGGTATTTCATCCTCTCGGCTGCGGCGGGATTGTTCGTCCATCCCGACAAAGGTCCGGTGGTCGCGAACTACGGATTGGAGGATTGCCGGTTCCTGCGGCCGATCTACCACAACGACACGATCTCCGTCCGCCTCACCTGCAAGCAGAAGATCGAGCGCGACAGCCCGCCCGCAGAGATTCCCTGCGGCATCGTCAAGTGGATGGTCGAGGTGTTCGACCAGGAGGACGAACTCGTCGCCACCGCGACCATCCTCACCATGGTCCGCAAGAAGCCGCCGTACACGAGGGTCGATGCCGGAAACCTCCCGGGTTTCCTCAACGCGGTCGCATCGCAGGTATTTGTCGAGCGCGTTGAGCTGGGCCTGCGTCAGGCGATTGCCGAAGACGCGCCGGATCCGGCAGCGGCCGGCGATGCGTCATCCGCGGCCATCAAGCAGGCGCTCTATCATTACGTGCCGCTGCCCGCGGAGGTCGACTGGCCGGTTGCGGGCGGATTGTCGCATCCGGACATCGCGACGGCTCGGGCCAAGGCGCTCGAGGCTTACGCCGCGTTCACGGCGCGCTTCAAGGCGCGGCCGGGATCGCCGACCCTGCATCCGCACTTCGGCGCGATGAACTCCTTCGAATGGAATTTGTTGTTCACCAAGTTGTTCCATCGTTGAATGAAAAATTAAACTAAAATGAAAAAATTAATAATAGCTTTATTTTTAGTTATTTTCAATTCATCTTGCCACACTATTCAAAGATATCAATGGGTTGGTCCAGAGCGTTTGAAAGGTAATGGTGGCTTTATGAAAAGTGAAGACGGATTGGAGATTTGGGTAAAAGGTGAGCCGAAAAAAGAATACATACCACTACAAATCATAGAAACGCAGACCTCTGGAACCATTGGGGTAGAATCATATTTATTTGCTATTTTAAAGAAAGAAACTCAGAAAATAAATGGCGATGGTTTTATCCTATTGAACAAAGAAATAACATCAGGTGGAACTTATTTTTTGAATAATTCACATACTACAGGATCGGCTTCAATTTACGGGAATAACATCTATGCCAATTCCTACACCTCTGGTTCATCCATGGCTGTTCCCATACAATACAATACTTACCAGGCTTTAGTATTTAAGTACAAATAAACGTCTTGATTCACGAGTGCTATCCATGAGCGATCCATACGTCACATCCAGCATCGAAGGCGGCGTCGCCACGATCGAGTTCCACCACCCCGAACACAACTCGCTGCCGGGCTCGATCCTGAGGCAACTCGCCGCGGCGATCACCGAGGCCGGACGCGACGACGCGGCGAAAGTCGTCGTGCTGCGCAGCGCGGGCGATCGCACGTTCTGCGCGGGCGCGAGTTTCCAAGAGCTGATCTCGATCGCCGATGCCGAAGCGGGGCGGGAATTTTTTTCGGGATTCGCCAACGCGATCAACGCGATGCGCAACTGCCCGAAGTTCGTGATCGGCCGCGTGCAGGGCAAGGCGGTCGGCGGCGGCGTCGGCCTCGCGGCAGCGACCGACATCTGTCACGCCACACGCCACGCCGCGGTGAAACTCAGCGAACTCTACGTCGGCATCGGGCCGTTCGTCGTCGGCCCGGCAATCGAGCGCAAGATCGGCGTCAGCGCGCTCAGCCAACTGGCGATCGACGCTAACACGTTCCACGATGCGGAATGGGCGCGCGAGAAAGGACTCTACGCCGCCGTGCATGACAACGTCGAAGCACTCGACGAGGCGGTCGCGCGGCTCGCTGCGTCACTCGTCACATCGAATCCCGAAGCGATGACCGAGATGAAGCGCGGGTTCTGGAGGGGCACCGAGCATTGGGACGAGTTGCTCGCCGAACGGGCGGTGATCAGCGGCAGGCTCGTCCTGTCCGACTTCACCCGCAGCATCCTTGCGCGCTTCAAAGACAAGCGCTGACTCGCGCGGTGCCGACGTGCCGATCATGAACCCACCCTGCCAGGCCAGCGACGTCGTGCGGGCCGCCTCGCGCTTCGCGCTTCCCGGGGAGGTGGTCGACGTGCGCCGCCACGGGTCGGGCCTGATCCACGACACCTGGCTCGTCACCTGCTCCGCGGCCGGTGGTGTGGCGCGCTTCATCCTTCAGTGCATGCGCATCGATGTGTTTCCGCATCCCGACCGGGTGATGGAGAACATCCGCCGCGTCACCGATCATGCGCTGGCGGAGCTGAAGGCCTGCGGTGTGGCCGACGCGCACCGCCGCACGCTGTGCTGCGTGCCGACGCACGACGGCGCTTGGCTCGCCGACGACGGAACGGGCGGCTGCTGGCGCGCCTATCCATTCATCGAGCGGACGCATGCCGTCGACGTGCCCGAGTCCGACACGCAGGTGCGTGAGGCGGCACGCGCCTTCGCCGGATTTCAGAAAACCGCGGCGTCGCTGGGTGGACCGCGTTTGCATGAGACGATCCCCGACTTCCACCACACGCCGCGGCGGATCCAGGCGCTGGAGGATGCGGCATCCGCCGACCGGAATGGCCGCGTCGCGCAGGTGCGCGACGAACTCGCATTCGTCCGCTCCCACGCGGTCGAGTGCACGCGCATCGCCGACCTGATGGCGCGCGGCATCATCCCGGAGCGCGTCGCGCACAACGACACGAAAATTTCCAACGTCCTCTTCGACGACGCCACCGGCGAGGGCATCTGCGTGGTGGACCTCGACACGACGATGCCCGGCACGGTGCTCAGTGACTTCGGCGATCTCGTGCGCAGCGCCGCGGGCGGAACGGCTGAGGATGATCCGCGGCCGGAGGCAAACCGGCTGGATCTCCGCCGCTTCACCGCGATCACCGAAGGGTACCTCTCGGCCGCCGATTTCCTCGAGCCGTCCGAGCGGGATCAGCTCGCGTTTTCCGCGTGGCTCATCACGATGGAATGCGGCGTGCGCTTCCTCACCGATTTTCTCGCGGGCGACACGTATTTCCGATCGACCCGGCCCGGGCAGAACCTCGACCGCTGCCGCTCACAATTCGCGCTGGCACAATCAATCGCCGATCAACTCAGCGAACTGGAGCGCATTGTGGCGCGCACCGCGGATCGCCAAGCGAATGGATGATCACAGCGATCCGTTGACGCCGCGGCGGTAATGGGCGAAGCTGGCCGCCGATGAGCGAATGGGTGTTGGGCATCGATCTGGGCACGACTCATTCCGCAGTGGGCGTGGTCGATTCCGGATTTCCAATCTTGCTGGCCAACGAAGAGGGCGCGCGCATCACGCCCAGTGCGGTGTGGATCGGCCGCGACGGCGGGATCGAGGTCGGCGCGAATGCCATGCGCCGGCGCGGCGCAGATCCCGGCCGGGTGATCACCGGAATCAAGCGCCTCATCGGCCGACGCGACGCAGATGCGGCCGAGGGGTTTCCGCTGACCGTCGATGCGGGCACCGACGGATGGCCGCGCGTGCTCAGGAAGTCCGCCATTGATATCAGCGCGGCGATTCTCGGCGAAATGCGGCGCATCGCCGCATGGCGCATGGAAACCGACATCGTCAAAGCGGTGATCACCGTGCCCGCGTATTTCAACGATGCGCAGCGCGCGGCGACCAAGCAGGCGGGCGAGCTGGCGGGCCTCGACGTGCTGCGCATCCTTAGCGAGCCGACGGCGGCCGCGCTCGCCTATGGTCTCGACAAGCTCGGTGACCACACGCGCGTCGCCGTTTACGATCTCGGCGGCGGCACGTTTGATCTGAGCATCCTCGAATGGGAGGACGGCGTGTTCCATGTGCGGGCCACCCATGGCGACACGCGCCTCGGTGGCGACGACCTCGACGAGTTGATCGTGCGCCACATCGCGGATGCGGCGGGGATGCCCTCTCCCTCCGGCGAATCGCGCATCCGCTGGCTCGAAGAAGCCGCGCGCGTCAAACACCGCCTCAGCGATGCCAACGAAGCGGTGTTCCGAACGCCTTTCGACACCGGCGGCCGCCACATCGAGATCGTCCTCACGCGCGCCACACTCGAGTCGGTCGCCGCACCATGGATCCAGCGCACGCTGCGGCATTGCCGCCAGGCGATGGCCGACGCCGGGGTGACGTCCGCCGACCTCGACGCGGTCGTGCTGGTGGGCGGCAGCACGCGCATGCCCGCGGTGCGGCGTGCCGTCGCGGAATGTTTTGGCCGCGAGCCCGACACCACGCAGCATCCCGACGAGGCGGTGGCGCTCGGCGCGACGATCCAGGCCGGCGTGATGGGCGGTTCGCTTCGCCAGCTCGTCTTGCTCGACGTGACGCCGCTGAGTCTCGGCATCGAGACCTACGGCGGGCTGATGAACGTGCTCATTCCGCGCAACACGACGATCCCGTGCAAGGCCGGCGAGATGTTCACCAATGCGGCCGACGGCCAGCGGGCGATGCGGGTGCGTGTGCTCCAGGGCGAGCGCGAAATGGCGCGCGACAATTGGCAACTCGGCTCATTCGAGGTGACCTTCTCCCCCGCGCCGAAAGGCCGGGCACGCATGGGCGTCCAGTTCCGCATCGATGAAAACGGGATTCTGGAAGTGCTCGCCCGCGATGTCGCGACCGGCACCGACACTGTGGTCAACCTCGGCGGCACCGCCGTGGACGTCGATGACGAAGCGGTCGGCCGCATGATCGGCGAATCGGTCGATCACGCGTTCGAAGACATGGCCGAGCGCGTGTTCACCGAGGCAAGGCTCAAGGCGGAAGAACTGCTGCCCGCCGTGGAGAACGTGCTCGGGCAAGGGCTCGCGCAGGATGATGAACGCGCATCGATCGAGCAGGCCGCACGCGAGGTGCGCGAGGCGCTGGCCGCTGGTGCCGCCAATCCGCTCAAGGCCGCGGTGCAGCGGCTCGACCAAGCGACCGAGGCACTCGCCGCACGCATCGTCGAGCGCGCGATGGACGCCGCTCTGGAACGCAGGTGGTAAGCGCCGACCCGCCGTCACAAATCGCGGAGATGCTCCGAAGCAAGATCCGCCGCCTCGTAGGGCACGCCGAAGCGTTCGCAAATCAAGTTCGAGCTGATGCGGCCGGATTCATAAATGGTCGGCAGCCCGCTGCCCGGATGAGTGCCGCCGCCGACGAGATAGCAATTGTCGAACCCCTGGCAGCGGTTGTGCGGACGCAGGTAAAGCATCTGCCCGAGCGTGTGCGCGAGGTTGAACGTGGCACCCATGTAGATCGAGGAGCTTTCCCAGTCGGCCGGGGTGATGATGTGCTTGGCGACGATGCGCCGCCGCAGGTCCTTCATCCCCGTGCGCTCCTCGATGCGCCGCAGGATCTTATCGGCGTATCCCTCTTTGCAGCCATCCCAATCATAACCGTGCCGGTGGTTGATCGTCGGTGACAGGATGTAGAGCCCTGATTTTCCAGCGGGCGCGCCCGACGGATCGGTGACGACTGCATTGCGGATGTAAACCGACATATCGTCGGAAACGCGCTGCTCGCTCTGGATGTCGTCGACATTGCGCCGGTAATCGTCGGCGAAAAGAATGTGATGATGCGGCTCGTCCGGGTACACCGTGTCCAGACCGAGGTAAATCATGAACGCCGAGCACGAGAACTTCTTGCGGCGCATCCGCTCATCGGGCACCGAGCGCCCGCCGAACAGCCGCGTCGCAGCGTGTCCATAGTCGGCGTTGACCACCACGGCGTCGGCCTTGACGATCGTGCCGTCCTCCATCAACGCGCCGTGCACGGTATGGCCGCTGTGCTGCAAGCGCCTCACCGGCGATGACAATCGCAGCTCGCCACCGGCCTTGACGAACGCGTCGGCCATCGCCTGCGAGATGCGGTTCAGCCCGCCCTGTACGTGGTACACGCCGTAGCGGTATTCGGTGAACGAGAGGATGCTGAAGAGCGCCGGACAATGCCACGGCGACATGCCGAGGTACTTCGCTTGGAAGGTGAACGCGAGCTTGAGGCGCTCGTCCTTGAAGTAATCGCCGAGCACGTCGTGCACGCTGCGGGTGGTCAGCACGTAAGGCAGCGCCTTGAGCAGCTTGGGGCTGAGGTACGAGCGGAGAGAGTGGTACGGCCGCTGCAGGCACGGGTAGATCGCGCGGAATTTCGCACCCTGCTCGCGCATGTAGCGCTCGAAGCCGTCGCGGCTGCCGGGGAAAACACGCTCGATTTCGCCGGCCATCCGCTCGCGGTCGCTGAACGTGTGCAGCGAGGTGCCGTTCCAACTGAGCTTCGTCATCGGATTCAGATTGACGAATTCCAGGTGGTCTTCGCTGCGCGTGCCGGTCTCCGCGAAGATCTCGTCGAGACAGAACTTCTGGTGCAGGAAGGTCGGGCCGATGTCGAACGAGTACCCGCCGTCGAGCCTGAGTTCGGCATTCCTGCCACCCACCCGGTCGTTCTTTTCAACAAGGGTCACTTGGAACCCGCGGTGCTGGAGCAACAAGGCGGCGGTCAGTCCGCCGGGGCCGGCACCGACAACGAGAATGGATTTGCGGGTCTTGGATGGCATCGTGCGGCAGGCGTCGTGGCGCGACTCTAACGGACATCCGTGTCTTGGCAAACCCCGCGCGGAGGAATCGTGCGCGCCTTTCTTCCTTGAGCGGTACGGCAGCCGCCGGTTGAATGCGCACATCTTGCTGGCTCCGCCGTCCGACCACGCGTTCTGGTTTGTCCCCGCGTTCCTTCTCGGAGCCTGCATCGGGTCGTTTCTCAATGTGGTGATCCACCGCCTGCCGCGAGGCCTCTCGGTGCGCGATCCCCGGCGCTCGATCTGCCCGCACTGCGGCGCGCCGATCCCATTCCACCACAACCTGCCGCTGGTCAGTTGGTGCCTGTTGCGCGGCCGTTGCGGTGCCTGCGGCGGACGCATCTCACCGCGCTACCTCGCGGTCGAGCTCATCACCGCCCTGCTCTTCACCGCCGTCTGGGCGTCGTTCCCGCCCGTCGCCGTGCCATTCCTGTGGGTGCTCGCCGCCCTGCTGGTGGCGCTCACATTCATCGATGCCGAGCACCTGATCATTCCAACGCGGCTGACCTGGGTCGGCGCGCTCGTGGGTCTTGCCGCCTGCGCGGTGTGGCCGCAACTCCCAGCGCTGGCGGGCGCGGCCGGCGATTGGACCGATGGCCTGCGCGATGGCGCGATCGGCTGGGCGGCCGGATTTTTCGGACTGTGGGGCGTGGTCGAACTCGGCAAACTCGCATTCGGAAAAAAACAAGACCACTTCGATCCGGCGGTCGACTGGCGGATCGAAGAGCCCGCGGATGAACGCGAACCCTTGTGCTTCATCATCGGTGAAGATCGCATCGATTGGTGGGATTTGTTCACGCGCAAACGCGACCGCCTCGTCATCGAGAGCGAGGAACTCTTGGTCGATGGTGTTGCGGTGGCACCCGGCACGCTGACGATCCGGCGCGATGTGGTCGAGCTGCCGGACGGATCACACCGCGACCTCGCCGACCTCACATCGCTCGCCGGCCGCGCGCGTTCGGTTGTCATCCCGCGCGAGGCGATGGGCTTCGGTGACGTCCACCTGCTCGGCATGATCGGTGCGTTCTTCGGTTGGCCCGGCGTCTTCTTCTCGCTGTTCGCCGGATCGATGCTCGCATTGGCCTGGGCGGTCGCCGGCCGCATCGGCTTCGGCCGACAACTGCCCTTCGGCCCGTTTCTCGCGATGGGGTCGCTCTGCTGGGCCTTCGGCGGATGGCGCTTGTGGGCATGGTACCTGGAATTGCTTGGCCCCCTCTGGATGCCATGAAACCGGGGATTTTCCTCGTTGCCGCGCGGATCTCCCGTGATCACCCTGCCTGCGGAGGTTCGTGCAGGAGGGCCTCCGCCTCTCGCTGATGAATAATTCCGGTCCAGATGCGTCCAATCCATTGCGGGAACCTGCCGGGATCGGCGGGCCGGCCCCCATGACCGACGGGCCAGACGACGATCTTGCGTGGGTCTCCCGCGCCCAACAAGGCGACGCGCGGGCCTATGATGTGCTCGTCACCCGCCACCGCGCCAAGATCCACGCCATGATCCGCAACCTGATCCACAACGAGACCGACGCTTGGGACCTCTCGCAGGAAGTCTTCATCAAGGCGTGGTCCGCGTTGCCGCGCTTCGAATCCAAAGCGCGCTTCACCACTTGGCTCTACCGGATCGCCCACAACACCGTGTACGACTGGACGCGCAAGCGGCGCATCGAGGCGGTCGACGAACTCGACGACGGCCTGCTCGATCGCGAACGCATCGATCCCGCGTCGCTCACCACGCCATCGGGCGGCGAGACCCCCGACCAACAACTTTCCAACAGCGAGTTGCGCCGGAAAATTTCCGCCGCGCTCGCCAAGTTGTCGCCCGAACACCGCGAGGCGGTCCTGCTCAAGGACGTGCAAGGCCTCGCCTACAAGGAGATCGCCGAGGTGATGTCCTGCTCGATCGGCACCGTGATGAGCCGCCTCTTCTACGCACGCCAGAAACTCCAGACCCTGCTCAAAGATGAATACGACACCCGATGAACTGACGCTGGCCCGCTGGCTCGACGACGATCTCGACGGCGCGGAACTCGAAGCGATGGAGGCATGGGCGGCCAAGCATCCCGAGCAACTCGCCGCTCGCGAAGAGTCGCGCCGTTGGCGCGGTTGGATCACCACTGCCGTGCCCGCCGAAACCGAGCCGCCCTACGCGGAATTCTTCAACCACCGCATCGCCCGCGCGATCCGCGCGAACAGCACGAGCAACGCGACACCGGCACTCGCAACTCCCGCCCGCACACCGTGGCGGCACTTCTTCATCCCGCTCACCGCATGCGCCGGCATGGTGATCGCATTCCTCCTCGGCACGCGCATCCAATCCGGTCATCCCGAAATCGACGTCGCCGGCGCGCCACGCGCGATTCCGGTCGATCTGCTGCCGTACACACCGGACCTCGACGTGGAGGCCGAGTACTTCAAAAGCCCGGGCGCGGCGGCGATGGTCATCGTGCTCAATGGCGTGGGTGCCATCCCGGACTCGCTCGAACTGATCCAGACCGCTTCGGTTTCACAAGAAGAAGATGAGGAACGGCCAATGGCATCCGCTCCGCAAAACCCGCAGTCATCCGGATCATGAACACCAGCCGAAGGATTCTGTTGCTCACGCTGCTCGCACTCGCACCGGCTCTGCGCGCCAATGAGGAAACCGATCCGGGACGCGCGCCGATCGGTGCTGTTGCCGTGATCGTGTACCATGCGACCGATGGCGACCCGAAAGCGGCGGGCGCGCGCGCGGTCGCCGTGGACGAAGCCACGGCAAAGCGGTTCCGCAGAGAAAAACGGCTGCAGTTCCGTCACTACCGAAGGCTTGGTGCCGACACTCAACCGCTGCTGCGCAGTTATGAAAGCTGGGCGGAACCGTTCAAGCCGTCTCATGAACTCCTCGTGCGCTTCGAAGCACAAGGCCGATCCACCGCCGACTCGGCCAGCCTCGACCTCGAACTCTGGCTCTCCGGCAAGAAAACCATCAAGACCTACTCGGTGATCGAACGCGACCGCCCGCTGCTGGTGCTCGGCCCGGAATGGCGAGGCGGACGACTCATGATCGAGGTTGCGATGGCGACACAGCCGGGCAAGGATCCCTGACATGATCCACCTGCCACGTCATCTGCTGCTCTGCTGGTTTTTCCTAGCCGTCGCGGCACACGCAACCGGCATTGAGTTCAACACGAAGCTGCGCGAACTGGAGGCGGATGCGGATGCGAAGACCATCGCGGCAGAGTTCTCCTTCACCAACCGCGGCGACAAGCCGTCGAAGATCCGCAAATACCACGCGAGTTGTTCGTGCATGGCCGCGATGATCAGCGACGACAAACGCGAGTACGCGCCGGGCGAGTCGGGCGTGATCTGCATCAACTTCGATCTCGGCAACCTCTCGGGCACCGTCGAGAAGAATGTCCTCGTCTTCCTCGACGACGATCCGGACAGCCGGCCATCGGTCTCGCTCGTCACCCGCATCCGCATCCCGGTGGTCGTCGCCGTCGAGCCAAAAACCCTCACGTGGCCGATCGATGGCACACCCGGCACGAAAACCGTGCGGATCACGATGAATCACTCAAAACCGGTACGCATCACCGCCGTCGGTTGTTCATCCGACATCTACACGCACCAGTTGCGCACCATCGAGGAAGGGAAGCACTACGAACTCGACGTGACCGTGCGCGACACCCGCAGCCCGATCCTCGGCGTGCTGCGCATCGAGACCGACTGCGACATTCCGCGCCACCGCATCCAGCAGGTGTTTGCCGTTTGCCGATACCCCAACCCGGGGGAGACTCAAGCTCCGCGCTGATCCGCGACCGCATCGGCGACCACGGCCTCAGCCGGCGCGCACTTTCGAATAAGCGCGCAAAAACCCGACGCACTGCGCGACTTCCGGTAGGTTCGATTTCCAGTTGTGTTCGTACTCGATGCTCACATTGCCGTCGAAGCCCGCGCTCCGCGCCGCATCGAGGATGCCGACAAGGTCGGTCGAGCCGGTGCCGAACGGGCGGTCGTGCGACCACTTGCCGATCTCCGCCCGGTCCTTGAGGTGGAACGAACGCAGGCGCGGCGCAATGCCGCGCACCACCTCGAGCGGATCCAGGCCCGAGGTCGCCCAATGACCGGTGTCCGCGCAGAAGCCAAGCAACGCGTCGCGCCCGTCGAGCGCCTTGGCAATCGTGTCGGGATGCCACAAGGCGGTCGGCCGCGGGTGATTGTGAAACGCGACGCGGATGCCGGATTCCCTCGCCAGCGATTCGATCAAATCGATCTCGCGGATCGATTCGGTGGTGATCGCCGGAATGCCGAGCCGCTTGACGAATCCGAACAACCGGCGCGCCGCCGCCTCGTCGCCGGGCACCGGTGTGACACCGAAGTTCACCGCCGCCACGCCGTGCTTTTTCAAATGATCGGCAAGCGACGCGAGCACGTCCTCGGGCAGATCAGGGCCCAGCTTCAGATCGCCATGGGCACCGCCGACCTTGTGACCGGGGAACAACTCGACATGCGCCCCCGCGGCAGCCGCCATCTCGATCGCCTCGAAACAAGTGAACTCGCGGAACGACCAACACTGCACCGCGATCGTGAATCCCGCGGCAGTCGCTCCGGGCAATGGCGCGGGCGCGGATTGCGAACGCATGGCGAGCAGTGCGGATGCGGCGGGGATCATCGTGAACAGCGAGCGGCGTTTCATGCGGTCGTCCACACCATGCGGCAGCTCCGGGCTGGAATCAATCCGCGAATTCAGCAGGACAAATCCGTCGAATGATCGGAACCATTCCCATCCTCCCCGCAATGCCCGCCCCGTCCTGCATCCTCTTCCCTCTTTCCTGTTCCCAATAACCAATAACCAATAACCCATGACCAACGACCAACCCACCACCGCATTTCCCTTGGTGGCACGCGGGCTTGTAGGTTAGCGTGATGCCGGATGCAGGATTCCGACGAAGAGGCGTTCTTCGAATTCATGGCGACGGAGCGCAGCGCTTCGCCGCGCACGCTGGCCAACTACCGCGGCGCGCTGGAGGCCTTTCGCAACTGGTGCGGTCCGCGATTCACCGGCTGGCGCACACTCGCGCCGCCGCTCTTTCGCGACCAGCTGTTCACCTTGATGAAACAAGGTCTCAAGCGCAGCACGATCCGCCTGCGCTTCGCCGCGCTGCGCTCGTTCTACCGCTTCCTCGTGCTGCGGCGCGGACTAGCCTCCAGCCCGGTCGCGGGCGTACAACTGCCCAAGGCGGAGCGCACACTGCCGGTCGTCCTGTCCGTCGCGCAGATCGGACAACTGCTGGATGTCCCGCTGCGCATCACGGCGTCCCGCAACTCGCCACCGTGGATCCCGTTGCGTGACGCCGCGATTCTCGAGCTGTTCTACTCGTGTGGCCTGCGGATTTCCGAATTGCTCTCGCTCGATGTGAAGGATCTCGACTTCATTGGCGAAACCGTGCGGGTCAAAGGCAAGGGCGCGAAGGAGCGCATCGTCCCGGTGGGCGGACCCGCCCTCAACGCGATCCAACGCTACCGACAGGAGGCGGCGGTCACCTCCGGTCCGCTCTTCCTCAGCAAACGGCGCACGCGCATCACGCAACAAGCCGTGGATCTGCTGCTGCGCAAATACCTGCAGCACAGCGACATCCCGTTCGCCATCAGCCCGCACAAACTGCGCCACAGCTTCGCCACCCACCTGCTCGACGCCGGTGCCGATCTCCGCAGCGTGCAGTCGCTGCTCGGCCACGCGTCGCTCTCGACCACGCAAATCTACACCCACGTCACCCGCGAGCGGATCCGCGACGCATACGACAAGGCCCACCCGCGCGCATGAAGCAGCGATGGCTCCACCCCTGGCACACGCTCGCCGCACTCGCCGCGCTGGCCCTCGCGTCGTGCGCGACATGGCGCGGCAAATCGTCGGCTACCCATGAAGTGGCACGACCGAGGCCCGGTCCGCGCAATCCCGACGCCTGGGCCGTGCTGTTCATCGGCAACAGCTACAGCCAGGGAGTGCCGCGCGAATTCACCAGACTCGCGGCCGCGCGCGGTATCCAGGTGCGCACCGGCCAGGCCACCCACGACGGATGGTCGCTCGCACGCCATGCCGAGGATGCCGACACCCTCGCGTTGCTGCGCGGATCCGCCTGGGATCTCGTCGTCCTGCAAGAGCACAGCCTCGCCCCGTCATCGCGGCGACGGCGCCTGCTCGACATGCAACCGGCACTTCTGCGACTCGCGGATGAGGCCCGCAGCATCGGTGCGACACCGATGCTCGTGCAAACCTGGGGTCGGCGCAACGGCGATCCCGCCAACCCACGCGGCGGATTCCACGCCATGAACGATCAGGTGCGCAAAGGCTGCCAGCGAGCCGCGCGTCACGCCGGAGTCACGATGATCCCCACAGGCGACGCTTGGCAACGCGAAGTCGATGCCGGTCGCGCCGATGCGGTCTTTCAAGCCGACGGCAGCCACCCCACCCGACGAGGCAATCAAATCACCGCCGAGACCGTGCTGCAGGCGATGGGGATCGAGTGAAGCTTGCGCAACGCCCTAGACCAGCGCCTCGAAGCGGCCCAACTCGCGGTTTTTGTGGACTTTGCCGGAAAGGAAGACGGTGCCGTTCATGGCGATGTAGACGCCGGGGGGCTTGGATTGGACGGCGCCAAGGGCCAGACCCATGTTGAAGACGGCGTCGGTGACGCGAAAGTGCGCCGGAGCAAGCGCTCCGGTGAGCACGATGGTCTTGCCGCCGATGCCTTCGAGCGAGCGAGCGGTTTCGCACATCGTGTCGGTGCCGTGGGTGATGAGGATCATGCGCTCGGGTGCTTCCTCACAAGCGCGGCGGATCGTCTTTCGGTCCACGTCATCCATATCCAGGCTGTCCTTGCGGAACAACGGATCGATGCGCCATGGCAACATCACGCCGCATTCATTGAAAACATGGGGCAACGCCGGCTCGCCGACCTCGTATTCCGACTTGGCGTCGAAGTAGACTTTGTCGAGGGTGCCGCCCGTGGTCAGAACCAGCAGTGCCATGCGCGAGTAATCGGATGCGCGCGGCGGAAGTCAAGCAGTGTGGAACGCATGGCCCGATCGCACTCAATCGCGAAACCCCCGCCGACCCTGCATCGCACGGGTGAGGGTGAGCTCGTCTGCATGCTCAAGCCCGCCGCCGGCGGGCAGCCCTTGGGCGATCCGCGTCAGCCGCAGCGGCCTGCCGCGCAGGAGGTCGGCCAAGTAGTTGGCGGTCGCCTCGCCTTCGACGTCGGATCCCAGTGCAAGAATGATTTCCGCATCGGCGGGCATGGTTTCGGCACGACGCAGCAATGCGGGAATGTGCAAATCCTCGGGCGACACGCGGTCCAGCGGCGAGAGTTTGCCGCCCAAACAATGGTAATGGCCGCGATACGCACCCGAGCGCTCGAGCGGCAAGACATCGGTCGCTTGCTCAACCACGCAGAGCATGCCAACATCGCGCTGCGGGTCGTCGCACAGCGCACATCCCTGCTGCGTGGCAAAGAAGCCGCAGCACTTGCAGGAACGGATTTCCGTGTGCGCGGAGACGATCGACCCGGCGAGCCGCGCGGGATCCGCCTTCGGGTGCCGCAGCAACCAGACGGCGATCCGTTCCGCACTGCGCGGACCAATCCCCGGCAGTCGCTTGAGTTCACCGATCAAGGCAGTGACGGGTTCGGGAAAATCAGCGCGTTTCATGCGGAAGCGGAGGGGTGGACATCACAGGGCATGCGATGCCTGGTGGCGTAGGTGATCGCGCAAATGCCCGACCAGATACCAGCGACCAACGGCATCGATAGCGATGGTGAGTGAGCCGCAAGCGCAAGCACCGGAATCCAAGCAGCGATCGACATGACAATCGACACGGCGATCACCAGCCGACGCCAATGCGCGGGAATGACCAAGAGCAACAAGGGCAGGCCGAACGCAATTGTGATCGTCGCCAACCAATGGGCCACCATGCCGAGCGTGTGCGGAAACGGAGCCGGGATCACGCGCGCGATGGATTCAATCAGCCAAACATCCATCCGTGCAGCGAGGCCAAGCAGGCTCAACCCGGCGCACAGGATCATCGACAACGCGCCGATGGTCAGCGCCGCCGCCAGCCAGTGCCCTGCGGGTACCTCATCGGGTTTCAGATCGGGGGCGGAACGGCCGGACACGGCCGACAATCTGCCCTTCCCGATGTGCCAGATCAAGCCGTGCCCTCACCCGCCTCCGCGAGAATGCGGTCGATCTCGGCAACCCGCTCCCACGTACATCGCTTGCGCTGGTATTTTTTCCACACGATCTCGCGCAACTCGCGCCATACCTCGGTCGGCGCCGGATCCAGATCGGTCCACTCCGGATTGCGCTTTTGTCGGGTGGTCATCAAGGTCCAGCGGCCCCCCAAGTGGTTGGCACGATAGTACACCTTGCCCTCGGTCGTGTTCTCAAACCACTCGTGACTTTCCATCGCACCCGACGCTGCATCGCCACATCGGCATCGGCAAGCGCAAGCACTGCGCACAACCGATCCCCGCGACATCCGGGCCAGCGCGGGGAGCAACGGGGCGAACTCCAATCCAGCCCGGCTCCCCGCAGGCCGCGGAGGGCTTGCGCAGTGAACGATTTTACCCGCTCACCAGCGGAGCAGTCGCGTCACCGCGCCACGCAGGGCCGCGGCCAGCACCGCCGCCTCGCCATGGCTCACCGGGATCGCAACCTTGCGCTGTTGCTTGTCGGCGGTTTCCTGGCGTGAGAGCGACAAGAAATACGGCGGCCGCTCGGGGTCGTCGCGAAGCGTCAGCTCAAAGGCGCTGTTCGATTTCTCGGACTGATGGAACAGCTTCGTCTGGGGCTGACGGCCCTCCAAGGTCGCCAGCACCTGACCGATGTCGGCGAGATTCCATTTCATGGTGATCTTGCGTTCCCAATCGAACTGGCGCTCGCCCGATTGGGCGGCGGCATCGACGAAAATCGCACCTTTGGCGGGGTTGATCCCGAAACGCACCGCGCCACCGCTGCCGCGGGAGTTCGGCTTGTAAAGGGTGTGGTCGGCCGCGCGATCGCGGGTCGTGGCGGATTCGGTCAGGACAGGAGTAGGGGCTTCCAGGGTATCGGTGTTCATGTCAGGGGTGGGGTTTGGATTGGGTTGAAATCCGGCAGGAATCACCAGATTCGATGGGATCCTCGCACAGTCCGTTTCCCAGCACAAGAGAAAAGTGTTCAAATGAACAATTTTCTTTAATGAGGTCATTTTGAAGCAAAACCAACCGGGACGCTCGTCCACCGATTGGCTATCCGTTCTACATATTGTCTGTCCCTATGTAGAGCTAGACCTGCCAAATCGCCGGTATTTCCTGGATTTTTTGGTTTGTCTATGCGTCGGTCCGCCGTGTGGCGATCGCCTCGCAGTGCCTCAGCGGCGGGGTTGACCGCAACAACAGGATCCGTTGCCGCTGCCGCACACCCGGCCACCCTTCCTCTGCCGTCGAACAACGTGGCGGAGCAGGGCGACGGCGGTGAGAATCACGACCGTTGCTGCTGCGATGTCCTGCCAGTCCATGGGGGGAAATTGGATATCAGAAGCCGAGCAAGCGGCCGCCTTGGTAGACGACGAGCGCGGCGAGGTAAGCGAAAAAGCTCATAAATGCGAATTGTCCGGCCGCCCATTTCCATGAGCCCGCCTCACGGGCGACCACGGCGGAGGTCGGCAGACATTGAAGTGCGTAGATGTAAAACACGAGCAACGAAATCAAGGTGAGCGGGGTGAACAACGGTCGCCCGTCCGGCCAGGTGGCGGCTGAGATTTTTTCACGCAGCGTGTCGCGCGTCTCTTCTTCGCTGTTGCCCTCCTCGGCGCGGAACAACACCGCAAGCGATGAATTGAAGACCTCGCGCGCGGCGAACGAGGTGAGGATCGCGGTGCCAGTGCGCCCATCGAAACCCAGCGGCTCGACCACCGGCTCGATCACCGCGCCAATGCGTCCCATCGCGCTGTGTGCAAGCGCGTCGGCATTGTCGGCGGCGGCCGATTTCGGATAAGTGGAAAGCGCCCACAGCAGGATCGACAGCCCGAGGATCACCGTGCCGGCCTTGACGACAAAGGCACGGGCGCGTTCGTGGACATGCCGCAGGATGTAACCCCACTGCGGGGCACGGTACGGAGGAAGTTCGAGCAGGAAGTGGTGACCGACTCCGGAGTCGGGCCCGAGGCGTCCGCGCAACACACGCGCCACGACAAACGCGCTCAGTGTTCCCAACGCGTAGATCGCAAACAGCACCGCAGCTTGTTTCCAAGTGCCTTCGCGCTCATGCAGCAACAAGGGCACAATGAGAAAATACACCGGCAACCGAGCCGAACAACTCATCCACGGCGCGACGAACAGGGTGACCAAGCGCTCCTTCGCAGAGTGGATCGTGCGCGTGGCCATCACACCCGGGATCGCGCAGGCATACGAGCTGAACAACGGAAGGAACGCTTTGCCGCTGAGCCCCGCGCGCGACATCACGCCGTCCATGAGAAATGCCGCCCGCGCCATATAACCCGAACTTTCCAGCAGACCGATGAAGAAGAACAACAGGATGATCTGCGGCAGGAACACCAGCACGCCACCCACTCCGCCAATCACTCCGTCAACGATCAGCGAACGGAGATCGCCATCGGGCATGCCCGATCGAATGAATTCAGCGACCAAGCCCAGCAGCGATTCGATCCACCCCATCGGGATGCTGGCGAATGAGAAGATCGACCAGAAGACCGCGAACATCACGATGATGAACACCACCCAACCCCATACGGGATGCAGCAACCAGCGGTCGATCGCATCGGAAGCGGTGAGCTGACCGGCGTCGGGTCGTCGCGCGGCTAGCATGCAAAGACGCTGGATAAACTCCCGACGCTCTGTGCCCAGGTCGGTGCCATCGCTCCGCCATGCGGGTGTCACGACCGCGGGCCATGGCGTGCGCAACGCCTGACGCAGCTCGACCACTCCCTTGCGCGCGTCGGCCTGCATCGGCACCACCGTCACCCCGAGTTCTTCGGAAAGTTTCACCGGATCGAGCCGCAGGCCCGATCTTTCGGCGACATCCACCATGTTCAGTGCGAGCACCACGGGCATGCCCAATTCAATCACCTCCAGAACCAGACACAGATGGCGTTCGAGATTCGATGCATCGACGACGCACACCACAAGATCGGGCGCGGGCAGGCCGCTGATGCGGCCCTGCAGCGCATCGAGCGCGACACGCTCGTCGGGCGAATCCGCCCGCAGCGAATAACAACCCGGCAGATCGATGATGCGCAGTTTTCTTCCATGCGGCGTGAATGCCGTGCCTTCCTGTACCTCAACAGTCACCCCGCTGTAATTGCCCACCTTGCGATTCAATCCGGTGAGCGCGTTGAACAACGTGGTTTTGCCCGAATTCGGATTGCCGATCAAGGCGACAACGGCCGGTAGGTCGGTGCTCGCAGGCATGATGGTCCGATCCGATCAGGCAACCGCCTCAACATACACTTGGTCGGCCAGCTCGCGGCTGATCGCCATGCGTGTGCCGCAAATCGCACAAACGAGATTGCGCCCCGAGGAAAGTTTTCGAATCCGCAGCTCCTCACAAAACCCAAGGTCGCGCAACCGCTCGCAGGATGGGCCTTGCAGCAGACGAATCCGGACGTCACAACCGACACCGACCTGGCTCAACGTCATTGCGCTGTCCAACTCCAGATCGACTGCCTGTGCGTGCGATTGCATCGGCTGCATGGTCAACGCCCCAATTTGTTGCAATTGAGACTGATTCGCAACAAAAATCGGATCGTTGTCCTTGGGTTCGACTCTGTAGCCAGGATTCGGCCCCGAAGCGCGCCGGGGTCGGGGCCGGGCTGGCCTCTGCCTGCCCGGGGAAATTCCGTTGGATGAGCGGAACATCGGCCATGACGCGCGAGAGGCTGGCCATGGGCGGCTGCTGGTCAGCGGCGTCGGCCGATCAAGGCCAGCAGACTGAGACCGCCGAGCAGCAAGGCGGACGGCTCAGGGACGGCGGCGGAGACCGTGACATTGTCAAAACGCCAAGTTCCGCTTGTCCCCTAATTGCCCGTGCCGATGCCGGCACCTGCGGTGTAGGATGCGACGCTAATGGCGCGCATGTAGGCCGTGTTCGCTGCGTAGTCGTCGAGGCCGGCATTCTGATCGAAGGCCAGCGGAGATAAGATCGATACGATGCGGAAGGTGAAATCGGGATGATTGTCGATCAGGGTGATGGCCGACAGGTCGAAGATGAATGAGTAAAAAACATCTTGTGGTGAGAGGCCGCCGGCGTTGTTTCCAAAGACGATCCACGCATTTCCTCCGTCCAGCGAGTACTCCAGCTGTGCCCAGCGCGAGGCGGTTCCCGAAGCGCGATGATTGAATTGGATGGTGATTCCGGCAAACCCTGTCGTAGGCACGTTGAAGCGGACACCAGCGGTGCCACTGGCTGTGCCCTGGGTGGGATAGGCCGTTGTGCTCCAGCCCCGACCACCATTGTTTCCGATCACAAAAGAGCTGCTTGTCGAACCGATGTTGATGGCGGAGCCGGCGCCAAGCGCCGGGGTCAGCACATCTCCCTCGAAGGACCATTGGGCGACGATCGCCGCGGGTGCCGGACCAACGAGGTGGGCCCATGAAAAGATGGAGGCAATGATCGGGAGTAGATACATAGGTAGATACATAGGGACATAGATACATAGGGACATACATAGGGACAGACAAATTGTACTAATTTAGCTCTGATTTACCCGGATGAGGTTGCTCGGGAGGGGTGGAAACCACCCGGACTGGTCCAAAGCAACCCCACACTGGCTCGGTCCTAGCCCGATTCTTACATAGGGACATATATGCGATCCCAACCCGATCGGGTCGATTCAACCGCC
>Ga0169931_10003945_pt1 | contig 23309 bp, 18 predicted proteins | sample Kivu_15m_20L_FD_129675 | JGI IMG/M metagenome (GOLD analysis project Ga0169931, IMG submission 129675) | Freshwater microbial communities from Lake Kivu, Western Province, Rwanda to study Microbial Dark Matter (Phase II) - Kivu_15m_20L... | ecosystem: Environmental > Aquatic > Freshwater > Lake...
GCCATCAGATTTAACTAACACTCGATCTTTGTCATCACCAAAGTCTGTGGTGCGCAACCAGATTGCACCTTCTTTTCGCTCTACGTGTCCCTTTTGCTCAAGTACCTTAAGCGCATGAACCACTTTGCCTTGGGTATGCATTTGTTGCTCGGAATACCAAATATCAAAATCAGTATTGAAGTCGTGCAGTGATTCTTGCTGCTGTTTAAGTTGTAATTCATACCCAACTTGCAGCACTTGAGTTAACTGCTCATCTTCACTAAGAAATAGTAGATTTGGAATTCGAATTAAAACTTGTGTTCCTAATTCACTAATATATTCACCCTGATATCCATCTTCTGGAATTGGTATCTTTTTAATGGTGGCAAGAATTGATTGGGCAAACTTCTGCATCTGCACACCACGATCATTGATATAAAACTCCCGCGTGACTTTAGCTCCAGCTGCAGTAAGCACACGAGCAATTGCATCGCCAACAGCTGCCCAACGAGTATGGCCTAAATGAAGCGGCCCGGTTGGATTTGCTGAAATGAATTCAATGTTTATCTGATCCCCAGTTAACGAGCTACCTAATCCATATTTGTCATCTTGCAAAATTATGTCTTTAGCTAAACTTGCAGCAGCAGCAGGATCTAAAAATATGTTTATAAATCCAGGACCAGCGATATTCGCTGATTTCACTCCAGCGATTGCCTCAATTCGAGGTAGTAGTGCATTAGCAATTTCTCTAGGAGGAAGTCCGATTGGCTTTGCCAGAATCATTGCAATATTCGTTGACCAATCACCGTGCTCGCGTGATTTGGGTCGTTCGATTAAAACGGAAAAATCGGCTGCAAAAGGTGAAAACTGGCCATCAGAAATCGCCGCTTGAACGCAATTCCCAATTTCGCTGCTTAATTGTTCTGGAGTCACCTGCGCGAGAGTAGTCGCATAAGCAATCAATAGGGTCATGTGACGCCGCTAAACCTTATGCGGTTGGCTTAGCCCGTGCCTAAGTTTGAGTTGCCGCCTCGCCCAAGTGCTGAGCAGCTACGCAAGCAAGCCGCAAAGCTTGGTGAGCGAGCCAAAAATGTGGCTGGTCGCGCTCTAACCGCAGCCGATCAACGGCTAACCCAACCAACTGTTCCGCTGTTTTATCTGGCACCTGAAATTCTGCCCGCTGAGCCAGGTGTTATTGTTCGAACGCAAAGCGTAAATACTGTTCTAGACGCTAGAGCTTGGCGAATTCTTTACACCACAAGCGATGCTGCCGGACAAATCACAACTGCAAGTGCACTCTTTTGTTTGCCAAAGCACACATTAGAAAGTTATGACTTACTTGTTTATTGTCATCAAGCAACTGGAGTTGAACGGCGTTGTGCTCCATCAGTGCATGAAAAGCCTGCTCTTGCTCTTGCGGGTCTGCGACAAGCGATGGCAAAAGGTTTTGCTTATCTTGCTCCAGATTATCCAGGTCTTGGAGCAGAGGGAATTCATCCATTCCTAATTGGTGAACCAACTGCATTTAGTGTGTTAGATGCAATTAGGGCTATGCAAACAAGCACGATTGCAAATATCTCTAACCGAACGATTCTTTGGGGATATTCGCAAGGAGGACATGCAGCTGCCTGGAGTGCTGGTATGCAAGAAAGTTATGCTCCTGAACTTTCAATTGATGGACTTGTTTTAGGGTCTCCTGCACTAGATCCAGCAGAGTTATTTATTGCAAGTGAAGATTCACCAATTAGTCGAGTGATTTGGGCTCTCTCGGCAATTTCTTGGTCACGATTAACTGGAATTTCACTAAGCAGTGCAATTAAACCAGAATCTCTAGCCTCAGTTCGAGAAACCGCGAAACATTGTTTTATTGGTGCAGAAGCAATAGTTGGATTATCAGCAACTGATGCGATGGGTGGAAAACCGCATTTAATAGATCCGTTAGTAACTGAACCATTTGCCAGTATGTTGCACGAAAATCGAGCTCCAACAAAACTCGCTCAGCCTGTTTTAGTTATACAAGGTGAAAAAGATGTAACTGTGCCACCAGCGCAGAGTCGATTAATGTTTAATGAGATGAAATCTTTTGGTACTGAAGTTAACTATATTGAACTAGAGCGCTTTGATCATCTAACTGGTGAGCGAGCAGTTGTTAGAGATGCACTATCGCAAATTGAAAAATGGTGGAATTAACCAATTCTTCGCATTAGTTTATCTAAATGAGTTTCAAAAATACTTGCGATTTCTCTAGATCCCGCACTGCCATATTTCTGAACTGCAATTGCAGCACCTTCTGCTTGTTGCACCGCAATTCGCTCTGGGATTGCAGGCTTTACAACTAACTTTCCAAACTCACGTGCTAACTCTTTAGCCCGATAATCATGTTCATCGGCAGTGGATTTAACTCGATTGACAATAACTGAAACATCTTTAAGTTTTCGATTCAAAGATCGCTTTACTTGGTTAAATGTATCTGCTGCCCGCAATGCTCCTTGCACACCAAAGTAAGTAGGCTCTGTAACAATTAATGCAGCATCAGACGCTGCCAATGCTTCTACGGCAAGCGTGCCAAGAGATGGTGGGCAATCAATTAACACCAGGTCATAGCCAGCCGAATGCTCCAAACTTTTGGTTAACCTTGGCGTAACTGAGTTTATTTCTTTCCAAGCATCAAATTTAATCAACATCGGGTCACTTACCACAACATCAACTTCACCTGGTCCTGATTCCCAAGCGCATGCTGTGACTGCATCGTGAAGCGCTCTGGATCCAGGTCGATTAAACAAATCTAATGCGGTAGCAGTTGGATTTTCTGGACCTAAAATGCTGGATGCATTGCCTTGCGGATCAAGGTCAACCACCAGAGTGGCTAATCCTTGTTGCATCGCAGCGCCAGCTAAACCTAGGACAACTGAGGTTTTCCCAACTCCACCTTTATGGCTAAGGACTGAAACTATTGGCATAGGCGCAGTCTGCCCAATCCCTAGCCCGAAGCGCTAGTTGGGGGTTAACTTCAACCTGTCAGTAGCAGTATTTCGTGCCAATATGTCCCCCTGATGAACGCACCTCTGGCACACCGGCGGAAAATCGCAATTGCGACCTGGCTTGCGCCACGAGAGTCTCGGATTCAAACCAAAATCCAAGTTGAACTATCCGCAATAATCGAATATCTGAATCAAACAAAAAACCAAGCCATCACATTAACTCATATCGTAGGTGCTGCACTTTCAAGAGCAATTGCTGCAAATCCTGAAGTTAACGTACGAGTGGTTTTAGGACGAGTAAAGCCAATGCCTCGGATAGATTTGAGCTTTGCTGTAGATATCGAAAGCGGGTCAGACCTAGCACAGTGTCGAGTTAGAGATGCAGATAAAAAAACTTTGTTTGAGATAAGTCAAGAATTAATTGCTGGAGCAGAAAAATTGCGAGCACGCGAAGATGGCAACTACCAAAGATCTATTGGTTGGGCTAAGTCAATACCTTCACCCTTGATGAGGCCAGTTATGAAGTTTTTATCTTTATGGACTGGTGGATTTGGTAAGCGCGCATTTGGACAGCCAGGTCATCCGCTTGGATCAGCTTTCATTAGTAATGTCGGAAGATTCGAAATGCAAGAGGCATATCTTGCTCCGCTACCGTTTGCTCGAACTCCAATTTATTTAGCAATTGGTGAAATTCATGAGGCACCAGTTGCAGTTGCAGGTAAAGTTGAAGTGCGCAAGGTTGTCATTATTACAGCAGTTGCTGATCATCGATTAATTGATGGAGCTCACGCTGGAAAGTTGATAAAATCTTTCAAATCGTTCTTGTTAAATCCGCCACTGTTAGAAACAGTTGCGCGATAGGCATTGTTAGTAAAAATTACAACTTCACGTTCACTAAAATCACTAGCAAATAACCTCGATTCCGTAACTATTGTTAGTTTAGATTTTAAGTCAGAATTTTTTAACCATTTAGGCTTAAAAATGACTTCTCGAATAATCAAAAACGCAATTGCGGGAAGTAAATCAATACTTCGCCTAGCGACCCAAACTGATCCTTTTATCAGCAACCAACGAATTGCGGTCCAACGTGACTGATGAGCTAGATTGCTTGGTAGTTTTTGACGAGACCTTCTAGGTAGCGATAGCGTTCTTCTAACTCTGTCTGAGATTAATTGATGACCATAGGAACTTGGGTGCATTCGATCTGAATGCCAGAACCTTTTCTCACTCATTTGAGGTATCTTGTCTAACGAGATAAATCTTGCTCCATTTTGTTCACAAACTTGCATAAGCACTTCATTTAGTTTGTTCGCTCGCAATTCAAATATTCGTCTCACAATCTTTGGCAAGCGAATAGGTCTTGATAGATGAGGAAGGTTGATAAGTGCTACTGCAGTGCCATTGTGATGTAGCTTATTTATTAAGTGCTCCAGTCCAACTTTCACGTCATAAGGGTTGTAGTTTCCTCGCAAAACATCATTTCCACCTATGCAGATAAGAGCTAAATCAAATTGTCCTTCTAGCGCAGCCCCCATTTGATGCTTTAATAAATCCAGTACGCGTGCCCCATTGCGCGAAACATTCACAAACTTTTCTGCCTTCAAGTCATGGGCAAATCTTCCAGCCCACCCTGGCCCTATTGCCTCGTCGTGACCACCGTGATCGCCAACTCCAAAAGAAATACTGTCGCCAAGAGCAATAATTCGAAGTTTTTCCTTGTTTCTCAACCTAGGAATCAGATATTCAATTTCACGTTTCATCACTAAGCCGCCTTTGCTTCTTTGTTTATAACCCCATAACGAAGTAAAAGTTCGTTTGCGCAGGTGTGCCAGGAGAATTGCTCAGCTCGCTGTCGCGAAGAAGATGATTTGATTGTGTAATCTCTTTTAACCCATTCATTTATCTCGGTAATCCAAATTTTCGGATCACGTTGCAGAACGGAGCCACATGATTCATCGATAATCTCTTGAATTGCACCACTGTCTCGACAAATGACCGGAACGCCACTGGCTAACGACTCAAGCGCTGCCAAACCAAATGTCTCAATGGGTCCCGCTGCTAAAAACACGTCAGCACTTGCTAGTAATTTTGCAATGTGCGAGCGGTCTGCAATATGCCCTAAGAATCTAATTGGCAAATTCTCCAGTTCGGATGTTTTTACCAGCGATCTGAAGAGAGGACCTTGACCAGCAACTAAAATTTGAGCGCTACTTCCAGTAAGTTTAAGCTCTCGCGCAATCTCGATTAAAAGATAAGGGTCTTTCTCCCTGGACAAGCGAGTCATCGCAAATACGAACGCACCAGAAATTTCAAATTTGAGCTTCACATCAAGCTCTCTTAAGTTCGGTGAAAAACGGGTCAAATCAACTCCCAAGGAAATAATGTTTGGATTCAAGTCAATTCGCTCATACTCAGCAGCAGCATATTTTGTTGTTGCAACCAAGTGAGTAATCCACTTAGCAGAAATTCGATTCCAAAGATCCGCGATTTTTTCAACTGGTACGAACTTCAAAGTGAATGCTCGAAGAACCCCATCAACTCTCTCATGTGCAAAAAGAACAGTTTGAATTCCTTCTTTTTGAGCCCACTTGGCTAGCGGCAATAAGGTAAGTCGATCTGAGATCTCCAATACTGTTGGCGAATATTGTTGAAGTATTCGCTTTACCATTCTTAATCGCGTAATTATTCGATAACCACCTGTTCCTGGTATTGGAATGCTCGGGATTTCATATTTAATTCCGTAAGATGTTCTAGTTTTACGGAATCTTTTCCCAGGAACAACTACAACAAAGTCTTGACCCAAAGCCAGATAAGACTCACCCAAGGCATGAATTGCCGTTCGAAGTCCACCACTAACTGGCGAATACATATTTGCGATATGCACGATTCGAGACATCAGGCGGCCTGCTCAAATATGTTCTGAGATACATCGAGATAGTGGCGAATCAGTTGTTTAGAAAGTTGCTCCCAAGTATTACCCTCTACCTTTTTTCGACCCGCAAGACCAAAACTTCTTCGAAGTTCAGCATCATTAGACAGTATGTCAATGGCCCGCACCATAGATTTTGTATCGCCTGGTTGGTACAGATATCCAGTTAAACCTTGCGAAACAAGGTCAACAGGACCACCAATATTTGGTGCAACCACTGGCACGCCAGCAGCCATTGCCTCTTGTACGACCTGGCAAAAAGTTTCGTGCTCGCCAGGAGCTACCAAAACATCTAGTGAGGAAACAGCTGTTGCAAGATCTAATCCAGTTAATCTTCCCAAGAGAATTGCATCGGGTAATAGTTGATGCAAATTCTCGCGCTGTGGACCATCGCCGATAACTACAACCTGATACTTGCTTGAATCTAACCCAGCTAATCTTTCAACTTGTTTTTCTGGAGCAAGCCGCCCAACAAAACCAACTATAGTCTTTCCATCAACATTAAAACTGCGACGCAACTTTTCCGATTTACGGTTGGGATGAAACAACTCAACATCTACTCCCCGCCCCCAAATTTTGCTATTAGTAATCCCAGCGGAGGTAAAGAACTCCAAGGCTGGTGTGGATGGAACTAAATTTAAAGTAGCTTTCTGATGGATATTCAGCGTCCATCTTTCTGCCATTTTGGCTGCAATCGGAAATCCATAAAATTTGGCAAAACCTGAAACATCTGTTTGATAAATGGCAACGGTAGGGATATTCAGGCTGTTTGCTGCCCGCAATCCCAACCACCCAAGCACAAAGGGTGAGGCTAAGTGAACTACATCCGGCTTAAACTCAAGCAGTATCTTCTTGAGTTGATTTACTGAACTTCTGGCAATTTCAAAGTCTGGAACTATTGGTAAATGGATAAACTTCGTACGATGAATGTTATGGGTACCGTCCCATGCAGATTTCGTAAGATTATCAGGTACTTCAGGTGTAACAATTAGATTTTCAATTCCTACTGAGTTGAAGTATGTACTGATTTTTTGGACAGAATTAGAGACGCCATTTACTCTAGGCAGGAACGACTCGGCGATGAGTGCAACTCTCATGAAAGAACAACACCGAATCGCTTATTTGCTCCGCGGAACTCCTGGTTAAGTGTTGGTTAACCTTAGTTTGCCAATTGGCTAAGCAACCTGCTATTCACTCAATGTTAAATGAAGGTTCTTACCTAAACCCTCGCCTGCTAGCAGGGAAAACCTTGGTAATGAGAGAACATTTGTATGTGAATTCAGCAGCCTTCTTTGATCTCGACAATACCCTTATCCGAGGTTCTTCATTATTGATTTTTGCTCGAAGTTTAGTATCAAGAGGTATCCTGCCAAAACATGACTTAAGTAAATATTTACTGCACAACTTAAAGTTTATTTATTCCAAAACAGAAAAACTCCAAATTGTGGAGAAGCTAGCGCCGGCAGGATTGAGGCTCTTGCGTGGTAAGTCCCATCCTGATGTCAAGGAGTTGTGCCGTGAAATAGTGGAAAATGAGATATCAAGTAGATTTTTATTGTCTGTTAATCAAATACTTAAAAATCATCAATCGGAGAATGTACCAACTTGGCTTGTTACAGCCACACCAATGGAATTGGCTCTACCTATCGCACAAAAACTTGGGATGAATGGTGCGCTCGGCACGGTTTGTGAAGTTAATCAAGACAGATACACTGGAAGCCTACTCAGCCCAATTTTGCATGGACGACTAAAAGCTGCAGCGGTTAAAGAAATTTGCAATTCTGAAAATTATGATCTCGAAAATAGCTACGCATACAGCGACTCAATTAGTGATCTGCCGTTGCTATCTAGCGTTGGTAATCCTGTAGTTATAAACCCAAATTCAGAATTGCGAGCGGTTGCTGCCAAAAATAATTGGAAAATACATCTTGCAACTAAGGTTGCAGCGTAACTGGGCCCATCCAGTTATCAGAACCTGGTTCAAGGTCGGCAGATTCTCCATCAGAGAGCATCATTTGAAAAAGTGGTGTTGGGTTATTTACAAAGCATTCTGCGCTAAACCAGACCTGAGGGCCTTTAGTTGTAGTTTGAATTGTCGCTTTGCATGAATTAGAAACAGCTGGAGTTGATTTTGCAACTTTCATTTCAACACCATCAGTAATGCAGCCGACGTCGAAATCACCATATAGCCAAACTCGATCACTACCTAGCTTGCCATCAACATCAATTCTGACTTCAATAAAACCTGCAGTAGTAATTGAGCAAGCATCCCAATTACCAACATTAGTTGCAGTTAATGAGACTGTTCCATATTTTTGTGGCTTTTCATATGAATTTACTGTGAGATTAGAAATATCAATTTCTTTATTTGTTAAATCCCCCGTTACTAAACGCACAGTAGTTTGAATGCTCCTGCCTAAAGTTGAATTAGCAATTTCAGTGAATGGTAAAGTTTTACCATTCATCAAATAATATGGTTCAGTTGAGATAGATAGTTCCTTTGCGTGGTTAGCTTTACTTGCCAATCTGGTTTGAGTTATCCAGTCTCGGAAATACGAGATTTTGGTATAAATAGTTGGAGCTGGGCTATTGCACTGACGCGCGCCATATGAAACCAAACCAACTAGATAATTCTTTTGGCCTAATTGCTTAACCAGTGGACCACCAGAATCCCCTAAGCATGCTCCGCCGTATGCACGTAATTTCTTGTCGTACCAGCTTCCGGCAACTTGAATGCGAGGGTCAAAACTGCGAAAATTCTTGACAATGGTTTCTCTTGATGCTAATCGCTGCGGTGCTTGCCTTAATTGAAATGAAATTCGTCCAGATTCATTACTGCCCCAGCCATAAAGCGACAGCTGATCCTCAGTGAACTGGGGTTTATTGCTAGCCAATTCCAAGTGTTTGGACGAATATGCGGGGTAATAAAGGTAAATTAAAGCTAAATCACTTGTTGAATCAATTGGATCGTATTCTGGATGAACCTTTACTTCATATGGCATCAAGGTTCTACCACGGGCATCAGAGTTCTCTCGGCCTTGCACAATCACCCAATCAGTGTTGCTCAAACCCACCATGCAATGTGCTGCAGTTAATACTGTGTAATCATCAATCAACGCTCCAGTGCAAATATGTTGATCTCTATCTCCATTTACCACATTATGCAAAGTGACAACCCAGGAATACTCAACACCACTAACAGCCTTTGAAGTTCTTTGCACAACTGCATTTGCTGGGCTAAGTAAACTTATTAGTATTAAAAAGACAGTTAACAAAATAGGTCTCTGGTAGCGCACGATATAAACCTACTTTCCCTTACTGTGATCAGCCAGTTGACTGCCTGTACGCTCAGGGGCAAATGAGCTTCGAGATAGTAAAACAATTACCAAACGAGTTAGGCCGAGTCGGCGTGCTGACTACTCCGCATGGCGCGATTCCCACTCCTGCTTTTATTCCAGTTGGAACTAAGGCAACGGTAAAAGCCTTGCTACCAGAAACTGTTGCTGATATTGGCGCACAGGCAGTATTAGCAAATGCATATCATCTCTACCTGCAACCAGGCCCAGATGTGATTGATGCCGCTGGTGGCATTGCTGAGTTTATGAATTGGCCAGGACCTACTTTTACCGATAGTGGTGGATTTCAGGTTCTATCTTTAGGAGTTGGCTTCAAAAAGGTATTAGCAATGGACGCTGATGTTGTTCAATCCGATGATGTTATAGCTGATAACAAAGATCGCTTAGCGTTAGTGGATGATGATGGCGTGACATTTAAATCGCATTTAGATGGAAGTATGCACCGCTTTACCCCTGAAGTGTCAATGCAAGTCCAGCATCAATTAGGCGCAGACATTATTTTTGCATTTGATGAATGTACTACCTTGTTAAACACTCGAGAGTATCAAGAAAACTCACTTGAACGCACTCATGCCTGGGCTAAGCGCTGTATAGCTGAACATAAAAAACTAACACATGAGCGAAAACATCGGCCTTATCAAATGTTGTTTGGAGTTGTGCAAGGTGCTCAATATGAAGACCTTCGCCGAAAAGCAGCAAGGGAGTTAAGCTCGCTTGACTTTGATGGTTTTGGAATTGGTGGCGCACTCGATAAAAACCAACTGGGCACAATAGTTAGGTGGGTTAATGAAGAACTACCAAACAACAAACCAAGACATTTGCTTGGTATTGGTGAGCCAGATGATTTGTTCATTGGTGTTGAAAAAGGTGCTGACACTTTTGATTGCGTAGCACCAGCCCGAATCGCAAGAACTGGAACTGTTTTTAGTAAAAATGGACGAGTCAATATCACTGTTTCATCTTTCAAGCGCGATTTTTCACCAGTTGAAGATAATTGCCCTTGCTATACCTGTTCCAACTACACCAAAGCCTATTTAAACCACTTATTTAAAGCTAAAGAAATGTTGGCATCAACCCTTGCAACCATTCACAATGAATTCTTCATCGTATCTTTAGTCGCAAAAATGCGCGAAACAATATTGAACGGAAACTTCTTTGATTTCAAAAAGGAATTCCTAGGGAACTACTATTGCACAAAGTAAAAATTAGCGACTGGATGTGCGCTTATATTTCGCTGTGCTGACCGGAATCAATACCACCATAAGTGCAAAAATATAAATTATCGACATTAGAATTGGATTTTCACTTGGAAATGAACCCGCTGTAACTCCAAATTGATTTTCTAACCCAAACAATTCACGACAAGCAGCAACCATGGTGGATACTGGATTCCACTCAGCGAAATATTGCAAAACTCTTGGCATTGCAGTTGTTGGTGCGAATGCATTTGATAGGAATGTCATTGGAAAAACAATCAAGAAAACTAGATTATTGGCTGTGCGAGCATCTCGAACTGAAATGCCAATTAAGACACCAATCCAAGACATCGCATACCCAAAAAGCATTAACAACATAAATCCGGCAGTTATTGACACCACTCCACCACTTGGTCGCCAACCAACGATAAAACCAGTTAGTGCCATTACTAAAAGCACCACAATGTTTAATGTGGCATCACCTAAGGTTCGACCCAAAACCACAGCCGAGCGTGCAATCGGTAAAGATCTAAATCGATCAATTAGTCCTTTGGTCATATCCATTGCAAGCCCCACAGATGTCGTTGCCAACGTAAATGCCACTGTTTGCACAAAAATGCCGGGCATCAAGAATTGAACATAGTCAGAACCTGGGGTATTAATTGCACCACCAAATACATAGCGAAACAGCAATACAAACATCACTGGTTGAATCGTCGAAAAAATAAGAACTTCGGGCACTCGACTTAGTTGAAGTAATTGACGTTTGGTAATGATCAAGCCATCTTTAATTGCATTAATCATCGCTTCCGCCTCTTTTCTTCAATTACCGGCTCCTCTTCAGCTATATGACCAGTTAATGCTAAGAAAACATCATCAAGTGATGGACGCTTTAATGCTAAATCAATTATGTCAATTGACCTGCTGTCTAATGCACGAACTGCTTCGGTCAAAGCACTGCTTCCTCCCGTTACAGCAACTGATACTCGATTAAATTGTTCATCAACATTGGCAGTGTGTCCAGCAACTAACTCCAATGCGGCTTTCGTTGCTGCAGTCTGATTCGCTGGAACTGTTACTTCTAACTTTTCACCACCAACTTGAGTTTTTAATTCATCTGCCGTTCCATTTGCAATTACTTTGCCGTGATCAATAACTGCAATTCGATCAGCTAATTGATCTGCTTCTTCTAGGTATTGAGTTGTTAAAAGCAAAGTTGCACCACCTGCAACCAAATCCTTTATTACTTCCCACATATCCAGACGTCCACGAGGATCAAGTCCTGTTGTTGGTTCATCCAGGAAAAGCACTTTTGGGCGGACTATTAATGCAGCAGCAAGGTCTAATCTACGTCGCATTCCACCTGAGTAGGTGGTAATTGCTCGCTTGGCACTTTCAGTTAGATGAAATTGTTCAAGCAACTCAGTTGCTCTTTGCTTAGCTGCTGATTGGGACAAGTGATAGAGCCGCCCAAACATAACTAAGTTGTCCCAACCCGTTAGTGACTCATCAACAGCAGCGTATTGACCTGATAGGCCAATAATTTTTCGCACTTGATCTGGATGCTTAATCACGTCAATACCTGTGACCGTAGCTGTTCCGGAGTCGGGCTTCAACAGCGTGCTCAAAACCCGAACACAAGTCGTTTTACCCGCACCATTGGGGCCAAGCACTCCGAGCACCGTGCCCTCTGCAACTTCTAGAGATAAACCATCGAGGGCGCGATCTTTTCCTTTTGGATATGTCTTTACGAGGTCATAGGCGGAAACTGCCGTCTTCATAATGTCCTTATTTTTCTGAGCCATTAATCTACTCCAAGCACCGCAGGGCGCAATCAGGAGTATCGACCTGGCTGTTAAGTGGCTTGGTCCTAATTCGTGCAGTTTTGGACGCCCAAACTCTAAGGATGGGGCATTTAGCCAGCCAGCAGCCAAACAGGCTACGCTCTCGCCATTGAAGGCTTCTCTTTTTACCACCGGGTTGGGAAATAGGTGGTAAGGGAACGGTCTTACCCATCAAGGAGATTAAATGAGAATGTCTCGTTTTTATCGGGTTGCTATTGCAGTTTCTGTAGCAGCAGCCGTTGCAGTTACGGGAGCAATTCTTCCGTCAAATGCAAACACAAAGGACTCTGTTGTCACGATTGAAAACAATGGTTTTACATCGCTGAACAGCTCAGTTCGAAACTATAACTTGGCCACAAATAATTATGTTAATTATTTGACTGGGCAGAGTTTTAACTACATCAATGACAAAACCCAGGTAGTGGCGAACCCTACATATGGTTCGTACCGAATATCTAAGGACACAGCCACAGATTTCCAAACTGAATGGAAACTGAACAAGGGACTTGTTTGGAATGACGGAACGCCAATCACTGCTGAAGATCTTCTGCTTACTCACGTAATTTGCAGCAATGAATACTCAAAAGATAATGGTTTGGGAGATCCAACAGCTGGAGCTACCGCATTTAATGCTGCTTGCTATTCAGGTTTTTATAACAATGCAACCGCCGGTAAGCCAGTTATTGGCAAGGATAATCTAACTGTTACATACCGTTGGAAATATCCAATTCCAGATTGGGATCTAAATGGTCCAGGTACATTCCCGGTCCACGCATTGGTCTTACTTGCTGAAGGTAAAACTTCTCTTGGCTCAGCCACAGAAAATACAGCAGCAAAGAAGAGATTCCGAGATGCATATGAAGGCAAGAATTCAGATTTGTTGAAGAAAATGGGTGATGTGTGGAGCAAGAATTACATCACTAACGCAGTTAGCGCTAGCACTAATCCACTTCTGCTAGTTCGCAATGGTGCGTACATCATTCGAGAAATTGTTGCGAATCAGAGCATTACATTGGTACAAAATCCTCGCTACAACACTGGTCCAAAGCCAAAGATCAAGACTATTGTGATCAAGATCTTGAGCGGTGCTGCAGCGCCACAGGCGATTGCAAACAAGGAAGCAGACATCTTCTCCGGTCAGGCAACTGTTGACTCAATTCGTCAGTTCCAGCGCCTAAGTGGTGTTGGCACAGTGATTTATCCGCAGGCTGTATATGAGCACGTAGATCTTCGTGTTAATCGTCAAACACCAACTGGCGCTCAGTACACCGGCCCATTTGCTATCACTGGCGTAAAGGCTGCTGATGACCGAGCAAGAGATTTGCGTCGCGCCATGTTGTTGTCAATTCCTCGAAAGGAAATTGAAACCAAGTTGGTTCGTCGTATTAACCCTCGCGGTAAATTGATGGATTCATTGTGGGTGCTAACCAACGATGCTTCTTACCCAGAGGTTGCTGCTGGAAATGGCAGTAGCTATTGGGGTGGCACCGATGAGGCTCGTCGAGTCAAGGCATTGAAACTAGTCCAGAAGCACTTCCCAAGCGCGAGCGCGACTAATCCAGGATTCACCGTTCGAATGAACTGGGGTAATCCAGCCGATAATCCACGCCGTGTTGCACAGGCAGCATTGATTGTGGCATCTGCTGCTAAGGCAGGTATCAATGTGATCAGTGAAGGTAAACAGGCATGGTCGTCAAACCTTGGAAACGTCACATACGACGTTTCATTCTTCGCTTGGCAGAAGACCAGCCCAAGTCCATTAGGTGCGCTACCTGCTTATCGCACTGGTGGTGGATCTAACTTCGCTGGTTGGAGCAACAAGCAAGTTGATGATGGAATTGCGAAGCTGGAGCGCAAGACGACACCGCAAGAGCGAGTAAAGATCTATCAGGATATTGATAAGGCGATAACTCGTGATGCGCTTTCATTGCCGTTGTTCCAGCACACCGCAGTTGTGGCGTTCAATTCACAGCTAAAGAATGTAAAGCCATCTCCAATGAGTCCAATTATTTATTGGAATTTCTGGGAGTGGTCCTACTAATAGTTAGTCCGAGTAAGGACTAAGCCAATGAGTGGCGCCCATTTTTGGGTGCCACTCATTGGACTAATATCAGAAGTCATTGCTTGAGATAAATCCCTGAAATTAAAGGAGATAAGCCATGCTGGGTTACATTGTTAGACGACTAGGCATATTGGTAGTTATCCTTCTGGGATCCAGTTTCATCCTTTATAACTTAGCTGCGATATCAACAAATCCATTAGAACAGTTACTCCTAAGTGGTGCTGAGAATGTTGATTTCTTAATTGCACAACTCACCCTAGAACTAAGATTAGATTTGCCGCCGCCGCTGCGTTACTTCATTTGGCTCGAAGGGGTTTTGGGCGCCTTTACCGGTAGCTTTGATCTAGGTGCGACCCGTGAGGGTCAGTTGGTAGTAAGCGAATTAGCTATGGCCGTCCCAATCACCGTGCGGCTAGTTCTTGCCTCAACAATTTTGGCCATCATCCTAGGAATCTCAGTAGGTGTCGTTTCCGCACTACGTCAGTATTCACGATTCGATTACTCAACTACTTTCGTAGCATTCTTGATGTTTTCACTTCCAGTTTTTTGGGTCGCGGTGTTACTAAAAGAGTACATTGCAATTTCATTTAACAATTTCCTTTCTCAACCAAATATGAGTTTGACTTGGATATTTATATTTTCGTCAGTGGTTGCCGTATTTTGGGCTGGAATTATTAGTGGCAACAGGAAACGTGTTGTTACGGTTTTTGGTGTTGCTCTTTTTGTTACGGCAATTTTGCTTTACCTGCTTGATGCAACGGATTGGTTCTTGGCGCCAAGGCTAGGAATATTTGTAATTGTCCTTTTGAGTATCGGTATTGCTTTTGCGGTCACTCAGTTATCAATGGGAATTGACAATCGAAATGCTCTCTATGCAGCATTATCGGTAGCTGCCTTTGGTGCGGTTTCGTACTTCCCGCTAAACATGTTGTTTGATGATGTCACTGGATTCTCCGGATTTGCGCTAATTGGATTGGGCTTTGTGGCTGTCTCTGGACTAATTGGCCTTGCATTTGCACGAATTGATCGAGGTCCAATTGTTCGAACCACATCCATTACGGGATTAGTTGTTTATTTATTGATTTCATATGATCAATATCTGCAGGTTTGGTATGACTACATTAGGTATGGGTCTATTTCGTACCGGCCAATACCTACCGTGGGTCAAACCAACTCGCTGCTGCAATTTGAAGAAAATGTCACTTATTGGATTAGGTCATTAGATGTTTTGGTGCATTTGATTTTGCCGACTATGGCTTTGACCTTAATCTCTTTTGCAGGATACATAAGGTACTCGCGCGGCACCATGCTTGAGGTGCTTAATCAAGATTACATTAGAACCGCTAGGGCTAAAGGTCTTAACGAAAGAACCGTCGTTATGCGGCATGCGTTTCGAAACACCATGATTCCTATAACCACCATCATGGTAGTTGATTTCGCTGGAGTTATTGGCGGCGCAATTATTACTGAGCGTGTGTTTGGCTGGACTGGAATGGGAACTTTGTTTAATAAGGCGATTACTACTTATGACCTTAACTTGCTAATGGGTGTTTTCTTAGTAACGGGATTCTTGGCAGTGTTTGCAAATTTGGTTGCAGATTTACTTTATTCGTTCCTTGACCCACGCATTAGAGTTGGAGCTGGAAAATGAGCGCATCAAAACCCCAAATCAATGACGCAGATGAACTGGGTTCAATTGCAATTGAAACGCAAGGGTTAAGTCAGGGCCAGATTGTCCGAAAGAAGTTTTTCCGCCATAAAGCAGCTGTGATCTCCTTGGGTGTGCTTTCAGCCTTAGTGGTGTTTGTATTCTCAGCGTTGGATAACAAACTGTTTGGTTTTACTATTCCTGGTTGGTGGCAGTTTTCTCATACTGATATGCCAGAACTTAACTTTGACGATTGCCCATTTGATAGCCCAGGTTGCCCAACCCTTGATGCCATTCCATTCCTTGACGGTGATGGCGTAATGCTAGGGGCTCACCCATTTGGACAAGACGATATTGGTCGAGATTATTTCGCATTGGTGCTCAAGGGTACTCAAAGATCACTCATGGTCATGGTAGTAATTGGAATCATCGCAGCATTCATTGGAACTGTTGTTGGTGCTGTTTCTGGATTCTTCCGGGGCTGGATTGATGCAATCTTGATGAGACTCACTGACTTCATCATTACCATTCCATCAATCATCATCGGTTCAGTGATTGGTTATCACTTTGGAAATTTAGGCGCCTTGTTTTTGGCATTTTATTTGGGTTTATTTGCTTGGACTGGATTATCTCGTTTGATACGTGGCGAATTCTTGACGCTACGTGAACGTGAATTCGTGGATGCGGCTCGAGTAGCTGGCGCAAGTGATCGAAGAATCATCTTCAAGCATATTTTGCCTAATGCGGTGGGTATAATTATTGTTTCAGTGACGTTGCTGATGTCAGGTGCTATTTTGCTAGAAACTGGACTTAGTTATCTTGGCTTTGGTGTGGTGCCACCAGATGTGTCCTTGGGTCTTTTGGTTAGTACTTATCAGGAATCATTCACCATCCGCCCATGGTTGTTCTGGTGGCCTGGCGTCTTTATTGTGACAATTGCGCTATGCGTTAACTTCATTGGGGACGGATTGCGCGATGCATTTGATCCGCGTCAAGCACACAAGATGAGTCGCAAAGAGCGCAAAGCAGCAAAGGCTGGAGTTAGCGTTGAATAACCGTCCAGGCCAAGGCAAATGTGAGCATGGCCAAAAAGCTGATGACGCCAGCGGCGTTAAAGGTCAACTGCTTTTCAATTCGATGTTGATGCTGCTGCGTAAAGAATTGGTCGTATCGTCTTCGGGCGAGCAAGGCCGCGGCACCGCTCAAACTGCGAGGGGAGTCGGCAGCCCGGATGCTTTGCTGGTTTTCAAATTGCAGTCCTCTAAGTTCAGTTGGATGAACGCCACGAGCGGCATATCGGCCTGGGGCAGGGGCCGCCCAAGCATGGTGCCGTTCGCCAGCAACCAAAACCGAAAGCGAAAATCTGTTGTCAATGTCATCAACTTCATGCCAACCAACCATAATCTGATTGAACGGGTTAGTGATTTGCAATCCTTCGTCAAAGAAAAACACCTTGGGTCTAATGAAAATAAGGTAAGCGGTGTAGCTAGCAACCAAAGCCCAACTCAAAGTGATAATCGAGTTCAAAACTCCGTTTTCCAGCAGGTTCAACAAGTAGACCATGCCGGCCGCAATATAAACGGTACCAGCGTAAAAGTAACTGCTTCGGGTTCGAAAAAGTTCCGGATTTGTCATGCTGCAATAGTGCCACAATCGATGGGAGTTGCTTGCTAATGTCTGAACCAATTCTTAAAGTTACTGATTTCTCAGTTGATTTCTGGGTTGATGGCAAGTGGTACCCAGCTGCAATCGACATGAATTTTGATGTCATGGCCGGTAAGACACTCGCTATTGTCGGCGAATCAGGTTCTGGCAAATCAACAACTGCCCTGGGCTTAATGGGTTTGTTGCCATCGAATGCCAGAGTTAAGGGTTCAATTAAGGTTAAAGGCCAAGAAATGTTTGGCGCTAATGCAAAGCAGTTACGGAAGTATCGAGGTAAAGAAGTTGCCTATATCTTCCAAGAGCCAATGACTGCACTCAATCCAGTTTTCACAATTGGATTTCAGATTGTTGAAACCCTTCGGAATCATTTTGATATGGGTCCAGCAGCAGCAAAAGAACGGGCAATTGAACTACTGAATATGGTCGAAATTCCAAATCCGGAAGTTTCGTTCAACAAGTACCCACATCAACTTTCTGGTGGCCAGCGTCAACGTGCCATGATTGCCCAATCTATCTCGTGTGATCCAGGCCTGTTGATTGCAGATGAACCAACGACAGCACTAGATGTAACCGTGCAAGCAGAAATTTTGGATCTAATGCGCGGACTGCGCACTCGATTGAACTCTGCCATTCTTCTAATTACCCACGACATGGGTGTGGTAGCTGATTTAGCTGATGACATCTTGGTGATGAAAGATGGTTTAGCGGTAGAAATGGGTAAATCAGAGCAAATCTTTAGCAATCCTCAGCATCCATACACGCAATCACTTCTGGCTTCAGTACCGAAATTGGGGCAAAACTTAAAACGAGAGTTTGATTCAATTAGTAAAAAGGACTCTATTTTAGTTTTACAAGATGTGACTATCGAATATCCAAAAAGAGGTAGGGTCCCCGCATTTCAGGCAGTTAAAAATTTCTCGTTGGAGATTTTTCCAGGAGAAATCGTTGGTCTAGTTGGCGAGTCTGGATCAGGTAAAACCACAGTTGGCAGAGCGGCAATTGGTTTACTGCCAATAAAAAGTGGCAAACTACAGATATGTGATGTGGATATTTCTAGATTCAACAAAAAAGAGTTGGTTGGAATAAGAAGGAAAACTGGAATTGTTTTCCAAGATCCCTATTCCTCGCTAAATCCCAGACTTCCTATTGGTGAAAGCATTGGTGAACCATTGTATTTGGCTGGAGTTGCTAAGGGAAATGAGTTAGCGAAACGAGTTGAAGAGTTACTGGAAATGGTTGAGCTACCTCGAAGTTACCGCAATCGTTTTCCACATGAGTTATCTGGTGGACAGAAACAACGCGTGGGTATTGCTCGAGCTTTAGCTTTAACCCCAGAGTTGCTGGTGGCAGATGAACCTACTTCGGCTCTAGATGTTTCAGTACAAGCTCGATTTTTAGATTTATTGCAAGAATTGCAAAATAAGTTGAAATTCGCATGTTTATTTATTAGTCATGATTTGGCAGTTGTTGATGTCCTGAGTCACCGGATTGCGGTGATGCAGGATGGAATGTTAGTTGAGGTTGGATCAAAGTCTGACATCCTCGAGAACCCTAAAGAGGTTTACACTCAACGACTCATATCAGCGGTCCCGGTGCCAGATCCACACGAGCAGAAGATTAAACGTGAAGCACGATTGGCAAGCCTAAAAAAGTAATATTAGTAAGCCTAGGCACTTGCTCCCGCTGACTTGAATCTTCAACTGACATAGTTACGAAATAAACAACCTGTTGGCGACAACACACCTTTTAACTATTTGGCTGTCCAATTCGCCAAAGTTGATTCAAGTGAATCTAATCCCATTGGACCAAGCTTAAGTGCATAGTTATGAAAACTTTTAATATCGAACTTGCCACCCAATCGGTTTTTTGCATCTTCACGGGCTCGCATCCAAACTCGCTCGCCGACTTTGTAGGCAATTGCTTGACCAGGCCAGCCAAGATAACGATCTATTTCACTACGAGCAAAATCTTCATTGACTAGTGCTTGTTCAATTAGTGCCTGCAAACCAGTTTCAGCATTCCACAACTTTCCTGCTGGATTGGTATAACCAAGGTGCATCCCAATATCAATGACCACTCTTGTTGCTCTCATAGCTTGAGCCGATAGATATCCCATCTCAAGTCCAGGATCGTCAAATGCACCAAGTTCATCCATAAATCGCTCGGCATAAAGTGCCCAACCTTCGCCATGTCCACTAATGAAAGTACTTGATCGCTGAAAGCGACTTAATCTTTCTTTCTCAACTGCAACGGTTGCCACTTGCAGATGATGCCCTGGTACTGCCTCGTGATACCAAGTTGAAACGATATGCCACCAACCAAATTTAGTTTTACCTAATGTTGGATACCAAGTAGTTCCTGGTCTTGATAAATCTTCACTTGGCCCCATGTAATAAGGAGCGGCAGCAGCTCCTTGTGGGGCTAAACGAGCTTCGCAATTCTTGATGCGTTCGTCAATATCAAAATAAACACCATCTAAACTTCGAACTGATTCTTCAATAAATGAACTTAACTTCCTTAGTAGATTCTCTTCACCATGAACGATGTAACGTTCATCTTGCTCTAAATGGTCAGCAACTTCGCGCAGTGAAGTTGCTGTTGGCTTAATACTCGCAACTACTTTCCACATCCGGTCATGAATTCGCGCAAGATCTTCAAGACCCCATTCATATGTTTGCTTCAGATTTAAATTCGAACCTGTGAAGAATCTAGACCAAAGCGCATATCGCTCTTCGCCTACTGCATCGACTGGATTTGCAAGTGGTAGATAAGTACTAGTTAGCCATTCACTTGTTTTAGCGCAAGAAGCTTCGGCTGCTTTTGCTGCAATGTGCAGTTCAGTATTTTTTCCTGATGGATCAATTTTATTGGCAATATTGGTGTAGGCACCTTTACTAAAAGTTGCTAACTGTTGAGCAATCGCTATTACTTGACGTTTTGCTGTTAGCTTACCCGCGTGGGCTAATTCTTCAATAGCCCCAGTCCAAGAATCGTGTGCTTGACCTACGGCATGCATTCTGGCTGTGATAGCTTCGATGTCGGCAGCAGACTCTTTAGGCATTAACTCAAATACTTGCCTAATTCTAGACACCGGTGATGCAATTACATTCCACAGAATGTGTCTTTCGCGTGAGTCATGTAATGCCAAACTTGAGCGCATTCGCTCTTCCAAAACTGCCTTTGCTACTTGATCTATTTCATCTATTGGATCCAGCAAAGTAAGTGCAGCCAAAGTGCGTTTGGTTAAATCTGCACTTCGTTGAGTGCCAGACAAGGAAAAGTCATCAAGCAAGTGGTTATAGCCAGAGATACCAAGGCTAGTTGCCGCAATCGGGCTTAGAGCTGCTGATTGGGAAACGTAATCGTGGCTTAATTCAAAAATTGGAGATCTAAATTTATTAGTCATTGGCTATTCCTATCAGGAAACTGGGACGGAATCGAGTTGGCTCAGGAGTTATTTCACCCCTTTTGCCAGTCTGATTATGCCCTCCTCAAGCACTTGTGGGTATGTCGCGAAATTCAACCTTACATATTCTGGGTAATGCTTCCCATAATCTTGTCCAGGAACAATAGAAACTTTTCCCTGCTTCAAAATTTGATCATGCCAATTAGCATTTGAACCAAGCGAAGATAGATTCAACCAAGCAAGATAACTTGATTCTGGCACTTGATATTCAATTTCTGGCAGATAAGTATTTAGTAAATCTTTTAGTAAGAATCTATTTTTATCCAACACACTCAATGTTTGATCCAGCCAGTTAATTGAATCTTGAAAAGCTGTAACCATAGCGAAAGCGCCAACGATGGAAGTTCGCCAGTGCACAGCAGGAGGCATTTTCAATATTCGATTTGCAGCACTGCGCGAACCTGGCAGAATCATGGCAGCTTTTAGGCCAGCAATATTCCATGCCTTGCTGGCAGATGTAATTACATAACCATATTCAGCAGCGTCAGCAATTGTCAGATAAGGACTAAATGAATTCTCTGAATAAGTAAGCGGTGCATGTATTTCATCACTAATTACTGACACACCATATTTAATAGACAGCTCCGCGATACCAGTTAGCTCCGATTGTCGATGAACTCTTCCAACTGGATTTTGTGGATTGCATAACAAATAAAGTTTCACACCTGATTTAAATGCTTTCTCAATTCCATCTAAGTCCAATTCCCAACCTGATTCAGCTTTTAAAAGTGGCACATCTACTAAATTTAATTTACTTTCTTCAATCCAGGTATAGAAGTTTGTATATACCGGAGAATTAATCAGAATTGAATCACCTGGTTGCGTCAATACTCGAAAAATTTCTATGGCAGCAACACCAACATCTGCTGCTAACGAAATTAGTTCAGAATTCGGTTGCCATCCCCAGCGTGCGTTGGTAAAACTTTGAAAAGCTGGTCCAAGTTCGGGTATTGGACCTAGATAACCTAAGTCTCCTCTTTGCACCCGATTGATGATTTCAGCTTTTATCTCCGGTGCAATATCAAAATCCATTTCCGCAACATGCATCGGCAAAATGTAAGGGTCATATTTACGCCATTTAGAACTGGTCTTTTGATGTAATTTAGTTAGCAAAGAATTTTCAACAGACACTATCGCTCCTTTCAAATCAGAGCATAGTTGGCAAACGTATTAAATCTCTTTACCGGGTTGAGTTGTATTCCGCGGATGCAGCGCTAAGTGCAGCCCTACCAGCTTCTAAGCGTGCTATCGGAACACGAAATGGTGAGCACGAAACATAATCCAATCCAACTTGATGGAAGAAATGAATCGACTCTGGATCACCACCATGTTCACCACAAACACCTAAATGTAGATCTGGATTAGCTGCCCGACCACGCGCTACAGCTGTTCGAACTAACTCGCCTACCCCATCAGCATCTATCGTTTCAAATGGTGAGATAGTAAAAATACCCTTATCTAGATAAAGTGCAAAAAATTCAGCTTCAACATCATCTCGAGAAAATCCCCAAGTTGTTTGAGTTAGATCATTTGTGCCAAATGAGAAGAAGTCAGCAACTGAAGCTATTCGACCTGCAGTTAATGCTGCGCGTGGTAATTCAATCATCGTGCCAATATCTATTGAAAGTTTGACTTTACGAGTCGTTTCTACTTCTCGAATAATCTCTTCTGCTTCTGAGCGCGTTAATTGAAGTTCCATATGTGAACCTACAAGTGGAATCATTATCTCAATTTTGGGATTCTTACCTTTTTCTAATTGATCTGCCATTGCTGAAGCAATTGCTCTTACTTGTAACGCATACAGGCCTGGAATCATTAATCCCAATCGAACACCGCGCAATCCAAGCATTGGATTAGATTCGTGTATTCGCTCTACCGCTGCGAGTAAATCAAGCTTTGCTTGGTCAACCTTTCCGCGTTCTTGCGCAAGTGCAACTTCAACTTTTAGATCTGCAAAGTTTGGCAAAAACTCATGGAGCGGAGGGTCTAACAATCTAACAGTTACCGTAAACCCATCCATAGCTTCAAAAATCTTCCGGAAATCCTCACGTTGTAATGGTTCAAGTGCTGAGAGCGCATTATTGCGCTCCTCATCTGAGCTAGCTAGGACAACTCGTTCAATTACTTGTCGGCGCTCACCTAAAAACATGTGTTCAGTTCGACATAATCCAATTCCCTCAGCA
>Ga0169931_10003946_pt1 | contig 23307 bp, 21 predicted proteins | sample Kivu_15m_20L_FD_129675 | JGI IMG/M metagenome (GOLD analysis project Ga0169931, IMG submission 129675) | Freshwater microbial communities from Lake Kivu, Western Province, Rwanda to study Microbial Dark Matter (Phase II) - Kivu_15m_20L... | ecosystem: Environmental > Aquatic > Freshwater > Lake...
GGCATCCCGGCTGATCGCTGTGATGATCGGCAGGATCATCACAACAAGAATCAGAATGGCGGGTGCCATGCCAGGGCCCTGCGCCTGGCCAGCAAAGAATGGACTCCAACCAAACAAGCTGTGAAGCAGGTTCAGGGCTGGTCTGATGGCCGGTTCCATCACAAAAATCGCCCAGAGGCCCAGAACCACCGAAGGGATGGCAGCCAGCAGTTCGACCATCAATCCGATCAGATTGCGAACCGGGGTCGGAATCAGGTCTTCGGTAATGAAGATTGCCGTGCCGATGCCAAGTGGTACGGCAATCACCAGCGACAGCAGCGAGGTGACCAGGGTTCCGTAAATGGCAACAAAGGCCCCGTACTGGTTGTTGACCGGGTCCCAGGAGGAGGTTGTGATGAACCGCGCTCCGAACGTGGTGATCGCCTCCCGGGCTCCTTGGAAGACGGTCAGGACGATCGCCAGCAGCAGGATGCCGACGAAGGAGGCCAGGGCCAGGGTCAGGTAATGAAAGCCCTGGTCAAGCAACTTTTCAGAAGCTGGACGGCGACGCAGGGTAAAGGCGGCTGCGTCTGGGGAACGGGAGGAGGCCGAAGTCATGCAGAGGTGGCCGCACCCGGTCGGGGGTGCCGAATCCTTACGATGATCAATCTAAAAACCGCCTCAGGCGAGCCGTTTAAGCCATGATTAACCTCGGCGTGGCCCAGACGTTCGATCCTGGGCCGGCGACGTAACGGGGACTTCAACGGCATGGGCCGAATCGTCGGCATCGATCTCGGAACCACCAATTCGGTGGTCGCGGTGCTCGAAGGCGGCCGCCCCACTGTGATCGCCAGCGCCGAGGGTGGACGCACCACACCCTCGGTCGTGGGCTTCAGCCGGGACCAGGAGCTGTTGGTCGGCCAGCTGGCGCGGCGGCAACTGGTGCTGAACCCGCGCAACACCTTTGCCAACCTGAAGCGCTTCGTCGGTCGCAACTGGGACGAACTGGATGATGGAAGCCTGACGGTCCCCTACACCGTTCGCGCCAATGATGCCGGCCACGTTCGCGTGGTCTGCCCGGCCACAGAGCGTGAATATGCCCCTGAGGAGTTGGTCGCCAGCATTCTGCGCAAGCTGGTGGACGATGCCGCCACCTATCTCGGCGAGCCGGTCGAGGCAGCGGTGATCACCGTGCCCGCTTACTTCAACGATGCCCAGCGCCAGGCCACGCGGGATGCCGGTCGCCTGGCGGGGATCGTGGTGGAGCGCATCCTCAACGAGCCGACCGCTGCTGCCCTGGCCTATGGCTTTGATCGCAGTGCGGTCAAGCGGGTGCTGGTCTTCGATCTGGGCGGCGGCACCTTTGACGTCTCGTTGCTGCGGATCGCCAACGGCGTGTTTGACGTCAAGGCCACCAGCGGTGATACCCAACTGGGTGGCAATGACTGGGATCGGCGGATCGTCGACTGGCTGGCCGATGGCTTTGCTCGGGATCACGGCCTCGATCTGCGCCGCGATCGCCAGGCCCTGCAGCGCCTCACCGAGGCGGCCGAAAAGGCCAAGATTGAGCTGAGCGGTGTTCAAAGCACACCGATCTCGCTCCCCTTCATCGCCACCGCCGAAGCAGGTCCTCTGCACATCGAGACGACGCTGGAACGCAGCACCTTCGAGGACCTGTGCCCAGATCTGCTCGACCGGTTGTTGCGCCCTGTCCAACGCGCGCTGCGTGACTCGGGCCTCGCAGCTGAGGACATCGACGATGTGGTTCTGGTGGGAGGCGCGACCCGCATGCCGATGGTGCAACAGATGGTGCGCACCCTGGTGCCCCTGGAACCCTGCCAGTCGGTCAACCCCGATGAGGTGGTCGCGATCGGAGCTGCTGTTCAGGCAGGGATCCTCACCGGAGAACTGAGGGACCTGATGCTCAATGACGTCACACCGCTGTCCCTGGGGCTGGAGACGATCGGTGGGGTGATGAAGGTCCTGATTCCACGCAACACGCCGATACCGGTCCGCAAGAGTGATCTGTTCAGTACATCCGAAGCCAACCAGAACGCCGTCGAGGTGCATGTGCTCCAGGGTGAGCGGCAGATGGCTGTCGATAACAAATCCCTGGGCCGCTTCCGGTTGTCCGGTATCCCGCCAGCCCCCAGGGGTGTTCCTCAGATTCAGGTCTCGTTGGACATCGATGCCAACGGCCTGTTGCAGGTGTCAGCCAGCGATCGAACCACCGGTCGTCAGCAGAGCGTGTCGATTCAAGGGGGGACCAACCTCAGTGAGGAGGAGATCCAGCGGCTGATCGCCGAGGCAGAGCAGAAGGCGGCCGAGGACCGCCGCAAGCGGGCTGACATCGATCGCCGCAACCGGGCCCAGACCCTCGCTGCCCAGGCCGAACGGCGCCTGCGCGATGCCGCGCTCGAGCTCGGTCCTTATGGCGCTGAGCGCCAGCAACGGTCGGTCGAGCTGGCTCTGCGGGATGTCCAGGACCTGCTTGCCGCCGAATCCCAGGGGCAGATCGATCTGGCTGACCTGGAACTGGCGGTCAGCCAGCTCCAGGAAGCCCTCTACGGCCTCAACCGACGGTTGCTGCAGGAGCGCAAGGCTGACCAGGGACCCCTGCAGGGTCTCAAGAACACCCTCGGTTCGCTCAAGGATGAGTTGTTTTCGGATGACGACTGGGACGAGTGGGAGCGGCCTGGCAGTGATCCCTGGTCCATGCCACCGCCCCGCCGGTCGGCGACACCGGCCCGGGGTCGCGGTTGGGATGATGATGACCCCTGGGGTCCGCGCTGAGCCCCGTGGTTGCTGGTTCCGCCGTGCCCGATTACTGGGACGTCCTTGAGCTTGAGCCCGGGTCCGACGCGGTCAGCCTCAAGCGCGCCTTCAGGGCCCAGGCACGACGCTGGCATCCGGATCTCAACGGCAATGATCCTGTTGCCGAAGAACGCTTCAAACTCGTCAACGAGGCCTATGCGGTGCTGTCCGATCCACGGCGGCGCCAACTCTGGGAAGCCGGTTCGGACAGTGATCCGACGACGCGGGATCAGGCAGCAACCGATCCCTTCAGCACGGGTTTTCCGGATTTTGAGGTGTACCTGGACACCTTGTTTGCGGAACGGCGGCGACAGCCCCGCGCTGAGGTCACCACGACCCCACCGCCGCCGCCGCCGGTGCAGGCAACAGGTGATCTCGAGTCCGTGGTGGAGCTCAGCCCCGAGCAGGCGCTGCGGGGTGAGCGGGTCGAACTCGAACTCAACGACGGCACCTGTGTCGAGGTCTGGACACCGCCCCTGGCGGGTGATGGCTGGCGACTGCGGCTGGCTGGCGTTGCTCTGGGGGGCGGCGACCACTTTCTCCAGCTGCGGGTGCGCACCCCCGAGGGGCTGCGCATCGATGGCTTGCGGGTGACTTATCAGCTCGAGCTCACCCCGGCCGAGGCCGCCCTGGGGTGCCTGGTGCTGGTGCCCACCCTCGAGGGTGATGTGCAGTTGCGGGTGCCGGCGGGCTCCTCCAGCGGTCGCCTGTTGCGTCTGCGCGGCCGGGGCCTCGCGCAGGGTGATCGCCACGGCGACCAGTTGGTTGAGATCGTGATTGTGATCCCAGACTCCCTGTCTGAGGCTGAGCGTGCGCTTTACCGCCGGCTGCAGGAGCTCGCTGCTGACGGGTCCGACGACCGGTGAGACACTGGACTGGTGTCTGTTGCCCAGGTTTTGGCTGCCGCGTTGGTTCATGTCCTGCTGTTCGATGCCGGCAGCGATCAGGAAGGCATTCACTCGCTGGAGCTCTCCGGTCGCACCGTTGTGCTGTTGTTCGAGCAGCGCGACGATGCCGAACGGTATGCCGGTCTGCTTGAGGCGCAGGACTTTCCGACGCCCACGGTCGAAGCCCTGGAACGCGACGAAATGGAACTGTTCTGCACCCAGGCTGGTTATGAAGCCCGGTTCGTGCCAGCAGGGTTCCTGCCAACGACGGCTGAAGACCGGCTGTTGATCGCCCCACCCGAACAGAACATGGACACCAGCCTCTGGCGCGAGGTGGAAACCCCTTCGATCAGCTCGGGTGATGCCGAGCTCGAGGCGTTTCGTCGACGGCTGGAGGGGCTGTTGTGACCGCAGCACCGGATCGGGGGCATCTGCTCACCGAGCAGAGCAACCCGCTGAGCCAGGATCTCGATGCGCTCAGCACCGAAGCGCTGGTCGGGTTGTTCTGTCAGGAAGACCTGCGCCCCCAACAGGCCGTCCATGCCGCTGCGCCAGCGTTGGTTCAGGCCATCGATGCCATTGCCACACGGCTCCAGGCCGGGGGGCGGCTGTTTTATTTGGGGGCAGGGACGTCAGGGCGTCTGGGCGTGCTGGATGCGGCCGAATGCCCACCCACGTTCTGCAGTGATCCAGCTTTGGTGCAAGGGGTGCTGGCCGGGGGGGCAGCGGCGCTGCTGCGCAGCTCCGAAGGCCTCGAAGACGATCCCGTCGCCGGGATCAACGATCTTGAGACCAGGGGATTCAACGCTGACGACTGCCTGGTGGGCATCGCCGCCGGCGGCACCACCCCCTACGTGCTGGGTGCGCTCGCCCATGCACGCCGGATCGGTGCTCTGGCGATCGCCATGGCCTGCGTTCCTGCAGAGCAGGCACCCATGCCCTGTGACCTGGACATTCGCCTGTTGACCGGCCCCGAGCTGTTGACCGGCTCGACCCGGCTCAAGGCCGGAACAGCCACCAAGATGGCACTCAACATCCTGTCGACCGGGGTGATGGTGCGCCTGGGCAAGGTGCATGGCAACCGCATGGTTGATGTCGCCGTGACCAACGTCAAACTTGAGGACCGCGCCTTGCGCATCCTGCGTGATCTGGCGTCTGTCCCCAAGGAGCGGGGACAGTCGCTGCTGGCGGCTACGGCGGGCTCGGTCAAGCTCGCGCTGCTCATGGAGCTGGGCGGGCTGGAGGCCAGCCAGGCCCGCGAACACCTGGCCGAGCATGGGCCCAGCCTGCGCACAGCTCTGGTTCAGCTGGCGCAGGATCCCCAGTAGGGGGCCGTCAGCAGGTCAACCCTGGCCCTGGTGGCGGCCGGCACCTCGGCCATCGGCGTCATCAGCGCATGGCGCAAGGCGTGGTGGGCACTGCTGAGTGGCCGTTGCGCGGCCACCCGTTCGGCGGTCACACGGACAATCTGTTGCGCCAGCGCTGCGTTGGCTTTGAGGTTCGCGATCACCATCTCAACGGTGACCGATTCATGCTCGGCGTGCCAGCAGTCGTAATCGGTGGACATGGCCAGGGTGCTGTAGGCGATTTCGCACTCGCGTGCCAACCGGGCTTCCGTGTGGTTTGTCATGCCGATCACATCACATCCCCAGGACCGGTACAGCTCGGATTCGGCACGGGTTGAAAAGGCCGGTCCCTCCATACACAGATAGGTGCCGCCCCGATGCAGGCTCCGTCCAGCTGGCATCAGGCTTTCGGCGACGTCGGCCAGCAACCGGCTCAGCACAGGGCAGAACGGATCGGCAAAGACCACATGGGCAACCAGACCATCGCCGAACATGGTTGTCGGCCGGGATGTCGTGCGATCGATGAACTGATCGGGAACGACCATGTCCAGGGGACGAATCGGTTCACGCAGCGACCCCACGGCTGACACCGACAGCAGCCAGCGCACCCCAAGGCTGCGCAGCGCCCACAGGTTGGCCCGGTAGGGGACTTCACTGGGGGTGTGGATGTGGTGACGGCCGTGACGCGCCAGAAACACCACCTCGATCCCACCGATCCGCCCGATCACCAGCTCGTCTGACGGGGCGCCATAGGGCGTGTCGATCGTGAGGGTCTGCCGCTCCTCCAGTCCTTCCATGGCGTAAAGACCGCTGCCGCCGATCACCCCCAGGCGCGCTGTTGCCAGATCCGTCGTCGGGTTCATCGTTCTGTTGTCGTTTGGGGGCATTCTCTCTGGGGGACCCCTGCCGCAGAGCTTTGGCCCAGCCGCATACAGTCAGCTTTTGCGAGCGACCCGTGACCAAGGCCCTGATGGAAACTGAGGCCGGCACCCTGACCCTCGAGCTGTTCGAGGCCGATGCCCCCAACACTGTGGCCAACTTCGTCAAGCTGGCCGAATCGGGTTACTACGACGGGCTTGCCTTCCACCGTGTGATCGACGGCTTCATGGCCCAGGGGGGGTGCCCCAACAGCCGTGAAGGATCCCGTGGCATGGCCGGAACGGGTGGCCCCGGTTACACCATCGATTGCGAGATCAACGCCAACAAGCACGAGGCCGGTTCCCTGTCGATGGCCCATGCCGGCAAGAACACCGGTGGCTCCCAGTTCTTCATCTGCCACGGCGCCCAGCCCCATCTCGATGGCGTGCACACGGTCTTCGGCAAGACGGCTGACCTGGACGTGGTCCTGGCGATTCGCAAGGGAACCCGCATCACCAAGGTCACGATTCAGGCCTGAGGCGCGGGCAACCGCCGCGCTTTGCGGCAACGGGACACCGGATGGGTGGTGACAGTGCTGTGACCACCCGTGTGGCAAGCCAGGGTCCGTACGGTCGCGGGGTCTCATGGATCGACCCCGTCATGCTCAAATCCGCCTCTGGGGCGGCAGCTGCTGGACTCCTTGCTCTGGCCGGTGCGTGGTTCTGGCCTCCCGCAGGTCGCGCTGCCTGTCTGCCGTCGCCGGTTGTGCCAGGGACCAATTGTGCTGAATTCACAGCCGATAGTCCCTCAGATGTGGTCAACCTCTATTGGTTGTACAACCTCGCCCTCAATCGTTTTTTTCAGTTGTCGGTGTTCACCACGGCCAGCCAGCCGGTTGTGATTCAGCAACCGCAATGGTCCAAGGACGGTATCGATTGGATACCGTTTGCCCCCCTGACGCTGACGGCCGAGGACAGCGGTTTGTCCTTTACCAACATCGTCAGCCTGCCAGCTCCCGTCGGCAATCCTCTGCATGTGCGCTACACGATTCCAGCGGGACCGCTCAATCCAGCCGGCACCCTGCAAGCGGGGGATGTGGTCAGCAGCCAGCTGATCTCGAACGCCAATGGGTCCACCAGCCCGCAGTGGGACAGCGCCCGCGAGCTGCTGGTTCCGGTGTTGCGAGCGCAGGCCGGCAACCGCTACATCGTCGAACAACGTGACCATGTGGATGCACCGGACGCCGTGCCCGGGCCCCTGCCGGTCCTGGGAGCGGTCGGTGGCCTCACGGTGACGCGACGGTTGCGACGCCAGCTCAGGCTTGCCAGCGAATCAGCAGGCCAGGGTCAGTTGTCAGCCTGAAGGGTTGGCTTTGCAGCAGTTCGTGCAGATCCCGCTGTTCGATCTGCAGCGACGCACTGGGGTGGGTCAGGTGTTGGGGATCCGGGCTCAGCAGCAGGCTGATGCTGCTGGTTCCCGGTAGTTGGGCCAAGTGCTGCAGACAACGCTGCAGTGGCGCTCCCGACAGTGACTGGGGCCCGGCGGCGGTGTTGGCGGCACTGAGCAGCAGGGCCAGTTGGGGGCGATTGAGCAGGGCCAGCAGCCGGGGATCCTGCTCGCGCTGGCACTGCAGGCCGTGATCATGGGCCAGGCTGCTCAGGCGTTCGGTGAGCGACCGAACCGCATCGTCATCACTGCGTCCATGCCAGGCCAGTAGCGCCGATGGCCCCCCCACCGGACAACTGGGGCCCTGTCCCATCAGGTGGCCCAGCTTGGTGCGTTTGGCGGACAGGTAAGCCGCGTTGTGATCACCTGGATCCATCACCAGTGGCACCCGGTCCTCGATCTGCAGGCCATAGCCCCCGAGGCCGGCGATCTTGCGTGGGTTGTTGGTGATTAGCCGCAACCGGTGCACACCAAGATCGCTGAGAATCTGGGCTCCAACTCCGTAGTTGCGCAGATCGGCCGGAAACCCCAGCCGCTCGTTGGCCTCGACCGTGTCCAGCCCTGTGTCTTGTAGCGAATAGGCACGCAGCTTGTTGATCAGACCGATGCCGCGGCCCTCCTGGCGCAGATAGACGACGACACCCTCACCGGCCGCTTCGATCATGCGCAGGGCGGCCTCGAGCTGGGGGCGACAGTCGCAGCGCAGCGATCCGAAGGCATCGCCGGTCAGGCATTCGCTGTGAACACGGACCAGGACAGCACCGCTGGCCAGCTCCGGCGACCCTTTGACAATGGCCACATGGTCGCTGCCATCGAGCTCGTTGCGGTAGCCAATGGCGCGGAACATGCCGAAGGCGCTGGGCAGATTCGCTTCTGCCTGCCGCCGCACAAACCGTTCCGTGTCGAGCCGGTAACTGATCAGATCGGCGATGGAGATCAGGCGCAGACCGTGTCGGTTGGCGTAGGCCGCCAGCTGGGGCAGCCGCGCCATCGAGCCGTCACTGTTCTGGATTTCGCAGATCACCCCTGCTGGATAGAGGCCAGCCAGCCGGGCCAGGTCAACGGCTGCTTCGGTGTGGCCCGCCCGCTTGAGCACCCCGCCCTGGCGGGCTCGCAGCGGAAACACGTGGCCGGGCCGACGCAGATCGGCGGGTCGGGAATCAGGGTGGATCGCCACCTGAATGGTGCGCGCCCGATCTTCGGCGGAAATGCCCGTGCTGACACCGTTTTCCGGCCCGGCATCCACGCTGACGGTGAACGCCGTCTGGTTGCTGTCTGTGTTGCGGTCGACCATCAACGGCAGATCCAACACATCCAACCGGTCGCCTTCCATCGCCAGACAGATCAAGCCCCGGGCCTCCGTGGCCATGAAGTTGATCTGTTCGGGGGTGGCGAACTGGGCAGCGCAGATCAGATCACCTTCGTTCTCACGGTTCTCGTCATCTACCACCACGACCGATTCGCCATTGCGGATCGCGGCCAAAGCATCGGCGATCGCATCGAACCGGATCGCGGACTCGGCAGCGCGGGGTTGAAGGTCGTTCAAGGGGCGCCGTTCGCAGACCGTGGGGTCTGAGCAATCATCCTTTATAAAGCCTTGAACCTTCCAGTTCGCCCGTGGCCCACCAACGTGTCGCAGTCATCGGGGCCAGTGGCTACGGCGGCCTGCAGACCCTGAGGCTGCTGCAGCAGCACCCTGGCCTCGCGGTCACCTTTCTCGGTGGAGAGCGCAGCAGCGGCAAGCGTTGGAGCGAGCTCAATCCGTTTCTACCCCTCGACGGCGATCCCGTCGTGCAGGCTCCAGAACCCGATGCGGTGGCGGCTGCGGCCGATCTGGCCGTGCTGAGCCTGCCCAACGGCCTCGCCGCCACCCTGGCCCCGGCGTTGCTGCAGCGGGGGGTGCGGGTCGTCGATCTCTCTGCTGATTACCGCTACCGCTCCCTCGGTCAATGGCAGGAGGTGTATGCGTCAGAGGCCCGCGAACGCCCGCGTGACGACGCTGAGCTGTGTCGCGAGGCCGTCTACGGCCTGGTGGAATGGAACCGTGAAGCGATCGCCAATGCACGGTTGATCGCGGCGCCGGGGTGCTTTCCGACCGCCAGCCTGCTCGCCCTGCTGCCGTTTCTCAAACAGGGGTTGATCGAACCGAGCGGCATTGTCATCGATGCCAAGACCGGAACCAGCGGCGGCGGCAGGGCCGCCAAGGAGCATCTGCTGTTGGCCGAAGCCTCCGAGGCGGTGGCTCCCTACGGTGTGGTCGGCCACCGTCACACCAGTGAGATCGAGCAGCTGGCCAGCGATGTGGCCGGCATCCCGATCACCCTGCAGTTCACCCCCCACCTGATGCCGATGGTCCGCGGGCTGCTGGCCACCGTGTACTGCCGACTGCGGGATCCAGGCCTGACGGCCGCCGATTGCAGCACGGTGCTCAGCTCCTCGTACCGCGGGGCGGACTCGGTTCAGGTCCTGCCCGTGGGCACCTACCCCTCAACCAAATGGGTGCGTCAGACCAACCGAGCGCTGTTGTCGGTGCAAGTCGACAACCGCAGCGGTCAGCTGATCGTGATGAGTGCGATCGACAACCTGATCAAAGGGCAGGCCGGCCAAGGTGTGCAGTGCCTCAACCTGATGGCCGGCCTCGAGGCCAACACAGGTTTGCCGCTGCTGCCTTTCTATCCCTGAGGCTGGCGTGCCAGGCGTTGGCCCAGCACGGCCAACGCAGCCGGCAGCAGCCGGTGTTCCTGGATCTGAATGCGGGCGCTGAGGCTGGCATGGTCATCGCCTTGCAGCACTGGAACGGCCGCCTGCATCAGGATCTCTCCGGAATCCACGGCTTCGTCGACCAGATGCACGGTGCAGCCACTCAGCTGCACACCGGCCGCCAGGGCCTGGCCGACCGCATCCAGCCCGCGGAAGCTGGGCAGCAGAGACGGATGAATGTTCACCAGCCGTCCGCTGTAAGCGCCGATCAGGACCGGCGTGACAATCCGCATCCACCCGGCCATCACCACCAGGTCCACATGGCGGTTGCCCAAGGCGCGGACCAGCGCATGGTCCAGCTCGACGCGGCTGCAGTGACGGTGGTCGACCAGCTCCCAGGCGACGCCCAGGCGCTCGGCCCGCTGCTGGGCCCCGCAACCAGGGTTGTTGATGATCAACTGCACGACCTCGGCCGGGGCCAGCAGTCCGTCACGGCAAGCCGTCACCAGCGCTTCAAAATTGGTGCCCTCCCCAGAGGCCAGCACCGCCAACCGCAGGGGGGGCATCTGGGCCGCCTGCGGTGGCAACGGCCACTGGATGGAAGGGACGTTCTGGCTAGGGTTTGGCAAAGCGGGCATCAGCTCATGTCCCACCTGTCCATCCTGCCAACGGTCCTGCGTGATGTGGATGCCCTGGCGTCCAGTCTCGAGGCGCTGGGTCTGCAGCCCAGCCGAGGCGGCATGGTAACGGGCTTTGCCGAGGACGCTGTACCGGTCGACCTGCGCGTGCAGCTCGACAGCGGTCACTGCATCGGTTGGCAGCGTCAGGACGATGGCTGTCTGGCCCTGGTGGCTGATCTGCAGCGTCTGACGACGGCTTTGCCCCTGCAACAGCTCCTGCGCGAGCTGACCCACACCTATGCAGCCCGCATGGCCCTGCAGCAATGGGCGGCCGAGCCTGCCCTGGCCGGCGCCGTGGTGGTGCTTCAGTCCTGACACCAGCTGTGCTCGAGCTTGAACTGGACCTGCGCGAACCGCAGCGTCACCGTCTGGAAGCGCGGCTGAGCTTCAGCCCTCAACACAGACGACTGGGCCTGGCACTCCCCCGTTGGACGCCAGGCTCCTATCTGTTGCGCGAGTACGTGGGCCAGCTCGAAGGCCTGCAGGTCCACCAGCGGGGTGCCGAGCTGCTGCCCCGGCGCGTCAGCCCTTTTCGATGGGAGCTGGAGCTGCCGCAGCTGGCCCCGCTGACGGTGACCTATGCGGTTCAGGCGACCGAGCTGACGGTGCGCACCGCTCACCTCACGGATGAGCACGGGTTCCTGCCCTTGGCGGCGATCGTGTTGCAGATCGATGGGGCGCGCTGGTCTGAGCATCGCCTGCGCCTGCTTCTGCCACGCGACTGGGAGGCCTTCGTGCCCTTGCCCCAGCAGGCGGACGGCAGCTGGCTGGCCACCGATCTGGATCAGTTGATCGACAGCCCGGTCGAGGTGGGCCCGCACCCGAGCCATGCTTTCGCCGTAGCCGGCGTCCCCCATCGCTGGGTCACCTGGGGGGGGGATCTGCCTCAGCAGGATCCCCACTGGCTGGCGGATGTGGAGCGGGTGTGTCTGGCCTGCTGCCGGTTGATGGGTGTCGCGCGACCAGCAGCTGAGACCTATCTGTTTGTGCTTCATCTCACCGAGTCGGGTTACGGCGGTCTCGAGCACGACAGCAGCACCGTGCTGCAATTCGGCCGGCGCCGGCTGGCCCGGCCAGATGGTCGCCGCAAATTGCTGCAACTGGTCGCCCATGAGTACCTGCACCAGTGGAATGTGCGCCGTCTGCGCCCGTGCCAGTTGGTGCCGATCGATTACGACAGGGCAACGGTCGTGCCGACGCTGTGGTTTGCCGAAGGCATCACCAGTTACGTCGATCAACTGCTGCCCCACGCCGCAGGCCTCTGTTCTGCAGATGCGGTGCTCGAAGACCTCGCCGACGAACTCAGCCGTTATCTGGGCAGCCAGGGTCGCTTTGTCCAGAGCCTGCGGGCCAGCAGCGAGGAAGCCTGGGTCAAGCTGTATCGGCCCCATCCGCATGCTGGCAATCAGCAGGTGAGCTACTACCTCAAAGGGGCTGTGCTGGCACTGGTGCTTGATCTGCATCTGCGCCAGCAGGGGTCCTGGCTGGGGGCTGTCCTGCAGGATCTCTGGTGCAGCCATGGCGTCTGCCAACGGGGGTACAGCGAGGACGATCTTCTGAACGCCTTCGCCCGGCATGCGCCCGATCTGGGCACCTTGCTGCCCCTCTGGCTCAACACCACCGAAGATCCTCCGCTCGAGGTCTTGCTCCCATGGGTGGGGCTTCGGCTCGAACCGGTGCTGCCGACCGCTCCCCAACTGGGATGGCAGCTGGAGTCGCGTGCCGCCGGAGGGTTGTGGGTGACGCGCACCAGCCGTGGCGGTCCGGCCCAGTCGGCGGGGGTGCAGGTGGGCGATGAGCTGCTCGCCCTCGGAGGCGAGCGGCTCCGCCAGGCCGAAGACATCACCACGCTGGTGGCTGGCGAGGCAAAGGCCCGACCATGGGACCTGCTCATCAGCCGTGACGGCCGATTGCGCACCCTGAACGTGTGTCCAGGCCCAGCCACGGTCGAGCGTTGGCAGTTGCAGATCGACGTGGCAGCACCAGCAGCGAACCATCAGCGTCGGCAAGCCTGGCTTGAACTGCGGCCATGAGGGCAGCACGCACACTGGCCGCAGTCCTGGCTGGGGTCGGGCTGCTCGCCCTGGGCGCGTTTGCTTGGCGGGCGCGCCAGCCGGGGAGCCCGCCCCCGGCCCAATCCGCCAGCGCGACCGGCACAGTCCACACCCAGCAGATGGCGCCGCCGCCCCCCGCACAGCGACGCTGGCGCACGCCGTTGAAGCGGCGTTGTCAGGCCGGTGATCCAACCTTGCGCCAGGAGCTGCTCGAACGGTTGCGGCGCTTGCGTGACAACCGCGTGACCGTTGCGATCCACCCCACCAACTACGGCGAGCGCTTCAGCCGTGATGCCTTTGGTCGTCCGCTGGAACGGCGGCCAAAGGTGATCGTTCTGCACGAAACGGTGTATGGAATCGGTTCAGCGATCAACACCTTCGTCACGCCCCATCCCCGTGATCAGGATCAGGTCAGCTATCACGCCCTGATCGGCCAGGACGGCACGGTGGTCCAGGTGCTCGATCCGGACAAACGGGCGTTTGGCGCGGGGAATTCGGCGTTTGACGGTGCCTGGGTCGTCACCAATCCTTCTGTGGGTGGCTCGGTCAACAATTTCGCGTTGCATATCAGCCTGGAAACGCCTCTGGATGGGGAGGATGCCGATGCTGCCCACAGCGGGTACACCTTGGCGCAATACGACGCGCTGGCGGTGCTGATGGCCGACTGGATGTTCCGTTACAGCATTCCTTATCAGAACATCACCACCCACGCCCATGTGGACCTGGGTGGTGAGCGCTCTGATCCGCGCAGCTTCGACTGGCAGGCGCTGGAGCAACGGCTGCAGGCCCTGGGGTTGCTCTGTCGCGTCACACCGCGGCGCAGTTTGTTCAGATCACCGGCGTCGTAGCCAATTTGCGCCGTCCGTAGAGAAGGGCGTGCAGCTCGGCATCCTGCATGTACCGCAGGACCCGACGTGGGTAATCCAGTTTGCCGTTGTGGAGGTAGGCGAGCACAGCCAGGGATTTGGCCTCGCGCGGGCTGCGGCTGGCGGTCAACACGCTTGTCCGGCTGTACCCCAGTTCGTTGCGCAGGCGAGCAAATTTGCCGACCAGAAGCGTGACATTGAACTCTGGGTCCAACAACTGGTTGCGTGCACGCTCAAGTTGCTGCGCGTCATGCACGGCGGGCAGCAGACCCTGGTGGACCATTTCACCGATGCCGAGCTGGGCCGGACCGAGCGTGCTGAACAATCCGGAGTGCGCAGCCAGGGGATGGGCTTCTCCTGGCTTGGCATGCTGCATCTCGTCAAACAACACCGCCATCACCAGCATCGGATTGATCCGCTGCTTCTGGCTTTCGCGCAGGACGATCGGACGCAGATCGTCCAGCCTCGACAAGGTGACCGACCGCAGGGGTTCCAGTTGATCGATGCCGGCGGTGAACAGCTGGGCCAGGCGGGGTTGCGGACCATGCACGCCGAATCGGCGGTGCAAGACCTTCAGTTCTGCAGGTGTGAATTCGAGCGGATCGGCGGCGTGGCTTCCTGCCGGTGTGCTGATGCTGCTGACCAGCCCCGGATCGGTGAGCAATGTCGACGGCTCGATGGACTGCAGGACCTGGTTGAGGAGCAGCAAGACCAGGGTGGATGTCCAATAGAGGCGGCGTGCTCCAGAGGCACGGCGCCAGACACCCCGAATCGGGGGGACGAGCGAGCGTTGCAGTGGGTGGAACACCACGTTCACCAACACTGACTAACAGAATTTAATAAAAATAACCAGATTCGCGGCGTCGCTGGCGAGCCGAGGGCAGTTTCCGACCTGGCACGCGAATGGCGGCAGTGTGACGCTGCGGGCTGCCAAGCCGGCCATTCACCGATAGGTTCTGGGGGCTCTGCCACACACGCTGCCATGTCCCTGGTCGCTGACCCCTTCAGTTCGACCCCTGCGCAGCAGTGGGACCGGTTCTGCGAACTGCTCTGGTTCAACGCAGATCTGGGCTTCTGGCTTGATGTCAGTCGCATGGCACTGGGGCCGGCTGACCTGGAGCAGCTCAGACCTCGCTTTGCGGCAGCGTTTACGGCGATGGCGGCACTCGAATCGGGAGCCCTGGCCAACGCCGACGAGCAGCGCATGGTCGGTCACTACTGGCTGCGCGCCCCGGAGCTGGCCCCCGATGGGCAGACAACGGCTCACATCAGCAGTGAGATCGATCGCATCGAGGCCTTTGGCAGGCAGGTCCTGGCCGGGAGCATCGTCGCTCCCAGCGGCACCCCGTTCACCGATGTGCTGTGGATCGGGATCGGTGGATCGGGCCTGGGACCACTGCTGATGATCCGTGCCCTGCATGAAGAGGGACGAGGGCTGCCCTTTCACTTTTTTGACAACGTCGATCCCGACGGCATGAGCCGGACCCTGGCAGCCATCGGCGACCGGTTGCCCACCACGCTGGTGATTGTGGTCAGCAAGTCAGGTGGGACACCAGAACCACGCATTGGCATGGAACAGGCCCGTGCCCGTGTTGAGGCCTCCGGGGGCAGCTGGTCCGCTCAGGCCGTGGCGGTCACGATGGCTGGGAGCCATCTTGACCAACTGGCTGCTGAGCAACAGTGGTTGCAGCGGTTTGATCTGCCTGATTGGGTCGGTGGCCGCACCAGCATCATGGGTGCCGTTGGCCTGCTGCCTGGCGCCCTGACCGGTGCCGATCTGAGGGCTTTTCTGAACGGGGCCGCGACCATGGACCGGCTGACCCGGACCCCAACCGTCGAGCACAACCCGGCGGCGCTGCTCGCGGCCAGCTGGTACGCCGCCGGCGGCGGCAAGGGGCAGCGGGACATGGTTGTGCTGCCGTATCGCGACCGCCTTGAGGTGTTCAGCCGTTACCTGCAGCAACTGGTGATGGAGAGTCTGGGCAAGAAGCTCGATCGCGATGGGCAGGTCGTGCATCAAGGCATCGCTGTCTATGGCAACAAGGGGTCAACGGACCAACATGCCTACGTGCAGCAGCTGCGTGATGGTGTCGACAATTTTTTCGTCACGTTCGTCGAAGCGCTGCTCGATCCCAGCGACATTCACGCTGTCGATGGTGAGCACCCGGCCGATTTTCTGGATGGCTTCCTACAAGGCACCCGGACCGCGCTGCTCGAGGGTGGCCGCCAGAGCCTGACGATCACGATGAAGGTCTTTGATGAACGCAGCCTGGGAGCTCTGATTGCCCTGTTTGAGCGTGCCGTCGGTTTTTACGGTGAGCTCGTCAACATCAACGCCTACCACCAGCCTGGCGTGGAAGCCGGCAAGAAGGCTGCGGCCTCGATCCTGTCCCTTCAGGAACGGCTCGAGCACTGTCTTGCCGATGGCCAACCCCGCAATCTGGCGCAACTGCAGCAGGCCCTTGGTGCCGAGGCTCCTGATTCCCCCGAACCCCTGTTCTGGATCCTCAGGCACCTCTGCAACAACGCGCGGGGGTACACCGTCAGCGGTGACTGGGGTCAGCCTGCAGGGCTGGTGTTCAGTCGCAGCTGACCCTGGTCACGGCGGTCCATCCGAGCGGCTCCACGGCCTGAGCCGCACAAACTCAGCTACTGCCATCGGTCGGGTGAGCTGGGTTCCTACCGGCAGCCAGAGATCGCCGGCGATGGTGCGCAGGTGAACCTGCCAGTGGTACAGCGCCCGGAATGCCTCAGGCTGGGTGCGCAGCAGGGCGGCGTACTGCAGCACGGCCCTGCCGTAATGGGCACTGTTGTTGTAACCCCATAGACCACGTCGCAAGTCCTGGCGCGCGCCACGCCGCACCAGGTACCGCGCTGCAGCCTGAATGGCATCGTCCGGGTCATGGATGTTCCCGCGCCCAATCCCCGGTTCTGCCCAGGTGCTCGGCAGGAACTGCATCGGCCCCTGGGCATTGGCCACCGAGATGCCGTCAAGACGGCCCAGACCGGTTTCGACCAGATTCACTGCAGCCAACACCTGCCAGGGCACGCCGGTGGCGGCAGCGGCGCGGCGGTACGAGGCCAGGAGCGCCTCGGCAGAGGCCGGCTGAATGATGCGCCAGGCGGGCACCGTTGCCAGGGGCGGACGCCCGGGCGGCACCATCGCCTCGAGGGCCTGGCGAGCGTTGATGTGCAGGTCATAGGCAGCCCGAAGCTCCTGGGGCAGCATCCTGCGCACGGCTAGCGCCAGTCCTCGGTTGCGGCCCAGCCGCCGATACAGCCGTTGCTGCAGGTGGCTCAGCTCCTGCTGGTCTGACGCATGGGTGGCTCCATGGCGCAACGCCGCCTCAACCCGAGACAAGGCTGCCGCCAGGCCTGCAGGATCCGTGGGTAACGGGGTCAGCGGCAGCGGCGTCTGTGGCGATGCTGCCTGCGCTGCCGGCCACGTGCACAACAGCAATGCCTGCAAGCACAGGCTCAGAAAGGGTTTGCAGAACAACGGGGTGCGAGCCATGCGGACGGCAGCGGCAGAATCGGCGCGGGGAATACGGGGAACCGAACCAAGGGGTAGCGCCTGGCACACCCACCAGGGTTCACAAGCCGTTACAGTTCCTTCAAGTTTCGTCACCAACGAACACAACCATGGCTGATTCCAACACCCGCTTCGGTTTTGTCGCCTTCGCCGAGACCTGGAATGGTCGCCTGGCCATGATGGGCTTTGTCATCGGTCTCGCCACCGAACTGCTGACCGGTCAAGGCATCCTGGGCCAACTGGGTCTGGGCTGATCAGGTCTTGCAGTCTGATCTTCAGATCAACGTTGACCAGCGACCCCCGGCCCAGCCGGGGGTTTTTTGTTGTGCCACCCGGGACGAGCCTCCACTCTGGATTCGCCATCCCGGGTTGCAGGTGCGTTATTGGCCCGGCTGGCTGATGGACGCTGATGCCCTGCTTCTGGATCTGGTGGATCACGTCCCTTGGAAGCAGGAATCGATCACCCTGTTTGGCAAAGCCCACCCACTGCCGAGGCTGACCTGCTGGATGGCCGATCCAGGGGCTCGCTATCGCTACAGCGGTCTCGACCAGACGCCGTCCCCCTGGCTAGCCAGTCTGTTGCTGTTGCGCCAGCAGCTGGCCGCACTCTGTGGCCATGACTTCAACGCCCTGCTGCTCAACCGGTACCGCGATGGCCAGGACGCCATGGGGTGCCATGCCGACGATGAGCCCGAATTGGTGCCATCAGCCTCGATCGCCTCAATCAGCCTTGGGGTCAGCCGCAGTTTGCGGTTTAAGCCGAAATCCAGGTCGTTGCTCGCAGCAGGTCATGCTCCCCTGAGCCTCGAACTCGGGCATGGGGACCTGCTGGTGATGGACCCTCCGACCCAGCAGCACTGGCTCCACGAACTGCCCAGACGGCGCCGCGTGAGCCAGACCCGCATCAACCTGACCTTCAGGAGGGTCACGCCCAGCTGAGACTCAGGGGACCAGGTTCACCAACTTTCCAGGGACCACGATCACCCGACTGGGCGCCTGGCCATCGAGCCATTTGGCGGCGATGTCACTCCCCAGTGCCAGCTCCTCGAGAGTCTGGCGGTCAGCATCGGCGGGGACGTCCAGGCTGCCGCGCACCTTGCCCTTGATCTGAATCACCAGCTGCACGGTGTCACGCACCAGCGCGGCGCGGTCCACCTGGGGCCAGCGTTGCCGATGCACATCACCCTGGCCGCCCATCTGTTGCCAGAGCTCTGCTGCCAGATGGGGCGCAAAGGGTGCAAGCAGGACCAACAGCGTCTGCAGGGCCTCGATCGCGACCGCCTCACTGCAACACTCCAGATGGCTGGCCATCGCGTTGCTGAGCTTCATCAATTCGGCAATTGCTGTGTTGAACTGGTACGGGTCCTGAAGGTCCTCGCTGATCGCATCGATTGCCGTATGCACGGCACGACGCAGATCGCTCTCCTGCTGGCTGAACGCCCCGTTGTTCGCTTGGAGATCGCCGAATGGGACTGCAGAGCTGAGCCGGAGACCCCGTTCACGGGCACCGTTGACCTGGCGCCAGATCCGTTGCAAAAAGCGGAACTGCCCCTCCACATCCGCGTCATCCCACTCCAGGTCTTTCTCGGGGGGCGCCTTGAACAGAATGAACATGCGCGCGGTGTCGGCGCCATAGCGTTCGATCACCAGGGCCGGATCAACACCGTTGTACTTCGACTTCGACATTTTCTCGAAGAAGGTCTCAAGCGGATCGCCTGTAAGAGGATCGCGGGGATCACTGGGATCGGCGACCTCGGCAGGGGGGATGTACTTTCCGGTGACGGGATTCTTGTAAGTGATCCCCTGAACCATGCCCTGCGTCAGCAGGCGGGAAAAGGGTTCATCCACACTCAGAAGACCGCGGTCACGCAGGACTTTGGTGAAGAAACGTGAGTAGAGCAGGTGGAGGATGGCGTGCTCAATACCGCCCACATATTGATCAACCGGAAGCCAGCGATCCACCGCTTCACGGGTGAACGGCAGATCCGTGTTGTGGGGATCGGCGTAGCGCAGGAAATACCAGCTGGAACACATGAAGGTGTCCATGGTGTCGGTCTCCCGCCGGGCCGGGGTGCCGCAGCAGGGGCACGGCACGTTGACCCAGCTGTCGAGCTGGGCCAGGGGCGAGCCGCCCTTGGCGCTGAAACTGACACCCTGCGGCAGTTCAACCGGCAGCTGGGCCGCTGGCACTGGCACCACACCGCAGCTTGGGCAATGGATCACCGGAATCGGGCAGCCCCAGTACCGCTGCCTGGAGATCAACCAGTCGCGTAGGCGGTACTGCACCCTGCCACGCCCCCAGCCTTCGGATTCGGCAGCCGAGACAATGGCTGCCCTGGCGTCGCGGGTGCTGAGGCCATCAAAGCGTCCGGATTGGATCAGCACGCCGCTGCCGGTGAAGGCCCCGCCCTCAAAGGCATGCGCGTCACTCCCAGCGGGCACGATCACTTGGATGACCGGCAGTTCGTACTGCCGTGCAAACGCAAAATCGCGTTGGTCATGGGCCGGCACGCCCATCACCGCCCCGCTGCCGTACTCGGCCAGCACGTAGTCAGCAATCCAGATGGGGATCAGGTCGCCATTGGCGGGGTTGCGCACCTGGGCGCCCAGGGGGACGCCACGCTTCGGCTTGTCATCAGCCGTGCGCTCCTGTTCGCTCTGACGCTCGACCAGATCCACAAAGGCCGCAACCGGCACGTGCTGCTCAGGACTGGTCAGGGTGGATACGAGCGGATGCTCGGGCGCCAGCACCACATAGCTGGCCCCAAAAATGGTGTCAGGCCTTGTGGTGAAGACGGTGATCTGTTCGCCTGTGCTCCTGCCAGAGGCATCGACCACTTCAAAGATCAGCTCGGCGCCAATGCTGCGGCCGATCCAGTTGGCCTGCATGGTCCGCACCCGTTCGGGCCACCCCGTGAGGGTGTCGAGATCGTCGAGCAGCTGGTCGGCATAGGCAGTGATTTTCAGGAACCACTGCCTCAACTGGCGCTTTTCAACCAACGCGCCCGAGCGCCAGCTGCGCCCTTCGGCATCAACCTGCTCATTGGCGAGCACCGTTTGATCGACGGGATCCCAGTTGACGGTGGCATCCTTCTGATAGGCGAGGTCTGCGTCAAGAAACTGCAGAAACAGCCACTGGGTCCAGCGGTAGTAATCGCTGTGGCATGTCGTGACCTCACGGTCCCAATCGATCGAAAGGCCCAGTCGCTTCAGCTGCTCGCGCATGCTGGCGATGTTCTGATCGGTCCACGGACCTGGCTGAACCCCCCGTTCGATCGCCGCATTTTCGGCCGGTAGGCCGAAGGCATCCCAGCCCATCGGTTGCAAGACCGCGTGCCCGCGCATCCGTGCAGCTCGGGCGATCACATCAGTGATCACGTAATTGCGCACATGGCCCATGTGCAGGTTCCCCGAGGGGTAGGGGAACATCGACAGGGCATAAAACGGCTCACCCTGGCTCGGGGTTGTGGCGTCAGCCTCCTGCTCCCACTGGCGCTGCCAGCGCTGTTCGAGGTCCTGAGGCTGGTAGCGCTGGGCTGTCAACGGCTGATCGCTCGACACGGTTGAGGCAGCCTGAGCCACCGACGGCAGGTGCCCAGATCGTGCCACAGGGTCTTCAGATCAGGGGCCTGATCAGCACCACGGCGTCGCGATTGATCAGGGTGATCGGTTGCCCTTCGCCTGGACAGAGGGCCAGATAGCGCAAATCCTGCCAGCGCAACGTTCCCTCGACCGGCTCGCCGGTGCTCAAGAGCAATCGCACCGGTGTTGTGTGCCGGATCAGATCCTGAATGTGACGGATCCCGGGCTGGGTGGTGTCGAGGGTGGGGGCACGGCGATCAAAGGAGCTGTTCATAGGATCGGAGCATCAGCTCAGCACCAGGCCCTCGTGTTCCATTTCAGCAAATATCACGGTCTGGGCAATGATTTTCTGATGGTCGACGCCCGGGCCGCCGAGCCCGAGGCAGCGGCGCATCAGTTGACGGCTGAACGGGTGCAGCGTCTGTGCGATCGCCGCTTCGGCGTCGGCGCCGACGGGGTCATTCTGGCTTTGCCGCCCCAAGCCGACGGCGAGGTCCGCATGCGCATCTTCAATGCGGATGGAAGCGAGCCGGAAATGTGCGGCAACGGCATCCGCTGCCTGGCCCGATTCCTGGCTGACAGTGATGGGGATCTGCCCGGCCGTAGCTGGCAAGTGGAAACTCTGGCGGGTCGGATCGTCCCCGAACTGCTGGACGACGGAATGATTCGCGTCGACATGGGAGCACCGTTTCTGGATCCCGGCACCGTGCCAACGACCCTGGAGCCTGGTCCAGCTGGCTTGCCCCAGGGGACCCTGGTGATCGACGGTCTCAACCTGGAGGTGGCCGCCGTGGGCATGGGGAACCCCCACGTCGTCATTCCTCTCGCGGATGTCGATGCCGTTGATCTGGACGGTCTGGGGGCGGCGCTGGAGGTGCATCCGGCCTTCCCGGCCCGGACCAATGTTCACTTTGTCCAGATCATTGACCCGGGTCATCTGCGCATGCGTGTCTGGGAGCGGGGTGCCGGTCCCACCCTGGCCTGTGGAACTGGGGCTTGCGCCACCCTGGTTGCCTGCCATCTCCTCGATCTGTGCGCTGGCGAAGCCAGGGTTGAGCTGCCTGGTGGCCCGCTCAGCATCGCCTGGGATGGCCGCCGCGGCAGTTCGGTCTGGATGAGCGGTCCAGCGGTGGCGGTCTTTGACGGCATGGTGACCCCCGAGCTGTGGGGCGCGTCCATCGCGCCAGCGCCTGCCGCAGACAACCCCGCGATTGACTGTGCCAAGGCCTGCGTCAACGGGTGCCTCCGCCCCGAGGCCTGTCCCAGTGCCGCGGCCCGCGCCCGTGCCATGGCCCTGCTGGAGAGCAGCTCGTTGGATGACCTGGTCACCCTGGCCAGTGATTCGCTCGAAAACAGAACCCGTTCCCGCCTGTTGAGCGGTGCCTGACGCTCCGCTCTATCTGGATGCCTGTGCCACCACCCCCCTGGCCCAGGTTGCCCAGCAGGCCATGGACCAGGCGTCCTTGACGGCTTGGGCGAACCCTTCGAGCCTGCACGGCTTCGGCCTCGCTGCTGCCGAATCGCTGGAACGCTCGCGTCAGAGCCTGGCTGCTGCGCTCGGCACCCACACAGAAGCTGTGCGCTTCTGCTCGGGTGCTACCGAATCGGTCCATCTGGCCTTGCTCGGCGCAGGGGCTGCGTTGCAGCCTGGGCGGCTGCTGATGTCAGGTGTTGAACATCCGGCGGTGACGGCTGCAGCGCGCCAGCTGCAACAGCTTGGTTGGCAGCTGCAGGTCCTGCCTGTCGATCCAACGGGTGTGCTCGATCTCGATGCCCTGGCGTCGTTGCTGGAGCCACCGACCCGGATGGTCTCGGTGATCGGGGCCCAGAGCGAGGTGGGCACGGTGCAACCGTTGGACCAGATCGCCGGCATGTGCCGCCTGGCCGGGGTTCTGTTCCATACCGATGCCGTGCAACTCGCTCCCCACCTGCCGTTGGCCATGGACCGGCAGGGCTTCGACCTGGTCAGCCTCAGCGCCCACAAACTTGGGGGTCCACGTGGGGTCGGCGCCCTGTTGGTGCGTCCGGGTGTCGCCCTTTCGCCGCTGCTGGGCGGCGGGGGCCAGGAGCGGGGGCTGCGGAGCGGGACAGAACCTGTGGCACTGGCTGCTGGATTTGCAGCTGCCCTGGACCTTGCGTGTCGCCAGCAGCGCGATGGCACCACGGCACGCATCCAGCAACAGCGCGATCGTCTCTTGCTGGCATTGCAAAACCTGCCGGGCGTGACCCTGAGCGGTCCAGAGCCAGATCGGCAGGCACGCCTTCCCCATCACATCAGTGTGTTGCTGAGCGATCCCAGCGGCCGTCCGCTCTCTGGCCGTCAAGTGGTGCGGACGCTCTGGGACCAGGGTGTGGCAGCCAGCAGCGGTTCGGCCTGCAGTGGTGCCAGCGGTCGTCCCGAGCCCAGCCCCGTGTTGCTGGCCATGGGGCTGGATCGCCAGAGGGCGTCCTCGGGGTTGCGGCTCAGTCTTGGCTGCTGGCTCGACGATGGGCAGCTGGCGCGGGTGCCTGCAGCGCTCGCCCAGGCGATGGCCGCGTGCCGTGCTGCCACTCCCTAAGGTCA
>Ga0169931_10003947_pt1 | contig 23307 bp, 13 predicted proteins | sample Kivu_15m_20L_FD_129675 | JGI IMG/M metagenome (GOLD analysis project Ga0169931, IMG submission 129675) | Freshwater microbial communities from Lake Kivu, Western Province, Rwanda to study Microbial Dark Matter (Phase II) - Kivu_15m_20L... | ecosystem: Environmental > Aquatic > Freshwater > Lake...
ATACTCTTCTACTAGTAAAATTACTATCCCCAGTAATATTTTCTATAAGATGAAAAATAGACGTTGGCTTATGATAATATCTTGCTATTAGAGTATCAAAGCAGTCCCATGAAACTGTCATATAAAGTTGCCATTCATGTTTTAAATACTATAATATTATAGTCTATTTATAGGAGATAGCAATGAATTTAGACCATGAAATTATAATACAGCCCCCACCATATACTGATCATAATAATGTTTTAATTAATCCTAAACCACTAACTTTTACATCTCTTAATATATCTTATATTGATAATCCATCATCCAAAACGGTTTTTGCTCAAATTCAACATATTCCATCACGCATACTACTAATAGGTTCAGACGAATATGATTCTATTGGCGATTATACACAAGTTCAGATAGAAAATATTTTAAGATCAAAACTAGGAACAGATATTGGTTCAAAACTTAGATCACTATTTCCCAAAACTCTAGAAGAAAATCCTAATGGCCCAGGAACCATTTTGGCTAGTATGTTTTCTTCATTAGGCATTAAAAGTAGCCCAACCTGTTCCTGCAAAAAACATGCTTTAGAAATGAATGACAAAGGAGTAGACTGGTGTGAAAATAATATAGAAATAATTCTTGGATGGTTATCAGAAGAGAGTAAAAAAAGAAGAATCCCTTTTATAGAATCTTTAGCAAAATTAGTTGTTAAAAGAGCAATAAGACAAGCAAAAAATAAGTCAAAATTAATTTGATCAAATTATAATACGCTTAACTTTTGTTGCTCAAAGGTGTATAACTGTATTAGTTGATATGGCTATATTTTCTATTAGGATGCCATTATGCCAGCAGCAGACTATAATTTTACCATTGAAAAAGGTACTAGTTTTTATATATCTTTTGATTATAAGGATGATACCGGTACTTCCATAAATCTTACTAATTGGTGCGCTAGACTACGCTGGTTAGATAGCAATAATACTACAAAAACATATACAACAAATGCTATTAATTCAGAATATCAATTTAATATTGATCCTTTAATTGGCCGTATAATTTTGCGTTTTCCAGCAACCACAACGGCTGCTTTTACTTTTACAACTGCTAATTATGATTTAGAATTACAAGAACCTAATGATTTATATGATGGTGGTGGCAAAAAAGTATTTAGAATTTTAAAAGGAACCATAACACTAGTTACAAGAAATGTTCCAGGAGACGACGCATTCATCTGTAACTATGATCCACAGGACCCATGCACTACATGCTAATATCAAATGACTATAATAAATATTTTAGAAGACTCTAATAACCCAACAAAATATCTTATAGTTACTAGTCAAGATGGTACTAGCGAAACATTAGTAACAACTAATGTTCTAGTTACCACTAGTTCTAATAATAGGGCAGAGCTAATAGAGATCACACAGATTCCTGGCCCTAAAGGAGACAAGGGAGATATTGGGCCAATCGGTCCTGCTGGTCAAAATGGCGTAGTTTTTGATTTGTTGCCTGTGATTAGTGGAGGAACTAATAACTCATCTTTTATTACAGATAAAGTAATATATTACGATGGGACTAAATTATCTAGTTCAGATTTAGATATTAATAGTATTCAAACAAATATTATTAGCAATATTTATGCTGGGAACGGATTATCAAAGACCCAAGTCGGTGATACTGTTACTCTCAATGCTAACCTTGGAAATGGATTAACCATTGTTGGCGAAAACCAAATGGGTGTCGATACTAATGTTGTTATTACAAAAAGCACATTAGATCTATCAGATACTAGTTTTTATCAGGGTATTTTACCAATAAATTATGGAGGAACAAATAGTACCTTTTTTGGTTTAAATTCTTTAGTATATTATGATGGAAGCAAATTAGCTAGTTATCCTATTCCAACAGGACAAATTATTCATAGTGGTCAAAAAATTAGCGTTATTGCTGGATCCGGTTTGCTTGGCGGCGGAGATATTACTCTACCTAATGGTTCCGTAATAATAAAACTACAAAATTCAGACGATATTACTGTTTTTGATGATCGTATAGAACTATCAAATATTATTTCTAGTGGCACATATACTAAAGTATATGTAAATAGTAAAGGTCGTATAATTGGTGGAACCAATCTTACATTAAATGACATTATAGCAGCAGTTGGTGGAACTCCTTGGACATCTGCTAATGACGGACAAGGATCAGGATTAGACGCGGATTTATTGGATGGTCAAGAATCATCATACTATAGAGATGCTAGTAATATTACAGGCGTGATATCAACGAATGTTTTACCTAATATAGTTACTCCTGGTACAGCTTCTAAAGTTCAATTTAATGCAAAAGGATTAATAGTTGACTCAGGAATTTTACAATATTTAGATATTACAAATGCTTTAGGATACGTACCGTTCGATAAGGGTGGCGGACAAATACTTGATAATGTTGAAATACTAGGAAATATCACAGCCAAGAGTGGATTTTTTACAGATAATACTCTGACTTTAGGAGAACCATATAATACTAATGATATCAGAGGCATAAGATTTAGATACAATGATACTCCTGCCAAATACGCCGTATTAGCATACTATCCAGCAGAAAATATTTTTCGTATATCTTCAGAAAGTCCTGGTACTAGCGGGGTTCTATTAACGCTAGAAAGAGCAGATAGTAAATATGTTGCTCTTACAGGTGAACAACAAATAAGTGGCATTAAAACATTCTTAGATAATATTCAATTATATGCAAGATTAATTGTTCGCAACCCCACACCTGAACTACCCCCATTAGATATTGGTACAAACGATAAACTAGTACAATTTTTAAATTCTGATCTACTAGATAATCAACATGGTTGGTATTATAGGAATGCAATTAATCTAACTGGTACATTAAATTCTAATGTTATTATTCCTCATATAGAAAATAGAGGAACTATATATTATTCAAATATTAATGCTCCAGATAACGGTTATATAGAGTATTTTCCAATATTCCATAGACCATATTCTGGACATCCTATGGTATTAAGATCCAGTCATGTTTATCAAACTGGATACAATATCTACATGGAAGATGTTAGTTTGTCTGTTGGCATGAATACTTTAAATGATAGTATAACTAATTCTATGCTCATTGGAACACTAAACAGTGGATCAGATATTGCTGAGAATAGTTTAGCTGTTGGATATCGCAATACTATTTCTGGTACTAATTGTTTAGCTCTAAACTATAGAAGCTCTGCTGGAACAAACAATAGTATAGCTCTTGGGAAATATGGAGAAACATGGGTAGACGATCAAATATCGATTGGTGGATTCAAAAACTTTAATGTTGGTCAAGATGGAAAAGCTATAAAAGATTCTCATGCTCAATTATCATATATTCCTCTAAAATATCATGGCGAAGCTGGTGGCTATATAGATATATTAACATTTCCTTTGCCAGATAACAAAACATTAGAATATGAAGCAGAACTATTATTTACTAAACAAAAAAATACTGGAGTAGCATCTTTTCAGATAACTCCAGGAATAGTAAAAAATTATGGCTATAGAGATCCGGCTAGAAATTATCAGGCATTCAAAAAAGCTGTAGTAGTTACTAACCATAGAGTGATAGAAACATATAATAATTCTCAAGAAAGAATATATGATTTAAACTTAGGCTTATTAACAAATGACGACAACATAAATAGATCTAATACTCTAGAAGTTACAGCTGCTCCGTATCAATATCAAACACTAGATATTCAATCTTATGGAAATCCTATAGTTATTAATCCAGTTTCTGACTTTAATACTAAATTAAAGGTTATGCGTAATTCTAGTGGATTAGATCCTACATATAGAACAAATTATGTAATAAAACTTGAACCATTTGATAGGTCTCCTTTTAATACTGGGGCTCCTATTGCTCTTGGAAGAAATATTAATCATACAACTGAATGTTTATACTATAGACCATCAGGATCTAAAGTTGGAATTATTAAGTTTCCTAATCATGGACTCTCCAAACAATGTCCATTCGATTCCTCGGTATATATAGGAACAGGGAATATAAAGATTTTAGCTAGAACAGATCAAATATTTGATTTTGGTATGTCCAAAGTTCGTAATACTGGCCTATATATAAAGTCATTTTTTAGAGAAAACACTACTGGTAATTTGATTTATAGAACATATATTGATAAAAATATTTATGGAACTATTAGTGGGACAGTATCTTTTGATATTTATATGACAAGCGGAACAACATATCAAAATAATTCTATACCTCCAGTACGTCCAACAGGCACTACTGAATGGAATGCTGATTTTCCAGGATCTCACTCAGTATATGCTAAAACTTTGTCTTTTAATTTTCAAACAACTAATCTTGGTTTATCTAATAAAAATTGGTCTGAATTACACAATGAAAATAAAGCATTATCTATTGTAAAAAATAATAGTAGTGACTGGTCAACATATGGATTATCTAGTAATATAAATGGATATGTTAATTCTTACTTAGGTTTAATAGAATTTAATCTTGGGACATCTTTACCATTAACTGGACCAAGTATTTATTTATATACCATACCTCCATCTGAGGTGTATCCTTCTCCACAAGATGTATATTTTTATCCAGATTATTATCTTGATGATACTAATGCGACTATAAATATTTTACCTTATTCTTATATACAATATATATATGATAATTTTTCTTATATAGACTCTAATACTTTAGGATTTCAACAAAAACAATTATGTTATGTAAATAACAATGATATGATTTTATTGTCATATCCAACAACATCCAAGTATAGAATAAATTCCGATATTATACCATCTATAGACAACCTATATTTAGAAAAAAATGATACTATATTTATTAATGACACGATAGATAGTGTGACTGGGATATACATAGATAATAGTGGCCACAAACATTATTCACTAACCGGATCGTATTCTGCTGGAACTGGTTATGTTTATTTGGCGAGTTCAATTTCGGGTTTGGGTATTTCTTCTAGTAAATCATTTAATAATACAACCGGAACATATACATATAGTAGAAGCTCCAACTCCGATTATAGTACTATTTTAGATATAACTACCCACGCTCCATTAACATCCGCCCCGATCATTGGTTGCGTACCTAATGAGCCTCCATACTATAGTCCATCATGCTCATATATTGTACCAACAGGACACGAATTTATATTCACTATCAATAGTGGAATTATTCCTAATGAATCAGATCTTTCGTGGACATCATTTAATAGTAATTCTCTTATTGCTGTATCATCAGTTATTCTACCGTCTGGTCAAGATACTATTGATTTGCCTCCATTATTAATCCCGGAAGCTAGTATATATAGTAGTGGAATTAATGCTGTAAGATGCGATGCCTCAATATTTGATTTTCGTTTAGATAATTTAAGACTAGCTAATACACACTATAATATATGGTATAGTGGATATAGCTCAGCAGCTAATACTGGAATTAATGCTATTTACAATAATTTACCAGCTATTTTAGTTAGTGGTGATATTAATAGATTTTATATGTCTGTAACTGGGACAGGGGATTGTTCTTTTTCATATAAAGTTTTAACACAATTAGATAGTAATAATCAAAATTACTTAGGAAATACATTTAGAGCTCAGATAAATAATACTATTCCTACTATAGATAATATTGGAAATAAAATTATAAGATGTTTGGATTGGGGACTATTATCTAATCCTAATTGGTATGGTTCAGTAGATGTTAGTAATATTTCAGATTTAGATTTTAGTGTATCTTTGCCTCTATCATTAGATGATAATTTTATTAAAGTTTTGTCTACTAATATATCTTCTACGGGCGTTTCTATTATTGGTTCTGGAACAGGATATCTATTGCCAGATAATACAGGATCGTGGACAGCTTATGGTTTATCGGGCTTAAATAATACTTATGGAGATATTGTATTATATCTTAAAGCTAGAGATAATTATTCATACACAAACTTTAGTGGAGTTTTAAATACTGGAATACCAAGTAGTAATAGCATATATAATAGAGGATTATTAGTTACAGAAATATATCCCGAAATAGTATGTAATATTTATTCATCAAATGGACAAAATACTGGAGTTTTTTCTGTATCACTTTCTAATAAACAAGACTATCATACGCTAACCGTAACATGTCCAAATTATTTAGATTATTTTAGAATATTATCTTCTAATAAAACTTTAGACATTGATAATAATTTGAATATATCATTTAATCTATTAAATAACAATAATAGTGGTATTGTTTCCGGCATATTTTTACCAAATACACAAAGAAACAAATATATAGTTAATAAACCATATAGTAAAATGTATAACGTCAGCAATGATACTTTTACTGTGGCTGTATTAAGCGGATATATGCCATCAGGATTGCCTAGTTCTGGTCCAGTTGTTCTTAATATACCTAAAATTTATGATTTATTGCATACTAGTCAAATTCCTTTCTATCATACAGAATCTCGCGGATCTTTCGATTTTAAATCTGCAAATAATATTCTTTCAAATGGACTATATACTATAGAAAATTTTGATGAATATGATATATATTTATATGATTTTGCTAGAGTGTTTGTAACTGGTGCAGATTATGGCACAGGAATTATTCAATATAATAATATTGGATATAATATTACAGATGAAAAATTTAGTTTATGGGGCAAGAACTTTGCTGGAGATACTATTCTTCATCCCTGGAGAGATGTACCAACTTTCATATCCGATATTGCTGGTTCGTGTGAATCTGGTCGTTTATGTATTAGATTTTCTGGTATCCCCAACTATTTTCAAGAAAAAGATAAATTTTGGGTAGATATTATACCAAATATTTATCCTCAATCAACAGCATTAGTATATGCCCATGGTTATTATGTAACTGGATTAAGCGGAGTAAAGGATTCAACAGTTTATATTAAGTGTCCCAGTGGGGTGCATTCTGGTATAGTTCTTGGCATGAATACTTATGATACCAATGGATTTATACCTTTAAACTCATATATTACTAGTTTTATTAGTGGAGAAGTTCTTAAACTCGATAATAATACTTTTGCTCCAGCACATATATATAATAATGTTCATAGTAGTACACTTAACAATAAATACTTATTTAGTTTTAATAGAGAAACTGCTGCTCAAAATAATGAAACTAATATTTTACGCGAAGTTTGGAGAAATTTTATCTTGGGCAGCTACGAAATCTATAAAGACGAAGTTGCTCCGACAGTAGTCAGTATACTCGCTAAAATTCCACCATTTTATTATAATAGTTCTAATCAATATTATTCTGCTTGGAATACAACCCAAGCTACTAGAGGAGTTAATGTATGGAGAAATACTGGTTCTACCGGCGTTTCCATGATGATAACTGGCACACAAAATATTCAAACCGATAAAAATCCTAATTTTAATTATTCGTTCGTTAATGTTACCCCGTCCATCAGCTTCGAGCCTTCTGTAACAGGATATGGTTTATCAACAAATACTACTTATTCTAATATTCCAAGTAATTTTAGATTTGCCCTTAATGATTTAAATAAATATTTATGTGTTAGTGCTAATAGTGGTCTATATAGACCAACAGCAGGTTCCGGCAGATTAAATAGTAGTGTAGTTTTTAATTCTGCTGATGATTGGACAATGAATAGTAGTAAAAATGAAATAGTAGATTTGCTTGTAAAAGATATTGATTCTTTTAAGGTTATTGGTGTTGACGTTATAGATCAAAGCAATATACAAACATCACTAACTAGCTCCGGAAATAATTATATATGCAGCGGATTAGCTCAAAGTAGTGGACTTACATTCAGGTTTGCATTAGATGGCGGAATACCTCAGCATAAACCGGAAATACAAATTTATGGCTTGGATTCTATTTTCTCTCATTCTGGCACATTCATTTATGGTATTCCATCTGGTAATAATGGATTATTTTCATATAATAAAATAATTAGTCCTTTTTCTAATATATGGTATATAAATTTACATGTTAATTCTTTGAATAATATTAATTCTTTCTCATACTTATTTAAGGATATATTATCTAATAAAGCTAGCGGCACTATATATAATTATTACCCATCATCACCTAATCCTCGTATTAATAATGCTACAACTATAACATATTCTACAGGATCTATTCCATGGGTTATGTCTTTTGATATAGAGAACGTAAGTAGTGGAACCAGCATAGGTATCAGTGGTGGTAGTGGCAATAATGTTTTAATTATAAGTAGTGGATTAGCATACAATAAATACCTATCTAAATGGCAAGCCTATGCCTTTGGTTTTACCACAGGCATTAATACAACGTATAGTAATATACCATTGGCTATTACTGGAGCTATTAATTTACCATATACTGGCAATATTTTAGTTACGGGAACAAATGCAGCGTATGGTCCAAGAATTACTAATATAACTAGTCCTATTATATTTAGAAACACAGGATTAGATCCTATTACATTCTATTTAAATTATCAAAAAACTATTGGAGAACTTGCAATTCCATCTTTTCAGTTTAGTAACTATCCTAGTGAATCAATTATTAGTTCTACAAAAATAACTGATCAGACTATTTCTGCATTTACACAATCTACAAACAAAGAATTATGGCAAGTAACCATTAGTAATGTTGGAGCAACAGGGTACACATTAAATGGTATTATTTCACTCAATCCTTACGTTGATAGTTTTTCAACTAATATAGTATCTTACGATCCTATATCTTTTAATTCCATACTAGTTCTAGATTCAACGACATTTGCTGGTAGAAACTGGGAAATGAATTTATCCACAGTTGGTGGTGGTGGAAATAGTTATCCTCCAGAAGTACAATTATTTGATGCTCCATCTATGTATGGTATTAGCTCTTCATCTTATAATTATAGTTTAATGGGTTGGAATATATCATTAACTGGTAATTTAGATACTCTTAATAGATTCAATATGATAACTGGCATATATAATATGAATGTTAAAGTTAGAGATATTACAGGATCATCTTCAGGTAATGCTTCGTTAACATACAAATGTCCAGCAGAACTATTAAATATACGTAAATGGTATGCTGTTAAAGATAAATCATATCCTGTAAATATGGAAACATCAAATTGTTGTAGATTACGATATGATTCATTATCTGACAATTTTACAATAAATGTAAATTTACCAACAACAAAAACTTTATCGTATAAAAAATATAATCCACTAATTAATACATATGAATTAAGATATACCGGAGACCCACCAACAGATAAGTGGGCAACCAAAATAGAAATTTCGAATACTGGTAATGAATATAATTACAATATTATCAATCCTAATATTTTTACTGTTGGTGTTAAGGGACTTGATACAGATGTTATAAGTGTAATTGGTTTATTAAAAATGAAAGAAATAGAAGTTATTAGCACAGATTATCCTCCTTTGGATATAGTTGGTGTATTGCCAGCAGAAGATAAAACTTTTGAAGCAAGCCAAGGTGATCCGTGGGCTTTGAGCTTTGGCGTGGTCGGTGGTTTATCTAATATTAATTTTCCTCCAACAATCTTATTAAGCGGACTTCCATCTGTTTGTAGCGGTTATTTTCCTGATACTGATCCGGATGGCCCACCGTGTTTAAAGAGCATAGGATTCAATAGCGAAACTTTGAGATGGAATTTTGTTTTTGGTGGAGACATATCATGTAATACCGGATTATATGCTATAAGTATTAAAGCTTTCGATTCTACCGGTGAGGATATTGCCAAAACCAATATTTTATATTCTCCTTTACCTACACCAGGACCTTCGGTTCAACCAGAGTTAGAACCAGCTTTATTTCCTAATTGTTTACCGTATGTTGGAAATATCTTGATTTCTTCTGCTGTTAGGGGTTTACCATGTCCATATGCTACAGGTATTAAGGGTTGGGAACTTATCGGATCATTACCTAATGGATTATCTTTTGTTTCCAATGAAATAGCAGACCTACATCCTGTATTACAAACGGGCGTTGGTAAATTAACGATTACTGGATTCCCTACAGTTTTTCCAGAAGGAAATGTTTATCCTTCTTTTATTGTCAGGGCTACTGGACTAGATAATAAGACTGCACAGGCAGTTATTACTATGAATACGGCCTCTATTATACCAATCAATAAAAATCCATTAGCATTAACGGTATATTTCCCAAGTTCGGGTTATGCCTCACCAACATATAAACAGAATCAAAACGACTCTGCCCACGTACAACCAGAAAATCAACATTCATACAAACCTTATCCGAATACTGGTTCTATGATATGTAGAAGTTCGTTATCTGTTAATAATTGTCCAACTTATCATACTGGTATATATAATCTTCCAACTTTTTCTATAACAGGTTATGAATTAGCAACTAGTAATAATCAAACTCAATTTTATGTTACTGGAAATTATGGTTATATTCCTGGGTATCTAAAAGTATGGAAAAATAATAATGAACTAATTAATAATACAGAATTTACAGCAACTGGTAGTCCTTTAATAACTCTTGGTGTTTCTACCAGCATTAATGATGAAATAAGATGGAGTGGAATTTCTTCAACAGGTAATAGTATAAGTATTTCTTTAGGTAGAGCTTATGTTAGTTCATCTAATGTATTTTCTGTATTTGATTATAACCTAAGTAATAATAAAAATTCCATCTATCAATTATCAGATATTTCTGTAGAAGAGTTTTACGATGAACTTACTCAACAGTTTTATTATGAATATTATGGAAAATTAAGCAATTTATGTAATTCTACTCTGCTATTTTCTGGCTTGAATCCTATTTCCGGACATATTCAACTTATGCCTTTCGAAGTTGAACAATTAAATATGCCCAATGTTTTTAATCTTGCTGGTTCTCCTGGATCCACTATGGGTTGTAACACTTGCTTATTAGGAAATGGACAATTAAATGGAAATAAATTATCTGGTAAAATGAGACCATCGATGATATTTAATATAACTGGAGGATATTATCCACAACAAAATTATGACAGTACCAATCCTTGCTCTGTTGGGGAATATGGATACGGAGGATTACCTAATCTTACATTAGTAAGCGGAGTAAATATTGGATTATTACCAGGATTTTCTGTTGGAGAAAAAGAAGAAATTTGTTTAACAAATTGTTACGAAACTGGAGTATGCTATATGAGCGGTATAGTACTACCAAAACCAGTATTAGAGATCACCGACGCTGCCACATATGTTTACAATAGTCAACAGGTTGCGTTAGCCACAAGATGTTCTTTTGGAAATAACGTTGTAGATAGAAATAAAAAAGATAACTATCGAGAATTAAGTATTAAATATTATATTAAACATTTAAATAGTGGATTATATTGGGATAATGACGAAGATACCTTTACATCAACAAAGAAATTTAGTAGTATAAATACCTCTTCTGCTACTTCTATATCCTCTATATCATATACAGCTCCTTTTCTTTCTAGCGGAGCTATTTACGAATTATTTATGGAGAGAGAATCAGATAAATTTCCAACATTTAATGTTAATTCATATCAATATATAAGTAATTATATCCATTGGATTCATAGAGCCAATGACCCAATAACTCCGGCATCATCTAATACATATCCTGGATTTATGCCAATTAACTATGGTAGCGGATTAATTATACAAACAGGAGTACCATTCTATATTCCGGCACAGATTCTTGGAGGTAGCGGAAATCTACAACCATCTATATCTGGTTATCTATCACTAGCCAATCAAACAGAGGAAGTGCTTGATGTTAATAACTTATCTCATAATTTATCCATAAGCACTAGCGGTGCCATTGTAACAGATGGATTATGGAATATTCAAATTACTGGTAATATTACGGGACTAGTGAATCCATATCTATTCGATTATGACCTCAGAATGGGTATTTCGGAAAATATTGCGTCCCCATTCCCTAAATCGACAACAAATATTATTCCTGTAACATTTACTAAACCGTTGGAATTAACTATTACCAGTCCAGGCGGCACAACTTTATCTGTGGGTTATAGTCAGCAATGGCAATTATCCTTCAATGTTTCTGGCGGAAATAGACCACCACGATATTACACTAATACAAATCAATGGACTATTGATAATGAGCCCATAATAGAAATCAATGGAGAAATTTGTAACTATACCATATTTAGTAAATCATATAATATTATTAATAATACTTGGTCTTTTACTCTAATATCTACTTCTACAATTATAAGTAACACGGTACTTAATTTACTTTATATAGACTCATTAGGATATTCTATATCAGAAACCATTAATGTTCAAGTGGTATAACTATGGCTACTATTCTACCAATCCAACAACCAACATATACTATTAGTGTTTTATCATACAGTCCACAAAACACTGGTACAATTATGGGTGTCGATGTTACTGTAACTGAATTATTTGGTACTCAAATATCTGTTCTCGATTCAAACAGAGGGCTACAAGGATTTACTGGTCAACCAGGTAGCGGTTTTAGGTATTTTAAAAATAGTTCAAATGTTAACAACTATATAGAAGCTAGTGGTGCATCTGATAGTATATTTATAGCATCATCTGGTAATACTAGATTATCTTTTGATAATACTACAAAAACTCTTACCATTGGGTCAACCCCATTTGATACTGGGAATATTCCATTTCCTTTATCAATTGGAGGTACTAATAATAGCATATATGATATCGATTATTTATTATACTATGATGGTAATAAGTTAACTAGTTCATCAATTAGCCAAACAGTGATATCTAACCTTGTAACATCTGGAACAACACTAAAAATTGGAGATGGCACTAATACCCAAATTAACTGCAATATTTTAGACAAATTAAATATTATTTCATCCACAGGAATACAGATAACTTATGATGATATAACTAATACTGTAACAATCGGATCAAGCGGCACAAAGAAAACATTATCTCCACTAGTAGCATCACTAATTTTCGGATAGGAGTTAAATATGGCAGATCCTAATATTGTTGATACAACCATTGTTAAAGGCAAAACAGTAGTTACCGATAACATACCATCTACAGGTATTACATTACTTACTAATAGCACCAGTAATTCTGTGTATAAAATTGGAACCTTGGTGGTAAGTAATATTGATGGAAGCGCTCCATATGATCTTAGTGTTAATTTTGTAAGAAATAGTACATCGTATAAATTTGTTAGTACTGTAGCTATTCCTCAAGATTCTAGCTTAGTAGTTATATCCAGAGATACTAGTATATATTTACAAGAAAATGATTCCTTGAACTTGGTTGCTAGCACAGGAAATAAATTACAGGCTATTTGTAGTTATGAGGAAATTTTATGAGATATACTAATGGCGGATATATAGGATATGCTCCAACGCCTAGTGTATCTGGTGAATTAGACGGAATATGGAGATATACTGATGTTACAAAAAACGTTAGAAACAATAATTGGCATGTTAGTACAATACCATCAAACGCTAGAATTTCTCCGTCAAGCGTTGTTGAAACTACAGGCACTTCCATCACATTAACATGCTTATTTGATAATGATCTTTCAGGTTTTCTGGAAACTTTTCAATGGCAAACTTCGCTTAATAATAGCATATGGACTAATATATCTGGACAAAATAATAGTACTCTAATTTTTTCTATGGCTTCTGGAGATAATAATACTTATCGTCGATGTAAAATAGATAGAGGGTTTAAAAGTGTTTTTGCCACACCAGCTGAAATCTATGTAGCATTAAATACTATCACTATTAGCCTTCAACCAGATAATTTAACGCTATATGCTGGAGAGGCTGGTGGTTCTTTTACTGTAGCAGCTAGTATTGATAGTGAAGCAACAATTAATTATCAATGGCAAGTTTCTACCGATGGTGGTTCATCTTGGTCTAATGCTCCAGGAACATCAACCAACGCATCTTATTCTGTCACACCACCACCATATAGTAGTAATGGATATAAATATAGATGTTATTTAACAGCAATTGGGGCAACACCAGCAACATCTAATGAGGCAACACTCACGGTTGAGAATGTTACAATTGTTATCACCGACCAACCCGATGGTAACTCCTGCCAAGATAACTCTTCTCCAACGTTTACTGTCCAAGCTTATATTTATCCAATTGGAACATTATCATACGAATGGTATAAATCATTAAATAGTGATGGTTCTTGGTCTTTAATTACTAACAGCGATACTGGATTTACACAAGTTGATTCTGGTGGTGGTGGATATAGCACTAGTACTCTAACAATAGACTGTACTACTCAATCATCAAATTTATATTTAAAGTGTAGAGTATATTGGAGTATTATAGAAACATATAGTAATACTGTAATATATGATGCTACAGAATATAACCCATTTATATAGGATAATATTATGAATATTTTTAATAGTGTAATTACTCAACAGCATAAAGATATTTTTAGAGATGCTATCGATTCATTATTATCTTCTAATGGTTTGGGAACAGCCTGTAAATTATCCTACAATAGCAATATTACATCAACTACCGATTGTACAAACTGTTTGATTGATCCTATATATAAAAAATCTATGGGCAAATATAATGGTAGTGGCCCAAGAAACTTTCCAGAAGGATCAGTTTGTCCAGTATGTAATGGTGAAGGATTTATAACTATTAATAATAGCGAAACATTATATATGGCAGTTTTAGTATCAGAAAAAACTTGGATAGATATAGGATTAAGTAATGTACAAATTCCACAAGGATCTTTGCAAACCATAAGCAAAGCTGATACTTTTACAAAAATTATGAATAGTTATTCTATGAGTATTTCTGATCAAAATAATATTAATAATAACTTAACATATCAAAGAAATAGTGATCCAACTTATGTGGGTTTTGGTAACAATGATTATATCATTACTATGTGGAAAAGATTAATATGAAATATTCTATAGATTTAGTAGAATCAGACGCTCAAGTGATAGAACTTATACTTAAAAACTTATTGCCAATGTTAAATAAAAAATTAGACGTTGCAATAACAAATATTATCAGACTAATTAATTTAGGTCTAGAAAATTCTATACGTAATCAAAGTGAATATAGTTCACTAACTAGTCCTAATGGTAAATTAAGATCAGAATTTGGTATACCCGATGTTAGTTTAGTAGATGGTGCTATTAATGCAATATTAGATAGTATTTTTGTGCAAAGAAAAAATTTATCCATTAGTAATAAAAAAATAGTTGGTGGAGTAACTTTGGGTTTTTTACCAAATAGCGTTATTGTAGATGTGGCAGAACAATTTAGTGTAACTACTGAAAGAGGACAATCATTACCTTGGTTAAAATGGCTATTATTTGAAGGTACATCAACAATTATTAAGGATTATAGTGTGAAAATAGGGCCAAACCCAAAATCACGAACTGGTGAAGCTATTATGGTAGAAACAAATAGATCATGGAGAGTTCCACCAGAATTTGCTGGTACAGTTAGCGATAACTGGTTTACGCGAGCTATTGATAATATAGATGATAGTATAGAAGAAATTATTAAAAAGTCATTGGAGTCATAATATTATGTCACATTGTGGATCTAGCAATACTTTTGATAAGATAGAAGGCTTTAATGAATACTCTATACTTGCTCAAACAGAAGAAAATTTAAAAGCATACTTGGACTGGGGATTTTTAAATATTGGAGGTTTTATCAATTGTACGGGGCTAGATTCGAATCTTTATGGTATGCAAGACACTAAAGCTATTTATTATGAAACTCCCCAATATACTACTGGTAGAGCATGGAAAACCATACACAAAGGATGGGTTTACGAAAGTGGAGTAACATATTCTGGTAATTCACCAACAAGAGTTAGTGGTGTTAAAATTAGCAACACCTTTTATCCTGCACCAACAGGTAGTGGTTCGGTATCATATAAATTAGACTATATTAATGGTCAGATTATTTTTGATAAACCAATAGCTACAGGATCTAAAGTTTATATAGATTATTCTTACAAAAAATGTCAAGTATATAAGAGTAGTTCTTGTAATTGGTGGGGAGAATTTAAAAATGCTATATATTCAAATTTACCAAATGAATATTCTATACATACTCCAGCTATAGTTATAGAACCAGTCAATACGGCTAATATGATTCCTTATCAAATGGGAGATCGATCATTTTATATTAATCAAGACTTTTTATTATACATATTCGCCGACTCTGCTGTTGAAAGAAATAATTTAGCCGATATTATCAGACTACAAAAAGAAAAAACATTTTTCACATATGATATTAATAAAGTAATCAAGAACAATGTGTATATGTTAACGTACAACGGAGAGATTAATGCTAGCGGTCTTGGATATCAAAATTTAATAACGAACCCTAGTTATCGCTATAAAGACACTTTCTTGTACAATGTTAATTTGTTGGGCTTAGAAAGCTATAGCAAAAAATTATTTTGGTGTATACTTAGGTTAACCACCCAAACAATACATTAAGAGGGAGAATCTTATGGCCAATTCCAGAATTTATTACGCCGTACAATCAGTAAGACTACGCGGACCATCAGGCACAGATGTAACTCCGATAAATACTGAGTTTGATCGTGTTCGTGGTCTACAAACAGTGGGAATTACAACTAATTTTAATCTTGAGCCCGTTTATCAAATGGGTCAGTTAGAACTATATGATAACTATGAAGAAGTTCCTGATGTTGAAGTTACTCTTAATAAAGTATTGGATGGTTTTCCATTAATTTATGGTATGGCACAAGGTACTGGTTCATTGAATCAATTAGCCAACAATAGATGTGGTATTCAGCTTGGTATTTTTGCTGATAGTGCAGCCGCTGCTACTGGTACAACAAGCCAATTGTTAGAAATTGAGCCAGCTTATGTTTCAACAGCCACATATACTTTTCCAACAGATGGTAATTTTACAGAGGATGTTACTTTAGTTGCTAATGACAAAGTATGGAAAACAAGTGATGCTCAAGAAAATTTTGGAGATTATGGCGACGCTGCCACATTCTGGACAACAAGTCCAACAGGACATGGTATTGCTCGTAGACAACAATTTGATACTGGCCGTAGTTTGCTACCAAATAGTGGACTTGATCACGTTAGCACAATTAGATTTACCAACGGTGGTATTGCTCCAGGATCAAGAATTAGTAGTATCACTATCACCGCTAATCTTAATCGTGAAGAAATTAGAGAACTTGGCCAAAGACGACCATTCATCCGCTATATTAATTTCCCTGTTGAAATTACTTGCGAAATTGAAGTTACCGCTGCTAGTGGTGACTTAGTGGGTGTTAATAATAGTAATGCTGCTTGTGCTAATCCAAAAGCTCTCGAAAATAAAGCTATTAAAGTTGTATTATGCGATGGCACAACTTTTGATCTTGGTACAAAGAATAAGTTAACGACTGTTGGTTATCAAGGGGGTGATACTGGCGGTGGTAATGCTACAGTCACATATAGTTATCAGAACTATAACGACTTTACATTTGTTCAAGGTACTGGATATGCTGGTGGTCCAATAGCATCAGTAATTTGGGAAAGTATGGGAGCCGGACAAGACTTTAACTTTAATGATGGAAGTAATCCAGGCGGTGGCGATGGCGGTGGCGGCGGCGACGACGGCGACGAGTAAGTTAATTTGAAAATAGGATAATTTCGAAGGATGGATAGTAAAATATTAATTTTATCAACTAGCGGCGCTGGTGCTTCTAACAATGATTAGGAACATCAGCGCCGTTATTGATAGAATAGTTAGTAAAAAAATTTACTTTGTTTATCATGAAAATATTTACTACTATAAGTATCCACATTCTGATTTACGACTAGAATCTAGTTTAATATACGAAGAATTCTATGACAAAATTAAGTATGATAATTTAATACAAGAAGATATTGATTTTTATTTACAGGATTATGATATTGCTGACTTATCATTAAAAAAATTCTTAGAGGATAAATATAAACAGCTTGACAACTTAAAGGTAGACTTATATAAAAATTTTTGGAAAACTAAAGAAAATAAGAATCTTAGGAACAAATTAAAAACAGTAAGAAAAACTATACAAGATACAGAAAATCAGTTACATTATTTAGATTCATTAACTACAGAATATTTATGTTCTCAAAGACAAAATGAATTTTTATTTATCAATGGAATATTCAATAGAAATCATGAGTTAATTTTTGACTATAATAAATTAGATTCTATTGATGAACATATTTTTAATGGTATGATTAACAGCATAAATAGTAAACTATTAAAAGCATCTGATTTTAGATTTGTGGCAAGGTCTTCTGATTGGAGATCATTATGGAACATAAAAAACCATATTATTTTTCCCGATCCTGTTATAGAATGGAGCGAGGAACAAAAAAGTTTGGTATCATTTTCACAAATGTATGATAATATTTACCAACATATGGAATGTCCCGATGATAAAATTATAGAAGATGATGATGCTTTGGATGGTTGGTCTATTTATCAAAATAAGAAAATGGAACAAGAAAAGAAGAAAAGAGGTGTAGATAGTATTGTGGACAAGCATCAAAATGCTCAGGAAATTTTCATGGTAGCATCAGATGCTAAGGAATTTGAACAGATTATGGATTTAAATGATACTGAAGCCGCTAATAAGCAAAAAAATAGATTTGATTTTGTGGCCAAGCACGGAGAGGTTACAGATGATTTTCTGCCTGACGTAAGAGCAGATATAAGGCAACAGTATGCACAAATGAATAAAAGGAAATAAAATATGAATTATAATAATATAATGGACTTGATTGATAAAAGAATGACAACTATAATGATAGGAGCACTTGCTAGATTTGAAGAAAACTTTGATTATTTATGGGATAAAGACAAGGCTAATGCTGAGTATTTTTTCTCATTATGGCAAAAGACCAGACAGGAAATTTTGGATTATGGAAATAATCAAATAAGGTTAGCGGAAAAGGATTTGGAACAGTTACAAATAAATAAACCCACTAAACATAAATATCAATATCGATTTGATATGAGGAGATACAAAGATGAGCGCGAAAACTAAGACTTTTAAAACAGAAGTAGAAGGTAAAGAAGTTGAATTTTTAGTTAGAACACCATCACTAGCAGAACAAAGAGAAGGTCAAAAAGTATATAACCAATCTTTTAGTGATGCTGTTAAAGCTAAAGCTATTGTTAGAGCCCGCATGGATGACTTGCTAGAAGAACAAGGATTGTGGGATGCCACAAAACAAAAGAAGCTTACCGATCTGCAACAAGTTATATTAGACAATGAGAGAATTTTAGCAAAGGGTGGTATTCCATTAAAAAAGGCTAAAGAATTAGCTTTAGAAATGAAAGAGACCAGAGTTAAGATTAGAGAGCTTATTGCTGATAAAACATCATTAGATAATCATAGTGCTGAAGGACAGGCCGATAATGCCCGCTTCAATTATCTAGTAAGTGTGTGTTTGGTGTATAATGAAACTAAACAGCCATATTTTAAGAGTTTGGAAGATTATTTATCACGATCAAATGAACCGGTTTCTATTTTAGCGGCCCAAAATTTGGCCAACATGCTATATGGTCTGGATAATGATTACGAGAAAAATTTACCAGAAAATAAGTTCTTGAAAAAATTCAAATTTATTGATGATAGTCTAAGACTGATTGATGATAAAGGACGCTTAGTTGATGCGGACGGAAGACTCGTGGATGAAGATGGTCGATATATTAATGAGGCCGGAGAATATATTGATAGATATGGTAATAGAGTAGATTCTAAGGGAGATTATATTGTTGACCATCAACCATTCCTCGATGATGATGGAAACCCCATCAAAGAAGAACAAAATGAAGCACCCATTACTAGTTCAAAAGTGGATTCACCAACAGAATCTGTTGAGGAACCCAAACAAGATCCTGTTACTGTTTGAGTTGTTTATTTTATTTGTTTGTAATTGTAATCTTTTAAGAGATCAGTTTGTTCTTAGGAACAGCTGGTCTCTTATTTTTTAGGAAAGCTATATGGCAGCATTTAATCTTACTGCTCAACTTAATTTGGTTGGTCCAACAAATGTTAGACAAATTGTTGGTGATATTAGAAAACAACTTGGTACAATTAAGGGAACTATTGATCTTGGTATTGATCCTAAAGCTATAAGAACTATTGCTCAATTACAAAGTCAAGCAGCACAAGTTAGTTCATCATTAAATAATATATCAAGATCAGCATCTGTTGCTGCTGGTGGTATTAATGATTTAAATAGTGCTGCTGGAAAAAATCAATTAGGAGGCATAGCTTCATCAGCGGCTAAAACTGCTAGTGCTGCCGATGATCTTGGTAAACAAAGTTCGCGAGCATCCAAAGATGTTAAAATATTAAGTAATGAATTAGCAGAATTCGGCAGACAAAGTGGTTTAGCTATTCGTCGTTTTGCCGCATTTAGCTTAGTATCAGGAGTAATGTATAAATTAAATAGTGCTGTTAATCAAGCTCTTTCTCAATATATAGATTTTGATAGAGAATTGGTAAGAGTATCTCAGGTTACTGGTAAAAGCGTATCAGAATTAAGCAGCTTAGTTAATGAAATTAGTTCATTAGCTACTAGTACTGGCGTAGCATCAAAAGAATTGATCGAAGTATCTAGTACATTAGCTCAGGCCGGTTTAAGTGCTAGAGATGCTGAAAAAGCATTAAAAGCTTTAGCCCTTAGTGCTAATGCTCCATCATTTGATAATTTGAATGATACTGTAGAGGGTAGTATTGCTCTTATGAGACAGTTTGGTATTAGTGCAAATGATCTAGAAACGGCATTAGGTAGTATCAATGCTGTTGCTGCTGCATTTGCTGTTGAAGCTAGCGACTTAATTGCTGCTATTCAACGTACTGGTGGTGTGTTTGCAAGTGCTAGTAGGGGCGTTAGCGAAGGAACCGATGCTCTTAACGAATTTATCGCTGTATTTACCAGCGTTCGTGCTACAACTCGTGAAAGTGCTGAAACTATTGCTACTGGTTTACGAACTATTTTTACAAGAATTCAGAGAGAATCAACAGTTACAGCATTAAGAGAATTAGGTGTAGAATTGCGTGATGTTGAAGGTAAGTTCGTTGGACCATATGAAGCTGTACGCAGACTTAGTGAAGGCTTAGGAGCATTAGATCCAAGATCTCAAACATTTGCCGCTATTGTTGAAGAACTTGGTGGCTTTCGACAGATTGGTAAGGTTATTCCGCTTATTCAACAATTTGCAACAGCAGAAGCAGCATTACAAGTAGCAATGAAAGGTGGAGATTCATTAGCAGAAGCTAATAGACAAGCCCAACAAGCACTAGCAGTACAACTTGCAAAAACTAGAGAAGAATTTGTTGCTTTAGTAAGAGACTTTGCTAATAATACTGCTTTTAGAGCTTTTCTAACAACAACTATTAGTATCACTAAAAATATACTTAGTCTAGCAAGGGCAGGACGATCATTATTTCCGCTATTAACCATTATGGGCGGATTTAAAGCTATTTCTGCTGTTACTCAATTTGCTGGTGGATTTGCTCAGGGAATTAGACCATCTGGTGGTAAAGGAGACGGGGGAGACGAAGAGGGTATAGATAATAAGGCTCTATCTAGAACTATGGGAAGAAGCGTATCCCGTAGTATTGGTAAGGGTTTGGGACAAATTCTTAGTGGTTCAAAAACTGAAAGACAAGCGGATTCATTAGAGCAAATTGTTAGCATATTAAGAAGTAATGCTCAAGCTTTTACTGCCGATGTTAGTGGATTAGCTCAACCAATAACGTCATTATCTGCATTACTAAATGATAATAACTCATTATTATCTGCTAATACCAGCGGATTAAATAATGTATATGCTGCTCTTGTTAATTTGGAAGCAGCTATTAGCGGCAAAAGTTTTACTGGTCCAACAACAGCTCGAAGTGGTGGTCGAATATTAGGTTTTGCCAAAGGAGGAACTGTTCCTGGTAGTGGTAAGGGAGATAAGGTTCCAGCAATGCTAGAGCCGGGTGAAGTTGTGATGAGTAACCGAGCTGTTAGTAGGTATGGAAGAGGTAATTTGGTAAGGATGAATAAGTATGCAAAAGGTGGTGGTGTTGCTAATGTTGAACTAGATAATGATGATCCTGTAATAGATGGCGATAGCTTGAGAGTGAATTTTACCCCAAAAGCCAAACCATATAAGACTAGTTCAAGATTAGTTGGCGCAGATACATATGAGATGGACAGCCCTCCTAAAACTAAAGAAAAATTTTTAGCAGAAAAAGCTAAAGCAGTAACATTACGTTGGGCAAAAAAAAATAAAAAAAATCTTACAAGCCGTTTTGATGAAGCTAATAAATATGATAATTTTGGTAGACCTATGTTTGTGGCTCCAGATTTAATAAAGTTGTTAAGAGAGGGAGTAGAATACAGGGGTAAGCAAACATCTTTATTAACTGTTAGAGATGGAGGAAAAATCTTAGGTTTCGCCAAAGGAGGAACTGTTCCTGGCAGGGGTAAGGGAGATAAGGTTCCAGCAATGTTGGAGCCGGGCGAAGTTGTGATGAGTAACCGAGCTGTTAGACAGTATGGAAGAGGCAATTTGGTAAGGATGAATAAGTATGCGGATGGCGGTTATTCTGTTCATTTTGATTATCCAGAAGAGAATGCTATCGATGATAGTGCTATAAATCAGGGACTTGCAGATATTACATCTGAAGCTACTAAAAATTTTACACCTAGAAGAACAAAGGTAGCCGTAGACGTAAATGATATACAGACATCATTAGGTAATAATTTCAATGCTGTTAAAGGAAGTATATACGAAACTGCTGTTAGAGTATCTGGTAAAGAACGTCTACAATCTAGTGCTGGCGCAGATTTTGATTATGATACATGGACTGGAAATAGAGCTTTTACAAATCCAAAATTAATAGGGATTCCAACAGATGCTAAAATTACTGAAAACGCAGCAAGCAAACAAGAATTCATCAAAAAAATAGCAAACTATCAAAGTCGTGGTAATGATAGCCGTCGTAAAAATTTCGGAGCTATTATATTTGAGCCAGGAAAAGAGGATCAAATTCCTGGTCATACAATTAGTCAACAAGAGATTGATGATTATAAAAGTGGTGGTAGACTAATTCAAAGATTTGTTGACGGAGGGGTTGCTAAAAGAAATGTTGGATATATAGACTATGATGTTATAGCAAATCCTGCCAATGAGGCTGTTGTAAATAAAGGAATGGAAAGTAGTGGAGTTAAAGGCCC
>Ga0169931_10003949_pt1 | contig 23300 bp, 35 predicted proteins | sample Kivu_15m_20L_FD_129675 | JGI IMG/M metagenome (GOLD analysis project Ga0169931, IMG submission 129675) | Freshwater microbial communities from Lake Kivu, Western Province, Rwanda to study Microbial Dark Matter (Phase II) - Kivu_15m_20L... | ecosystem: Environmental > Aquatic > Freshwater > Lake...
AGTTCATATCGACGGGGAGGTTTGGCACCTCGATGTCGGCTCATCACATCCCGGGGCGGAAGCACGTCCCAAGGGTTTGGCTGTTCGCCAATTAAAGTGGTACGTGAGCTGGGTTCAGAACGTTGTGAGACAGTTCGGTTTCTATCTGCCGTGGGCGTTGGAAGATTGAGAGGATCTGCCCTTAGTACGAGAGGACCGGGGTGGACGCACCTCTGGTGTGCCAGTTGTTCTGCCAAGAGCATTGCTGGGTAGCTAAGTGCGGGATGGATAACCGTTGAAAGCATCTAAATGGGAAACCAGACTCGAGATAAATCTTCCCCACTAGGGCCGTAGAAGATGACTACGTTGATAGGCTAGGTGTGTAAGCACAGTAATGTGTTCAGCTGACTAGTACTAATAGCCCGATCGATTTGAGTACATACTCGTTTAAAAAACGAATATGCACTGTTGCACGTTACGACGTGTAATGAGTTACATACTCTGCTATGTTTCTTCGCGAAGATTGCTTTTATTTTTAACCGTGGGATAGACTAATCGTCTAAAGCATATTTTGTTTAAAACTATATTATTAACCAAAAAACACAAACCAACTAATTTGCATATTTTTTTTAATGAATTTTATTTAATTTTCTTTTATTGTTAAGATATTACGGTGGTTGCGCGCAAACAGCTATTGAGGCGCACGTAACGTTATACTGCACAATAGAGTTAGGAATGATATTCTAATGAAATTATATAGAAAAAATGTTAGTCTTCTAACGGGTGTTTCCATTAGAACTTTGCAGCATTACGATGCAATAGGTTTATTGAAGCCAACAAGGTTATATAATAAATATCGAATATATTCCAAAATTGATTTAGAAAAATTGCAATATATATTAGCGCTCAAGGCATTTGGCTTAGAGCTTGCTGATATTAAAATGATATTATATCGAAAAATGGACGTGATTGATCTTTTGCACGCTCAGCATGTTTGTTTATAAAAACAGATTAGTGCGCTCAACGAGGCTATGGATATTTTAATTGCAATTATTCAAGAAAGCAAATTATCTAAATCTTTTAACACAGCTTCAGTTTTGAAGCTAATAGGAACTTATAAAATGATAAAAGAATCAGAAAAATCATGGGCTGGAAAAATTTTCAATAAAGATCAATTGAAGAAATTTTTGCAAACGCTAATGTTTGATAAACAGAATCTCAGCAACGTATAAAAGATTGGCAGATTTTGATAAATGATACTAAAACGCAGGTAAATTAAGATCCTTGCGGCGCAATTGGCATAGAATATGCTAAGCGCTGGATGTCTTTAGCTAGCAAGTGCTGGAAAGATCCTGAGCTTGCAAAAATTGTATGGGAAGCGCGCAAAGATGACAGGATTACTGAGCAGGATTCTACCCAGAAGCACCCTGTCTTGCATATTCGACAAGATGTTATGCAATGGATTGATTTAGCAATTAACAATGCAATTGAAAGAGGGTTAATATGAAAAATATGAAAAATTCACAAATGATTCCATTTGGTATTGATCTTCATTGAGATATCGTAAAAGTATTTTTTGATAAAAAAGGTGTGATGGAATTTCCTAATACATTAGAAGGCATCAAAGCTTTGATAAAAATCCTGCCAAAAAATGCATTTGTACTTTTTGATTTAGATGATAACTTGCAAATGTTGCAAAATGCGTTAAGTGCAAATAACATACCATGTTCTTGTAAAAATTCAAAAAGCGTTTTAACTGCAATTTGGTTGCTTACAAAAAATGCTCTAAAGTTTAGAATTGGCAATAAAGATGCTTCGTAATTAGAGACGCTAGTTGTACTTAACGCATTTATTATCTCATGCAGCATTAGAGGTTTAGGAATTAGATTATGGTGTAATTAGATCATGTTCTTGATTTGCTTTTGGAAGCTGCAAGTTTCTGATATAATACATCATGCAAAAAACTATAGTAACCGTGCCATCAAAAATTTTGGCAGGCATCACAACAGAAACAAGCAATGAATTAGAATTCAATCCAAACACAGGAAAAATTGCAATGACAATGCAGGAATATTTCACAAACAAGCAGCCAAGATTCCTTGCATTGCTAGAGTATGAAAGCGACTATAACGGCATGTATACATATTTTATTGGCCAAGAAATTAGCTCCATTGAAGATATGGGCTTGATTCGCGCGCAGGATATGCATGTGATAAAAACTAAAGAACAAAAGTATGCTAAGTTCACATCAAATGCTGGAAAAATGCCAGATGTTTGTATTGAATTGTGGCAGCATATTTGGAGCTTATCGCCTGAAGAATTAGGCGGCGTGCGTTCATATAAAACTGATTTTGAATTATACGATAGCCGTGCGAACGATCTCAATAATGCGGTTATGGAAATCTATATTGGTATAGAGTAACTCCAAAACAGAACAGCCTTGGCCAATCACCTTCGCGTAGCATAATTTTATGAATAATGTTGCTTCTGCTCAAAAAAAAACAATATAATCAAATATAAAGGTCGTTATTATGATGCCATGGTGGGTATTTGCTTTATTTGGTTACTTCACATTTTTTGGAATTTATTGCATGAAGAAGCACACAGTTTCTGTTTACAAGCTTTTAATTGTATTTTTCGCATTAGCTTATTATTTGGTTCATTCACAAATGCGTTTAAACTATGATATTAACCAAAGGCTTGTTTTTTGCGCGATGTTTTTTGCAAGCGCAGTGTTTGGCATTGGCGTTGTGAGCAGAATGAAATTGCTTTTCGATAGAGATAACAACCAAATTGTTATTCCAGGCTCTATACACATGTTACTTGCGCTATGGGGCATTTTTGGAATAAAAACTTTGTTTGGTTATTTGCGCGCAATGCAGCCTATTATCGCACAAGAGTATATACTAGCAGAAATTGTCTTTTCTTCTGTATTCAGCGGGTTTTTGATGGGCCGTTTAGTCGCAATTTTGCGTAGATATTATAAATAGCGCTTTTCTACACTTATCTTCGTTTTTTCTTAAAAAAATCTTGCATTAATGTTGTGCACTTATTTAATTAGTTTAAATATTTTATATCTAGCAAGCTGATGTAAATTATTTACTTTTTTTTGGTAAGCTGAGTGATATGATTCACTACTGCTTAATATTTTGTATTCTTCTAGTCGCATGTAACGAAAGATCAAAAGAAGAAATGCCTTTGGCAGTCAAGAAGGTTGATTTAAAAAGGTATGTTGGCAGATGGTACGAAATCGCGCGTTTGCCAGCTTGGTTTGAAAATGATTGCATAAATTCTACTGCAGAATATATTTTAAAAGATGATGGTACTATTAAAGTAATTAATCGATGCTCTAGTATAAGCGAGAAAGATCATATTCATGAAAAAATAGGCATAGCCAAAGTATGTGATTTAAAAACGAATGCTAAGCTCAAGGTTTCGTTTTTTTGGTTGTTTTGGGGAGATTATTGGATATTTGAATTAGCCATCGATTATTCTTATGCTGTTGTTGGCACTCCAGATCGTAAATATTTATGGATATTAAGCCGTAAGCAGGTTATGTCAGATAGGTTGTATCAAGCAATTATAATGCGCATGAAAACAAGAGGTTTTGAGGTTGATAAATTAGTAAAAAATGATCGTATCAAGAAAAAATATATATAATTTGCATCACTGCAATAGTTCTAAATTAATCGATTTGTTTTTATTTTCTATATAAAACGAACAATTAGTTATCTCTTTTTTTTGAAAAATTCTTTCATCAAAGCGCTCGCTTCTTCTTGACATAAGCCTTCTATTATATCAGGCTCAGCTAATGGCTCATTTTTGTTTTCTGCTGCAAAAATCACTGCGCTAATTCTTGCTAGCTTAATTGCATGCATGCACATTTTGCATGGTTCAACTGTAATGTAAATCGTTGCATCAACTAGTTTTCCAAATTTTTTTTCACCCTTCTTGATTGCTAAAATCTCTGCATGCCAAAACCTTCCATTATGCGCGCGTGCAATAATTTTTCCGTTCATTTCAATAATTGCGCCTATTGGCACGCAATCTTTGGCCTGAGCCTTTTGTGCTTCTTTCAGCGCTTCTTTCATATATTTTAAAGAACCGTTTAGCAGGCTTTTCACGCTAGTATTCTCTATATTTATGGCCTTTTGTCAATCATGCTGTTGCTGGTTTGTTGTTACAACAAGCATTTTATGTTAGAATGTTATTATATGAATCAGCCAGGTGTTGGCGCATTATCCTATGATGTTTTGCCGCATAATCTAGAAGCAGAGCAAGCGATTTTAGGCGCGCTTTTGTATAATAACTTGTTTTACGAAAAGATAGGTTTTTTATCAAAAGATCATTTTTTTAATCCAGTACATAGAGAAATTTTCACAGCGATAGTAAATATGATTCAGCGTGGTTTGTTGGTTACGCCAATTACGATTGCTCCTATTTTCAAACAGCATCCAGCAATTGAAGAAGCTGGCGGAGATAAGTATTGGATTGATCTAGTAACAGGTATCGGTTCAATTGCAAATATCGAAGCAAACGCAACCCATATTTATGATTTATTTTTACGCAGATCAATTATTTCGATTGCTCAAGATTCTGTAATCAAGGCCAACAAGTTTGAATCGGATAAAACTGCCCAAGATTTAGTTGAAGAAGTTGAAGTTTTGCTTTTTAATGTTTCGGTTGAACGGAACACAGAGCGACGAGTGAAGACATTTCAAGTCTCGCTGCAAGAAGCAATTGCACAAGCGAAAAAAGCCTCTGAGCATAGTTCATTAGTAGGCGTTACAACAGGCCTTGATCAAGTTGATCAGCATCTTGGCGGATTCCATCCATCTGACTTAGTCATCTTAGCCGGTCGCCCATCTATGGGCAAAACTGCACTTGCGACAACATTTGCATTTAACGCAGCAAAAAGTTTTCTAAAGGATAATAAAACCGGCGCTCGTATTGCATTCTTCTCTCTTGAAATGTCTGCTCAGCAGTTAGCGCTTAGAATTCTTGGTCAAGAAACTGGCATTTCATCTGATCGTATTAGAAAAGGCGCAATTAGTCATAAGGAATTCACGCAACTGGAAACAAAGGGCAAAGAATTATTTGAAGTGCCATTGTTTATTGATGATACTCCAGGTTTAACGATGGCAAGTTTACGCACCCGCGCGCGCAGATTGCGCAGACAAGAAAAAATTGGCATGATCATCATCGATTACTTGCAATTATTAAGCAGCGGATACCGCAATGGATATGAAAACAGAGTGCAAGAGCTTACAGAAATCACGCGTGGTTTAAAAGCGCTTGCAAAAGAATTAGATGTTCCAATCATTGCTCTTTCACAGCTTTCGCGCGCAGTTGAACAGCGTGAAGATAAGCAGCCACAACTTGCTGATTTGCGTGAATCTGGTTCGATTGAACAGGATGCCGATGTTGTTATGTTCATTTATCGTGAAGCATATTATGAAGCGAGAAAAAAACCGCCATCTGGATCTGAAAAAATGCAAGAATGGCAGGCGAAGATGTCACGTATTTATAACGTTGCCGATTTAATCGTTTCCAAGCAGCGTCATGGTCCAATTGGTACAGTTCATTTGCATTTTGATGAAAGTGTAACTAGATTTTCAAACTTGGCGCCACGCGGAGAATAAATAAATTTAGAATAAATCAATATTTTATACCAATGTATTTGATGAAGTAGTAATCAAGATAATATTATTTCACCACGCATCCAAAATCATCCATGAGTTTGTTTATATGACGTTTCTCAACAGTTTTGCCCAACCATGTGTTGTAGCCTAGTTTTTTTTCCAAGGTCAATGCACAAGTTGGTTTTTGCGATTTGGGCAATCTGAATTCAAATTTTATTTTGAATCCTGGCGGACAATAATATTTTGCCACTTCTTTTATAAGTGAAAAATTTTCAGTTCCAGGCAGAATGGAATCATATGAATTTTTTGAATCCACCAATATAATAATTTTAATCGAGTGCTGTGTGCACATTGCACGTTTGCCCAGCATTTTATCTTTTAATTTAGATTTATCTAACTTAGCTCGATACTCTTCATGAATCTCAACTGTATGCGGAATAAACTGTTGAATTTCGATGTGGAATTTTGGAAAAATGGACTGTAAAATTGCGATTAATCCACCAGGGCTTTTATTCTTTTGCCACATAAAGCTAGCGAAAGATGGCAATATCGAACGATGTGTTTTTTTACGCCCATCTTTCTTTATAATTCCAGCAAGTGCATGACAATATTCAAAATTGTGTAACGAATCATAGTTCAAGTTAAGGCGAATCTTTTTTTCAATCTTGTGCATTAATCCAAAAAGCCGCTGATTGAAAATGTTCATAAAATCTAGCAAGCAATTGTTGCCTTCGCGTGATTTTGTAATAATTTTTTCCGAATAGCGTTGTGGCAAAATGCCGTTGATACCAATTAATGATGTTTGGTTAATTGTCAGATATGTTTGTCCATTCTTTTCTTTAAACTCAATGCAATCGCTTGATGGAGCAGAAAAATTGCAATATGCATTTAAAATAGAAGGCTCATCGCTTGGTTTTTTTCCACATCCAAATTGTGCTTTTTTGCTATTTGTTTGTTCTAAAATTGCAAGTAATTGATGAAGCGAATATTCCCAAGGTGAGCGAGATATATCTTGTTTCAATTTTTCTAAACTCATTTTTCGCCTCCTTTCGGTTCAATTAATTTTTTTCAATCGCTTATGTCAGCTTCCATGTTTTCCAGGTGCTGCCATTGCTTTGCTTTTTCAAAACTAGATCTAGTTTGGTGTTAAAATCCAAAATTTTTGAAAAGAACGTGCCTATGATATGTGCTAGCAAAAATACTTGGCTAGATTGTGCATCATCAACTTTAAGAACAATATTTGCTTTAGGCACGACGCATCTATTGTGCGAAATCATATTCATTTGATAATCAAGATCTTTAAGATCATGCAGTGGATTTTTATTGCTTGAATTTTGAAAATCGTAGATAGCAAGCAATTCTTTTATATATTCTAATCCATCGCTATTATTGAAGCCAAAATGGTTGATTGATAAATGCGAAATCAAGCGCCATTGCGTGCGTGAATGGAGTGCTGGCATACGGCTTGGCGTAGGTCTATCAAGATTTATACATGCCAAATTACCAGCTGTTTGATTTATATTCCATTTTTCTTCTGGTTTGATTGCAGTGTTTGCCTTTTGTTGGAAGCATAATAGCTTTGCGTAAAGCACGCTATTTTCGGTATTAAGTTTTGTATCAAGAAATGAGATAGTAGTTTCATATCCTGTCAGTTGTTTATTAAACGAGCGTTTTGCAAGCCAGAAAATGTGTTGATGTTGCTCATCGATAACATGCTTGCATGAAAAATATGGAGTATATTTAAATTCGTTTTTAGGGTTTGTATTTTCAATTGAAAGTATGGTATGGATATCCATGCTTTTTTGTGGATTGTTATCTGCTAAAATTTGATAATCTGTTGATTTGTTGTTGACTGTAACTGGTTCAGAATTTTTTTCAAACAAGTTGATTGCTGGGGTGCAATTTAATATTATATCTCCCTTTTTCAAGAAAATTTCTTTTTTCGAATTAAATGGAATGACTATCTCTTTTTCTGGCGCCTTTTTAAATTTAGCTTTAAAAAATAGGAATTTTTTGAAAAATGCGTTGTATTCTAGTAAAATTCTATAAGCAGGATTTTCACGTGAGAAAGTTGGAAACAAGCTTGTTGCATCATCCATTCCAACCGGTTCAATTTCACCAATTTCATTACCATCTTCAAAAATTGGCGTGTTTTTGTTTGGGAAGACGCTCATAAGTGCTTCATATACGTTGAAGGCTGTGTTGTCAGTCATATGAATGAAGAATACCAATTCATTTGTTGTTGTAGTCGTTAGCTTTTCTAGTTTAAAAACGATGGCATTATCGCATGTGGCGTATATCTCATATGGCAGATTTGCTTGGGCAGATGTTGTTAAAAACAGATCTTGGATGCTCCATGGCGAGATTGTTACATCCATTGTTGTTTTGAAAATATAATGCTGACCCTCTAGTGGTTTTTGGGTTGTAAGTACCGTATTTTTTGGAACAATTCGAATTTCATTAGTAGGTTTTGCAATATGTGAAAAATTCATAATTGTCATTGATGGAATTGGCGCAATAAATTGTGGGTATACGGCATTTAAAATTTGCTGACTAATTTCAGGAACTTGTTCATCCAAGCGTTTCTGCAGTTTTGCGTTTAAGAATGCTACGCTTTCAATTAGGCGCTGTGTATCAGGGTCATTAGAATTAAACGATGCAAAATCAAGGGTACGAGCTAATGTTGGATATTGTCTAGCGAAACTTTTTCCGCCTTCTACAAGAAACTCAAGCTCATCTTGGTAATATTTTAACAGCGAATCTAAACGCATATATTAATTTTTATGTTTTTTTTGTTAATTTTGTGTCAACGAGATTTTTTTCATTCACGTGTTTGTCATGTTGTCTTGGAATTAGATTAATTTTATATAGTATTTTATGAAAAAATTCTTAATGTGTATTTTAATGTTTCTTGCTGATGCTATGCTGGAAATAACATGTCAGGCTAAAGAACAAGATATAGCGCGCATAATGAAATATGATCTAACTTATTGCGCAATAATCGATAGCAATTTTATAAGTGTGTGCAAATTTAAGGTTGCAAGAAAACTAATAAGCGCCCATTAAAACGTGTTGCACGAAAGCGTTCTATATAGAAGATGAATTGCATATTGGCATCTACTGCAATTAATTTCTCATTTAATATATACTCAACAATATGCAAAAGAATAATACTAGCAAGCTTTTGAAGTTATACAATACATACTCGAACAAGAAAGAAGATTTTGTTCCAGAAGATAATCAATGTGTAAAGATGTATGTTTGCGGACCAACAGTATATGGAGAAATTCATGTTGGCAACGCTCGTTCACTGCTTGTTTTTGATTTGCTTTATCGTGTTTTGTTGAGTTTATATCCATGTATAAAATATGCGCGGAATATTACAGATATTGATGATAAGATTATCAAGCGCGCTAACGATGAAAACACAACCTCTGCCCAAATCGCGCAAACATGGGAAGAATCATTCAAGCAAAATTATAAAAAATTGAACGTATTAGAGCCGACATATCAACCACGTGCGACGGATACTATGAATGAAATTCTTGATTCGATCGGTCAGCTTATTGAGCAAGGGGTTGCTTATGAGGAAGATGGACATGTCTTGTTTCGCGTAAGTGCATTGGAAGAATATGGTGCGTTGAGCAAGCAAAACAGCATTCTTGAAGGTGCGCGCGTAGCCGTTGGTGAGTATAAAGAAAACAGTCGTGATTTTGTGCTTTGGAAGCCGAGCAAATTAGGTGAACCATATTGGAATAGTGCATGGGGCAAGGGGCGTCCAGGTTGGCATATTGAATGTACAGCAATGAGTGCAAAATTACTGGGTGAAACATTTGACATACATGGTGGCGGACAAGATCTGCTATTTCCACACCACGAAAACGAGCAGGCCCAGAATATAGGCTTATATGGAAAATATGCTGGTCCACGTTATTGGGTGCATAACGCGATGGTGTTGTTTGATAATCAGAAAATGTCGAAATCTCTTGGTAACATTGTGCGTATTTCTCAAGCTCTTGAAGAACATGATGCTATGATTATTCGATTTTTTATTCTCAGCACGCATTATAGGCATGCGCTTATGTGGAAAGATGAAAACATTCAACAGGCGGCTTCTAGATTCAAACGTTGGATGTATCATTTATACGATTATGCCAATCACAATACAGAGCAACAAGAAATAAATGAAAAAGTTTTTGATGCCTTGTTAGATGATCTAAACACTCCTGAGGCGTTTGCAATTTTTGATGAGCAGTTATCGAATGCATTGCAAAATGATGATAAACCGCAGTTGAAAAAACTAGCCAATACATTAAATTTCTTGGGTTTAATTATTCCGCGTGAAACTGAAACAATAGAAGATATTGCTAAGTTAGAAGAGAAATTGCAGCAAAGAAACATTGCGCGCGCACAGAAAGATTTTGCGCTTGCAGATAATTTGCGAGCTGAGATAGAAGCTGCAGGATATGAAATTATTGATACTGCAAATGGGGCTATATTGAAGAAAAAATTTTAATTGTCTAGCTTGTTGCAATTGTTGCCTCAACAGTAAAGAACATTTAATACTCAAGCACATTTAATCTTGTAAGTGCAATCTTTGCATGTTCAAATTAGTTTTTATATCATTGATATTCGTGATCCATGTTTGAAAATGTTGCGCATCAAGCGTGTGTAATAAGTGCTCAATTGTCTGCTCATCTAAGTTTGCAAACAAATCATCTAGCAATAATATGTTTGCAGCGTCTCCTTCTGGCAATGCGGCGATTGTAAGTGCAAGCAGGAGCTTTTTTTGTTGTCCAGTTGATGCATATGCTCCATCAAACTGTGTCGTTGATAGGGTAAATTTTGTCTTGTGCGGACCCATGAAATAATGATCTAGTTTTTGTGTAAAGATCTTTTCTTGTTCCTCAAGTGTTGGCGACATGGTAATTAATAATTTTGAGCCAAGAAATTCTTCGATAGCATGATGCATATTTGTGTTTAATCTTTCAAAAACTTGCTTTCTAATTCTTGTAATCTCAAGCCCTGTTTCAATAATAACGGGAGTATAAATTCGGTCGCACGCATCGTTAAATGAAAGCGAGCTCAATTTATTAAGTTCAATCAATTTGTTTCTTTCTTTCATTGCCTTTGCATATTTTGCGCACAATTTTGCATAACGCGGATCATTCTGCATCACGAGCCTGTCTATGTGCTTTCTGCGAACGCTGCTATCTTTCCAAAATGCGAATGCTAGATACGGAGTCAGGCCATATATATGTATAAATTCAGGAAGTTCTAGTTGCTTTTTATGTGTTTCGTTTAGAAAAAACTTTTTTTCTTCTGGCTGTTTGATATAAGTCAGCTGCATTTTAAACCGAGAACTCGAGCTTTGTTCGCTTGTTAGATATATTTCGAATGCATTTTCGCCAAATGCCACAAGTTCATCCATGCTATGGTTAAAAATGCCACTGCCTGGTGAAAACAGGCTTATTGCTTCTAAAATTGATGTTTTGCCACTTGCGTTATTGCCATGTATTAACACCAATTTTGAATTTATATCACATTTGTAATGCTTGTGCTTTTTGAATTGCGCTAGCGTTATTGATTTTATCACCTAATAATTGTATCGCAAGCGATTGGCCTAGGATAGGTCGACATAGATATATTCCATATACTGTGCTAGAATGATTACATATGAAAATTTCGAAATTTAAGAATCAATTTGCAGAGGGTTTTAGTTTTAGCAAAAGTGTTTTGAAAGAAGTTCACCATTTGAAGTTTCCAACAAAATCTGAGACGGCGTCATATCTTGTTGTCGTATTATTAATGGCGATGTTTTGTGCGACGCTGTTTTTTATTATTGATATGTTCTCATATAAAATTGTCAACAAGATTATTGCAATCTTTTTGTAAGAGTCTCCTTATATATGGCACAAGGCTAGCGGAATAAGTTAGCGCTGTTTACATAAACTTCATTTTTCCTTTGAAATTCAAGCTTCTATATTATTATAATATTCTCTAAAGAGGGAGTTTTGAAGAAATTCAACAATGTTGATTATGCTAATCATAATTATTCTAACCATTTGGTTACAGCAGATTTAAAATTACATCATATTAAGGATAATAATGGATGCCAATCAAAAGTTTATAACGGCGATTGGTGGACTTATCGCTATGTAAATTTTGCGCAAATTGCGCGCATGCGTGATGCAATTGATATTACAAATTATTGGAAGCGTTTATGTGATTTTGTGGCTATGAATGAGGGTTGTGTCGTTCATGGATATCCAGATTGCGCGCATTATTCAATTGGTTTTGGCCTGTTGTTTAAACGATCTGATCGTAGCGATTATGAGCCATTTGCAATTAAGGCATTTCATCACGCGCTAGGCATAAACTTGCATGAATTTATTCCATTATCAATTTTTAATGAGACTCCTTATCAAATTTGCAATTTTCTTAAAATATATCAATTAAGCGTGAGTGATTGTTGTAAACTGTTATCATACGCGCTTGAAACAAACGAGGGTCTTATTAATGCTCGTATAAGAAATTTCAGTGCATTATCACCTAATAAGAAAATTGCTATTCACAGTCTTTGGTATAATTCGCCTAGTTTGATTGGTCCCAATTTCACACGAGCGCTTGATGCTTATACAAATTCTGGCGATATGACATATCTTCTAGATTGCATCTATGAAATTGAATGTAATTCAAACTCAGCGCAAGGGGAGCTTTATTTTGGAATTCAGAATCGACGTTATCGTGAAGCTATTATGTTTAGTAATCGTGCTCTTGATTTTTTAATGCGTGTTCCAGAGCAGTATTTTGCTCAGTTTTTGTATGAGCTGCGTAACGATATGCCAAATTTATACGAAGCGCTGGTTGGTTTTGATAACCTTGCTGATTCTGTTGAAGATTCTGTCAAAAGAGCAATTTTAGAGCACTATGTATGCTCTGATAGTTTGCCTGATTTAGCATATATTGCTGAAAAAATGCGGCGAATTAAAAAAAATGGCTGACTGTTTTGCTCGTTTTGTCAAATTTTAATACCCAAATAGTGACATTGATGCATTATTTTATACACATTTAGTAACAATAGGCTTGACTTTATAACAAAAATGTGTGAAATTAGCTTCTAATATCTGAGTGAGAAATCACATAGATTCAAATGGAGGTAATATAATATGGCTAGGCCAAGCAAGAATGAAAAGCTTTCGCCGCTGACAGGTGGGTTAGGCGGAGCACGTTTTGCGGAATTAATCGCAAAAAAATCAAATTCATACACACTAAAAACATTGCGTAAGAGCAAAGGATATACATTAGCTGATGTTGCTGCGTTAACAGGCTTATCGCCTTCGTACGTTTCACGTCTAGAAGCTGGAGATAGAAGATATAACAGCGATGTGTTAGCAAAGTTGGCTGCAGTTTTAGGTTGCAGTGAATATGATTTGCTAAAAAAAAGCGATGATAACAGCATGCCGGTTGTAAAAGAGACAACATATGTACCTCAAAAAGATTTGCCAGTTTACAGAATGGTTGCGGGCAATGTAATTCCTAATGGTAAGGAAAGCGATTACCCGATGGGAGATTTCGAAGCGCCAGAAAGCCGCATTTTTAGATTGCCTAGTTTGTTGGGCATTAAATCAGCTTTTGCATTTTATGCTGTTGATAATATTAATGCGCCGAAGTATCGTAAAGGTGATTTGATATTTGTTAATACAGATAAACCAATTGCGCGTGGTTGCCCTGTTGCATTAATTACACTTAATCACCAAGTTGTTATTGGCGAGTTAGTTAATTGGAATGATGAGATTGTTGAGATTCGTCATTTTGGCAAAACAAAAGAAGTAACATTTGCAAAAAAATCTTTGCAAGCAACTTATGCAATCATTGGTGCCTTTGATTATTATCAAGGCTAATTAGACTTAACATTATAAAACACAATTTTTCATGCAAATAAAATGTTATTTTTTTGCATTGAAGGCAAATTAAAATACATAACACACGTATTGAAAAATCGCTTTTTTGCGCACACAGGGGATGAGGGGAGAGTGTTTTAAAAAATGCGATAAGTCAATGCAACTTTTTATCAAGAAATCTTTTTGTTTTGTTATATTATGTTTAATACATAATAAGGTCATTGAGTTTATGATAGCAGGTATTAAGGAACAACTACACATGGGTGCTTCAAAAAAACTAGTTTTTTGGGATTGGGTAGGAACATTGGTTTCAGCCGATTTCTTTTTTAGCGCCCAAAAGGTTGCTAATGCGAATGCGGCGTTGTTAGAGCAAGCGCACCGATATGCGAAAGTGGAAAATTCAGTAAGTTATATTCCATACGCATGGACTTTGGTTGATAAGTTTCATCAAGCAGGTTACAAGCAAGTTATTGTAAGCAATGGTTCGCTGCAAGAAATTGGCGCGCAAATGATACATGCTCCATTTAAGCATTTTGATTTGGTTTTGACTGTGAGTGAATTCAACCCAAAACCTGATAGGCAAATGTTCGATTATGCGCTTAAGCATTTAGATGTTGCACGAGATAATTCATTATTCATTGCAGATAGCCCTGTTGATGAAGTTGCGGCTAAAACTGTTGGCCTTGATTTTTATAAAGTTGATACTTGTTTGAATTCATATTTGCAGATTGCTAAAAAGTTTGGATTTATTGAATAGCACTTCATCACATTAAACACGCGTATTATACTTATTATGTGATTATTGCGCAGCATTTCTTGCTCACTACAATCATTTCCTATAACATATTCTTAGTGCCGAAGTAGCTCAGACGGTAGAGCAATTGATTCGTAATTAAGAGGTCGGGTGTTCGATTCACCTCTTCGGCACGCAATGAATTATAGGTTGAGGCATGAGTATTATTACAATTGAGCGCGTTCAGAAACTTTTGCAGCGCCAATTTCAAGAATTAAAAACCTTAGATTTAGTTTTGTTGAGCACACAAGGTAGGGATAATATCACTTATAAATGTGGCGATTGTTTGTTACGTTTCCCAAGTTCTCATGCACACGCACAGCATGTTGAAGCTGAACAAACATGGTTGCCAATTTTGTCACAATCATTATCTTGCGCGATTCCTCAATTTGTCGCAGTTGGCAAGCCAGATGCAGAATGTTATTCGTATAATTGGCTAATTTATCGTTGGATTGATGGCGTGAGTGCAGATCAACGCACGCTGAGTGCGTACGAATTAGAAATGCTTGCGTCAGATTTAGCTGATTTTTTAATTGAATTACATTCATTAGACCCTTTTGTTTTATCTAAGCGATATAACACAGACCTAAATTTATTAAAACCAAGTGCAGCCAATTTTTGGCGTGGCGGTAGTTTGCAAAATTATAGCGCGCAGATGCTTAAACAGATTCAGCAATTGAAAGATATTGTTGATCAAGAGCGTGCGACAAAAATTTGGAACGAAGCGTTGCATAGTTCGTGCAAAGAGAAAAAAGAACATTTTGTCCATGGAGATTTATCAGCTGGCAACTTATTGCTGCGCGATAACAAACTATGCGCAGTCATTGATTTTGGGCAAATTGCAGTTGGCGATATTGCATGCGATTTGGCTATTGCTTCGACATTATTCAATAATAATTCGCGCGCGATTTTTCAGCAAAAACTCAACTTGCCAGATTCAATTTGGGCTCGTGCAAAAGGTTTGGCGTTATGGAAAGCCACATATGAATTGTGCAATTGTGCAGATTATGAAAGTGATTTTGCAAAAAAGCAGCTTAGTTTAATTCATAATTTGTGATACATTAACGACCCTTCAGCCCAGGTATATTGTGTAAATTTAACGATTACGATAATATCATGACTAGGAATATTTTATGATTGATAAAAAGGAGAATATCGTTCGCATGGTTTTGAGTGCCTCAGACTATGTGGTGCTAGATCATGCTGTTGATCACGTAATTCGAATTGCTAAGCAAGAACGCGTGAAATTCAGCGGTCCGATTCCGTTGCCAACTCGCAGAACAGTTTGGACAGTGAACAGATCCCCGCACATTGATAAAGAATCTCGTGAACAGTTTGAGCGCAAGATATACAAGCGTTTGTTTTATGTGCATGCGACCCCAGGTTTTGTGGATGCGATCGGCAGGCATAATCTAGCATCTGGCGTAGATGCCAAGATTTCGTTAGGTGGTGGACGATGAGTGATAATTTTTGCGCGTCTAAATTTGGCGTGTTTGCTCAAAAGTTGGGCATGAGCCGTCTTTTTTTGGAAAACAAAAAAGCAGTAGCAATCACATTATTGAAAGTGCCAACTGCGCATATTCTTGAAAAGAAAGAATGTGATGGGTATTCAGTCATGAAACTTGGTATTACTGAAGCAAAGGGCAAGCTTAACAAGGCTCAATCAAAGCATTATGAGCGAATGAACAAGCCATTGTGCACAATGGTGAAAGAATTTCGTATCAGCCATGAAGAGGCTGCTGGTTTGAGCCAAACGGTTGGAACAGAATGGATGTCTATTGGTGCATTTGTTGATGTTACAGGAAAAAATATCGGTAAAGGTTTTGCTGGAGGAATGAAGCTTTGGAACTTTCAAGGTTGTGGGGCAAGCCATGGTACTTCGCTTACACATAGAGCAATCGGTTCGACTGGTACTCGTGAAAAGATATTCAAGCAGCGCAAAATGCCTGGCAGAATGGGCCAAGAAAATGTTACGATCATCAGCCAAAAAATTGTCTATAAAGATGAAGAGCAAGGTGTGATTGGAATCGTCGGTTCCGTTCCTGGTAAAAAAGGCACATGGGTACGTATCATGAAAGCTATGAAGAAATCAGGCGCCCAGACAAATCAGGTGCAAGGATAAGTTAAGGTAGGAATAGAAGATGGAATTTGAATTTAGAGATTGGAGCTGGAAGTCTGTAGGCAAGGTAGAGCTAGCATCTAACGTGTTCGAAGCGCCTTTGCGTAAGGATATTATAGCTCGTGTTATCAAATGGCAGAGAGCTAAGTCACGTAGTGGTACTCACTCAACAAAAACTGTTTCGATGGTATCGGGTACAACTCGTAAGCCATGGGCGCAGAAAGAGACTGGAAGAGCTCGACAAGGTTCCTTGAGATCTGCTCAGTTTAGAGGTGGCGGAGTTGTGTTTGGTCCGCATCCAAGAGATTATGAGCACAAATTAAACAAGAAGGTTCGCGCGCTAGGCTGCGTATCTTCGTTAACATTCAAGCTAAAAGAAGGTTTGCTTGATATTGTAAAAGATTTTGACGCTCCGTTTACCAAAACTTCTGCATTTAATGCATGGATGGAAGAACGCAAGTTCAAATCAGTTTTGTTTGTGCTTGATGATAGCGTGCACGATGAGGCATTTTTCCGTTGTATTCGTAACGTTCCATATTGCGATGTAATTCCTGTGCGCGGTTTGAACGTGTTGGATATCGTGAAGCACAAGAATATTGTGTGCGATTTAACCTCGCTAAAGGCGATTGAAGCTCGTTTTGCGCATGTAGGATCTGTTCGCAAAATAGGTGCAAAGCCGACTGTTGAGAAAAAAGCTCCGGCTAAGAAAGTAGTTGTAGAACCAAAGCCAGCCGTGAAAGAAGCAAAAGAAGTTAAGCCTAAAGCTGCAAAAGCGGCGAGCTCCAAGAAAGGTGAAAGCAAATGATACACAGATATGTTTTAAGAGATAAAGCAAGAAAGCTATCGCCAGCACGTGCGCATGAAATTTTCCAAGGCCCGTATGTTACTGAAAAAACCGCTCAGCTTTCACAATCACAGAAGATTGTGGTGAAAGTTGCTATGGATGCTAACAAGATTGATATCAAGCGTGCATTTGAAATGGTTTTTGAAATTCCGGTAGAAAGCGTTAATACGTTGATCAGCAAGCCGCGCATGCGTTTTTTCAAAGGCAAAGTAGCTACAAGAGCGCCATTCAAGAAAGCTGTGATTCAAGTTAAAAAAGGCTTTGATATCAGCAAGATGATGGGAGCTGCGCAATGAATGCAGGAAAAATAGGATTAGTACCAGGAGTGATATTATGGCGTTAAAATTATACAAACCATATACAAAAAGTATTAGAGAAAGAATTGATATTGATCGCTCGCATCTATGGAAGGGTGCGCCATTCAAGTCTCTTACAAAAGGCATGGCTGCGACTGGTGGTCGTAACAACAATGGTCATATGACAACGCGTCATAGAGCAGCATATCATCGCATGGTTTATCGTGAAATTGCTTTTAACAGAAGATTTTTGGATGGAATTGTAGCTGAAGTTGTTCGTATTGAATATGATCCAAACAGAAGTGCTCACATTGCATTGGTAAAATATCAACAAGATAACCAACAAAAGCATGCATATATATTGGCAGCAGAAGGCATGAAGCAAGGCGATGTTGTGGAAACTACTGTTTCCTCAGCGCGCAAGATCGATTTTAAACCAGGCAATTGCATGCTACTTGGCATGATTAAAGATGGAACGAGCGTGCATAATGTTGAGTTGAAAATTGGAGCAGGTGGAATTCTTGCTCGTGCAGCTGGAACATATGCCCAGGTTTTGGGTCAAGATGTTGGAAAGGTAATTCTTCGTCTTGCTTCAGGCGAATTGCGTTATGTGAACAAAGATTGTTTAGCGACAATTGGCGTGCTTGCTAATGCAGACCATGCTAACGTTGTGTTGGGCAAAGCTGGAAGAAACGTTTGGCGTGGATGGAGACCCTATGTTCGAGGTATTGCAATGAACCCGGTTGATCATGCAAACGGTGGCCGTGCAAATGGTGGTATGATTTTTGCTTCACCTAATGGTCGAATCGTTAAAGGTCTCAAAACTAGGAAGAACAAGCGTACGACGCGCGAAATCATTAAAAGGAGGAAGGCATGAGTCGTTCATTAATTAAAGGTCCATACGTGACTGAAGGCGTGATGCGCGCGCTAAAAAGGTTTGAAAAGAACAAGCAGATGATTAAGATCTGGGATCGTTCATGCGTGATCATGTCCGCATTTATTGGCAAAACAGTACATGTGTATAACGGACAGAAATTTATTCCTGTTGCAGTATCAGAAGCGCATATTGGCCATAAGTTCGGTGAGTTTTCGCCAACTCGCGTGCAAGCAAAGCATGCAGTTAAAGCAAAAAAGGCGGATAAATGAATTACATAGCAAAAGCAAGTTATCAAGTTAGCTGTTTTGTGGCTAAGTTTACAAATTTAGCTCCTTTGATATATGCTAATATTTATAGCTTTGAGAGAGGTAACTAAAGATGCAAGCGACATTAAGTAACTGGCGAGGTAGTCCAAGGAAGTTTAACGAGTATTTAAGAGCAGTGCGCGGGTTGCATGCATTAGAAGCAGCTAACAGGCTAAAATTTTTAACAAGTCCATACGCGCAAGCTCTTAGCAAGTTGATTTTATCGGCAATTGCTAACGCATGTGAAGATTCTTCAATTGCGCCAACAAATTTGGTTCTTAAAGAAGCTACGGTTGGAAGAGCGATGTTTTTGAAGCGAGTTTGTTTCCGTGGTCGTGGCCGTACAGGTCGTGTTACCAAATTTGGCAGCAACGTGCGTGTGATTTTGGCTAATTCTGCAAGCTCTAGTGAGGCTCCTGCAAAAGCAAAGTCTCAAAAGTCGGTAGCAAAAGATGTTTCTAAGGCAATAAGTGCTGCGAAAACAGATGCTAAAAAGAAAACAACGAAAGGGGCTAAGTAATGGGAAATAAATCATCAACAAGGGCCTTAAGATTAGGCATTTCTCAGCAATTTGATGCCGATTGGTATGCTGATCCACGCAATTTTGCAAAAACATTGCAAGAAGATATGGCAATCAGAACATACATTGATAAAACATTGAAACAAGCTGGCGTAGGACGTGTTGTAATTAGCAGATTCAGAGATTGTGTTGAATTGAAAATTACGTGTTTGAAGCCCTCTGTAGTGGTTGGTCGTAAGGGTTCAGAAATTGAAACAATTGCTAAAGCGTTAGGAAAAATGCTTGGTAAAGAAGTGCGTTTGAAGGTGTTTGATATTAAGAAGCCTGAAATTAACGCAACTTGTGTAGCTAAAGATGTTGCTTACGAATTGCAGAAAAAAGGCGTTTCTTGCCGAAGAGTTATCAAGCGTTTTGTGCAAAATGCTCGTCGCACAGGCGCACTAGGAGCTCGTATTGAGTGCTCTGGTAGACTTGGCGGCGTGGAAATTGCTCGTCGCGAGTGGTATCAGGAAGGCGCAGTGCCAAGACAGAAGCTAAGAGCTGATATTGATTATGCAGAACAAGCATCTTATTCATCCTGGGGTTTGTCCGGTGTTAAGGTATGGATTTACAAAGGCGACGTGGTTGAAAAACCTAAGGCGCTAGAACAAGGAAGGGAAGAAAATGCTTAGCGGTCCAAGAAAACAAAAATTCAGAAAAGCGTTTAAAGGGCGCATTCACGGTATTGCTCACTCTGGCGTTGATTTTGCATTTGGAGCATTTGGCCTAAGAGCTATGGAACCTGGCAGAATGAGTGCCAACCAAATTGAAGCCGTGCGTAAGTGCGTATCACGTTCTGTAAAAAGAGGCGGACGTTTCTGGTCTCGCATGTTCCCACATGTGCCAGTATCTGCTAAGCCTATTGAAGTTCGTATGGGTGGCGGTAAAGGTGCTCCTGAAAAGTTTGTGGCGCGCGTTTATCCAGGTAGCATGCTATTTGAGTTAGACGGAGTGAGCGAAGAAATGGCGCGCATTGCATTTGAATTAGCTGCGGCTAAACTTCCTTTTGCTGTGAAGTTTGTCAAGAAAGAAGAGGGCGTTTATGTCGAATACTAAATCAAACAGCACTATTGTTGCTGATATTTATGCGCAAATTGTAGATATTAAAAAGAAGCAATTAGAGCTTGGGTTTATGCCAAGTCAAAATCGCGAAAAGAATCATCCAAGCATTGTGCGTAATTTGCGTTCTAATTTAGCCACTTTGCAAAGAGCTATGTCGCAGGCGCGTGAAGGCAAGCATGTTGAAATGCCAACACTAGCGGTGCTAGAAAAGAAAAAAAAGAGGTAAGAAATGAGCGAGCATAATTCAAGTTCACGCACAATGAAAGGCGAAGTAATACGCGTATCAAGTGCTAAAACAGCTATTGTGAGAATTGAGCGTAGTTATACACATCCAAAATATGGCAAGCGCATCAACGAACATTCCAACATTATGGTTCATGATGAAGTTGGTGTTAAGGTTGGTGATATTGTAAGCATTGAAGAGACTCGTCCAATTTCGAAGCAGAAGCGACACAAGATCAAGGAGAAGCTATGATATTCAAAGAATGTATTCTAGATGTGATTGATAATTCTGGCGCAAAGAAAGCAAATTGTTTTGCAACTTATGCGGCAGGTAAATATGCATCAGTTGGTGATGTTATTATGGTATCAATTAGAGCCGCTATTCCAAATGGTAAAGTTAAGACTGGCGAGAAATACAAAGCTGTGATTGTGCGTACAAAATCTCCAATCAGACGCAAGAGCGGTGATGATGTTAGTTTCGATAATAACGCGGTTGTTTTGATCAACGATAAAGGGGATCCAATCGGTACTCGTATTACAGGTCTTGTTCCGCGCGAAGTATCACAGAAGATAAGGTCGCTAGCGGCAGGCGTTTGTTAAGGTAGTTGCTAAGAGGTAGAAATCATGAAGTTTAAGATAAGAAAAAACGATCGCGTTTATGTTTTGACAGGAAAAGAAAAAGGCAAAACTGGAACAATTAAAAAGGTGTTGACAGAAACACAGCGTGTTATTGTTGAAGGTTTGAACAAAGTTGTATGTTTCAACAAGCAGACGCGTGAAGGGATGACTCAAAAAGAAGCATCGATTCATATTTCCAACGTTGCTCACGTTGATCCTGCAAGCAAAAAGCCAACGCGCGTGAAGGTTGTTGTGAACGGCGATGTTAAGCAGATTGTTGCAAAAAAGAGCGGAAAGATTATCAGATGAAGATTGTATTTAAGCCAATTTATAGATATTCTATTGTGAAAGGAAAACTAATATGAGCGCACGTTTTTATGATATGTATTGTAAAGAAATTTGCCCTACTATTCAAAAATCAATGAACTACAAAAGCGTGATGCAAGTGCCAAGACTTGAAAAGATTGTCATCAGCATGGGCGCAGGATCGTATTTTACTGATTCAGCTAAAATGGAACAGGCCATGAATGCACTTACATTTATTGCTGGTCAGAAGGCTTGTTATCGTACAGCCAAGAAATCGATTGCAACATACAAAGTGCGTGAAGGCATGAAGACTGGTTTAATGGTTACATTGCGCAAGAAGAGAATGTATGAATTCATGGATAGATTGCGCAACATAGTGCTTCCACGTATTCGTGATTTTCGTGGTTTTGAAGAAAAGTCGATCAATGGCAAGGCATTTTCAATGGGCATCAAAGATTATCTAGTGTTTCCAGAAGTTCGTGAATTTTTGAAGAACACAGAAAGCTTAGGTCTTAATATCACGTTCGTGACGAACAAAGATGATGCGCCAGCATTCAAGGCGTTGCTATTAGGCTTTGGATTTCCATTCAAAGGAGATGCGCAATAATGTTTGTTTTGTCTTCACTTATGCACGAGCGCAATTCGTTCAATTGTCGTTCATTCATTTATTCCATAAACTCTGGCTTTATGATAGGATGCTACAATGGCTAAAACCTCTGTTATACAAAGAAATTTACGTAGAGCTCGTTTAATCGAGCAGTATGCTGATAGAAGAGCGCTTCTAAAAGCGCAGATTAAGAATCCGAGCCTTAGTCTGCAAGAGCGCTTCACATTAGCACAGAAGCTAGATAAGCTTCCAGTTGATGGATCAAAGGCGCGTTACAGAAATCGTTGCGCGCTAACAGGTCGTGGCCGCGGTGTTGTGCACAAATCATTGGGCATTTCTAGAATAATGTTAAGAACATTGGTTGGCAAAGGACAAGTTCCTGGCGTGAGAAAGGCAAGTTGGTAAAGGTAGATTATGACAAAAGATTGGATTAGCGACGGAATAGCGCGCATGCGTAATGCGCTTATGTTGAATAAGCCTACAGTAGAAGTACGTGGCACAAAAACAATGCTTAATGTGCTTGATATAATGAAATCAGAAGGTTTTATCAAGGGATACGAAATGGCTGAAGCAAAAGATAGCACTCGTTTGAAGCAAGCTTGTGTTGTTAAATTGTTATATCGTGAAGCGCAGCCAGTAATTCGCGGTTTGAAAAGAGTATCAAAGCCAAGCTTGCGCGTTTATGTTTCAAGTGATGAATTAAAATCATATTTGAAGAAGTTTTCTATGCCGATTGTTTCAACTTCAAAAGGCATGCTTTCAGGTAAAAAGGCGATTGAGCAAAACCTTGGCGGTGAGTTTATTTGTGAGGTGAGATAATGTCTAGGGTTGCAAAGCAGATTATTACAATTCCATCAAGCGTGACATGTGCAATTGTTGGTGAAGAAATTGTATGCAAGGGTGCAAAAGCAGAAAACAGAGTGCATTTTCCTGTTGGTTTCTCATTAGAAATGAAAGATGGTAAGTGCAAAGTAAATAGAGATAGCGAAGCTGTTTCGTCTGCTCTATGGGGCTCATTAGTAGCTAATTTGAAAAATGCAGTTGCAGGCGTTACAAACGTGTTTGAGCAAAACATCAACTTCGTAGGTGTTGGTTATAAAGCAATCAAGCAAGGTGATAACCTTGAGGTGCATTTAGGATATTCACATCCAATTTTATTTGATGCTC
>Ga0169931_10003951_pt1 | contig 23291 bp, 21 predicted proteins | sample Kivu_15m_20L_FD_129675 | JGI IMG/M metagenome (GOLD analysis project Ga0169931, IMG submission 129675) | Freshwater microbial communities from Lake Kivu, Western Province, Rwanda to study Microbial Dark Matter (Phase II) - Kivu_15m_20L... | ecosystem: Environmental > Aquatic > Freshwater > Lake...
AAAATGAATTAAGTAGATATAGTACGAGAGTTAATGCAGCAGTTTGTAAAATTGATTTAAGATGTTTTAAATAAGATACCCATTCTGGGCGTACCCAAACATCTATTATTGTAAGAACTAAAAAGAATAAAGAAATAACAATTATCATCATATATTTTCTATAAACTGTAAATGGTATTTTTGAAATATTATTACTAAACCATGTTAATAATGCCAATATAATTAATAATCCTATAGTTAAATATGTACCACTAAAAAGTGTTTTTTCTACCTCTACAGTTATAAAAGATGCATTATAAAAACCAAAACCATAAACAAAAATTGGTAATAATAATATTAACCATCCGGACCAATTTGTTCTAAATAATAATAAAATAAAAATTAAAAATAACCAAAAAACCGATGATAATAAATAAAGTGATTGAATATTAAATATTTTACATTCTTTATATATACTAGCATCAATCACATTTTCCATTTTTTATAAAAAAAAATAAAAATCAATTTTTTTATAAATTATAAAAAATGTCTTGTTCTGTATATAATAAGTGTATAACAGATGAAAATAGAAATACTATTTTTGAAGATTTATCAATAGAAAAAAAAGCAAAGTTTTTACAAGCTTCCGTACCAGAAATAATTAATGTTTGGTCTTGTCTTGATGATAGTCTCAATGGTACGATTAAATTACCCATGAATTATGCTATGACACACTTTAAACAACACATAAATATAACTGATAAATATTATAAACTTAGTTTTAATAATTTTTTGGGAGATTTGAGAGAAGGACAACAAATAGATGTTGTAAATAAATCTTTAGAAAAAATAATAAAAAATGGTCAATGCTTGATAAATATGAATACTGGTGCAGGAAAAACAGTAGTTGGCTGTTATATAGCTATAAAATTAGGATTAATGACCATAGTAGTTCATCCACTTAAAACTCTTAATGATCAGTGGAAAAAAACATTCGAAAATATGAGCAATTTATCTACATGGACAATTGATAAACCCACAGATAAGGTTCCCTTTATTCGTCCAGATGTTATTATTTGTCGCTTTTCCGCTTTAAAAGCTATACCTAAAAAATGGATAGATAAAACGGGATTATTAATCATGGATGAGGTACATATGTTATGTACTGAAAGTGCTATTTCTCAGTTATTAGAAATAACTCCTAAATATATATTGGGAGAAACAGCTACTCCATCAAAAAATACAGGTTTTGTTGATTCAATAATTCCTTTATTTTTTGGAAATAATATTATTACTAATCGAATATTTAAAAAATTTACTGTGGTTAAGGTTAATACTGGAATAATTCCAGTTGGTTTTAAAACTATATCAAAAAGAGTGTTTGGAAAGAAAATAGAATATCCTTTATGGGATACAGTTATTAAATGTCTATCTCATGATAATGCTAGAAATAAATTATTGATAAAAATGATAAAAATAATAACAAAAATGCGAAAGACTCTAATTCTTACTAAATTAACAGAACATGCTAAGTTTATAGATGATTCGTGTGATTTTGTTGATCATGAAGTTTATTATGGAACTAGAAAAGATGGAATAAGAGATACTCCACTATTAATAGGAACAGATAAAAAATTGGGAACAGGATTTGATGAAGAAAATAAATCTTTGGATAAGTTGACAGATAAAATATCTGTTTTAATATTACCAATAACTTTTGATGAACCATCGTGTATAGAACAGTTATTTGGTAGAGCTTTTCGAGGAGATGATCCAATAATTTTTATTTTTGTAGATAAGATGAAACAGATAGAAAATCATTGGAAAACTACTATTGAATGGGCAAAAAAAACTGAAAGTGCAAATATAATAGAAATAGATAATGATGATAAATTAAAAATTAATATAGAAAAGATAATAAATTAATTTTTTTATAAAAAATAGGAGATAAAATAGTGCTAGCAAAGATACTAGTACTTATAATTAGATTGACATATATTGATAAAGTAAACAGTTATAATTTTATAACTGTCTCAGGAAATACTATAATTGTATATGATTCAGAAAAATAGTACATAATCAGAGATTTATCGAATGAATCATTATAATGAAGAATAACATTTAAGAATGTAAATGTTAATATATTTTCAAATTGTTTATATTATTTAACCTCCACATTTTAGAGATTTTAAATTATCTATAGTATCATCTATATCAGTATTAATCATTTTAACTGCTTTATTTATACAAGAGGATGAAATATTTGCATATTTTTTTAAATCTTCTTTAACCATTCTTAATAAATCTATGGTTTTACTTCTAGTTGATGTTAATAAATTATTATTTTCTACACATTTATTACCATTTAAAGTTTCTATAGATATAGCTATTTTAGCAATTTCTACATTTATTATTTTAGCTAATGTTCTATCACAACTATTACAACTATCATATTCTGTTTTAAATAATTTTAATGCTTTTTTAGCATGACAATAGGCATCATTTAAGTAATTATAATTTCGTCTGCTTGTTAAATTATTTTCCGACATTTTTTATTTATAAAAAAAAATAAAATGTCAACAATTGAAGTTACAGAAATTCCTACAAATTTCATATTAAAGTTCGATAAAAGTTAGATCAAGTAAATAATATAAATGGAACAACTTTTAGATTTATTTAATACATATATTTCATCACAGAATTATATATCTTGACATATGAATCATATAGTAATAATACTTATGATATTTTACTAAGTTTTAATAATAATTATATACAAAATGTAGTTTTTAATAATTCTGATAGTCAAGAAGAAGATTTGCCTTATGGATATACTATTCAAAATATAAATTTTATATATAATAATAAAAATTATAATTTAATTTAAATCAAATTTTAGATATCTTGAATTGTTAGAAGAAAATTCGATTTCGGATGATGAATTGAAACAACTATCACAATTAAAATTTTTAATTTTTCCAGAAAATAAAGTTATCACGATAAACTGCTAAAAAATTCTTTCTGACTGTAAATTTTTAATTCATAATCTTTCTTTGTATTCTTGATGAGAATTTAAAAACTATTTAAACTAATATAATTATATTTTATTTTTAAATATTTAAAAATAAAATTAATAGTTAATGAAAAATGGAAGTTAGAGGAGAAATAATATTAATAGATAAGAAAAAATATGTGATAGATGTTAGAAGAGAAAATGACGAAATAATTACTTTAAAATTAGCTCCAGATACACTTATAAGAAAAAGATTAAATTATCTCGAATTATATGATTTAATTATAGCTGAGGTAAAGAATAATTTTATAAAAAGATCATCAATTATTATTCCTTCTACAGAGGAAAATGTAAAGAAAATATTTCTAAAATGTATAAAATCTAAGAGAATAACGAAAAAAAGAGGAGAAATATTAGAAAAAATGTATAATAATATAGATGAATTTTATGATGAACAGATAAAATTGCCATATAAAAATATCAGAGAAAAAATAAAAAATATAGACAGATATGTTCATAATTTTTTGTTGAATAACATCGCAGAAGAGAATGAATATAAAAAAAAATTTGTTAGATCATTCATAATTAATTGGAGAAGTTATAGACTTATAAGACAGGGAAAATTATTTGATCTAAATATGAATGAGTTAAAAGAAATTATAAAAAATGGTTGTCCTACTTTAGAAGAATTTTATAACTTTATAGGATCTATAAAATTATATAAAATTATATCAATTACTATAGAAAAGTGTGATTTAATTTTATATAACAGATTTATACAGATTATAAACGAAGAATCTAAAAATATGAGAGATTCTGGAATAATAGCTAGAGAATTTTATAAAGTAACAAAAAATCTTGTCTCTTCGGGAATACAACTAACAAATGAGTTATTAAATTCTTTACCTAACGACTTAGGAAAAAATTTTAGCGATATTTATTGGGATATATTAAGAGATGAATATAATTTTGTTGTTTATGATTATGATTCAAAACAATATATAATTAATCCAGAAATAGGAGCTTCGGAATCATATTTAAGTAGAAGATTATTATATTATTCTAATTATAAACAAAAAAATATAGAGTGGAATAAGAATGATGTTAAGAGAGATCTAGGAATTGAGCATTATAAAATATTTAGACAAATTATGAAAGAAAATATTGCCATACTTAGTGGACCGGCTGGTAGTGGAAAAACAACACTTTTGAGTTATATAACTAAAGTTATATTAGAAAATGAGAAATCTATAGCTTTATTATCATATACTGGTAAAGCTGTTATGAGAATAAAAGAAACTATAAAACAAAAAGATATAGATATAAATGATTTAATAATTTCAACTATACATAGATTTATAGGAATTTTACCTCAAATTTCTAAAAATATCGATGTATTGATTATAGATGAATGTTCTATGGTAGATACAATACTATTAAATAATTTATTGAGAACTATGACTAATTATAATATAAAACCATTTTTAATATTATTTGTTGGTGATTTTAATCAACTTCCCCCCGTAAATGGTTATTGTTTTTTTCATCAATTTATGACTTCTAGTATTATACCGAAATATGAATTAAAAACTGTTATGAGAACAAAAAACGAAAATTCAAAAATTATAACTAATTTATCCTCTCTTATATTAGATGATAAATTAAGTAAAAATAATATAGAAGATATATTTAATAATGACAATTTAGTTTTGAATCAAGAATGTTATGATTATAGTGATATAATAGAAATATATTTTCAAGAGTATGAAAATGATATTAAAATTATAACACCAAAAAATGATGATATAAATATGATAAATAGATTAATACAAGATAAGTTTATACAAGATGAAAAAAGAGAATATGTTGTAGAATATAAAGGAAAAATATCTGTTAATAAATGGGCAATAGGAGATATAGTTATGTATACAAATAATGATTATATATTAAATATTATGAATGGACAGGAGGGAATAATTATAAAAGTTGATGAGGAAAAATTATATATTAAATTTGAAAATAATCATATTGTTGAATTGTCTTATACTAATAATAAAAAGATTTTAAATTCAGATGATGAGTTAAAATTATTAGAATCTGGGCAAGATATAGATTTGAATGATTTTTTTATGAGAGACACCGATAATTTAAAACTTTCATATTGTATAAGTGTTCATAAATCCCAGGGAAGCGAATGGAATAAGATAATATTTTATATTCCAACTTCGTCTTCTTCTTTCTTTGTTAATAAAGAGCTTATATATACAGGTATAACAAGAGCAAAAAATAAATTAATTTTATGTACGACAGAAAATAAATTATTACAATTAGTTAGAAAAAATAGAAAAATAGAATTATATTTATTAAATACAAGAATGATGGATGAAATAAATTGGGAAAAAATGAGCAGAAAATATATAAAAGAAATATTAAAAAATGAAACAGAAGATTCAATAATAAACTTACATAATGACTTATTTCAAATATTAGAAAATAGACTAATAATAAATAAAAAATATAATATTCATATAAAGAGAGATGATAAATTATATAGTATATTATGTAGTTATGAAAAAGATAGAAATATAGAAGAAACTTTAATCAAAATAAAATCTCTATAAGTTAAAAATGAGAAGGTCTTTTATTATAATAAAAAGTTTTTCTATATATTTAGATGAATTACCTGATAAAAAACAATAGAAAAGATACAAAAATATAATTTTGAGTTTCTGACGATAAAAATAATAATTTATCGTCAGATAATGATTATTGATATATTAATCAAGAAATTTTTACAGAATTAAGAACTTTTTGTAAATTTTTAGATTCACTGAAAAAAAATGATTAATATTTGAAGATAACCGTTCATTTGATGTAGTTATTTACTATTGGATTTAACGGAATATATAATAATCCTGTAAAATATATAAAAATAGATATTATGAATGTTGATTCATTTATTAGTACAAAATCACATGATTTTAAATGGAGTAAAAAACAATCGTATAAAGAAATAAAATAATTTGTTTTTTTTACATTTTTATTCTTATAACCATGTTTTATTTTTTTGGAGAACTACTACATATAGATAATTCTTTTAGATCAATTGTATCAATATTTTTACAATGATCAGGGCAATAAACCATAGATTTATTAGTTTTTAAACATCTTTGTCCAAATTTTAAACATCCAAGATGTATACATTTTTTCGTATATATTTTATCTATAAATTGCATATCATTTTCTAAGTGATTTATACAAGCCACCGCGAGATAGTTTTCTTTATATCCAAAACATGCTGCAACATTACAATCTTTATCATGACAATATTGTTCATAATTTATACTTTTCATAAATTTACTGGAATGTTCCGGACAAAAATTAGCTTTTTTGTATCTTATTAAAGTATGAGTAGAAAAATTATAACAATGAGTAATTTCGCATTTTTTTATTCTAAAATTAATCATATCAAATTTTCTATGCTTAAAACATGATATAGGATGAAGATTTTTTTCATAACCATAAAGAGCTATTTTTTTACAATTTTCATGTCTACATTCTCTATTATAAATCTTTGTCATATTTATTTTTTTATGGTTTGTACAATACATACATATTTTATATGATTTTATACCATATCTAGCATAATTATCACAATTATTTTCTCCACAAAGTCTCATTGGAAAAAAAACACAACCTTCTTTTTTGTGAAATAAACAATATTTGGGATGTTTATCACCAACAAATCCATAATTAGAAATTTCAAAACAATTTTCGTATTCACAAAATATAAATAATTTTTTCTCTTTTATTTCTTTTTCTTCTATAGGTAATAAATAATCGAAAAAATCCATATCCTCTTTTTCGTAAAATATTTTAGAATATTTGTTTAAACTATCAATTCTTTCATTCTCATCTATACTTCTCTTATTATTCATTTTTGAATTTAAAAATAAAATTTTAGTTTTTATTTTTTGATTTTTATTGCATATATATTATTATCGTTATAGATTAAAAATGATCCTTCATAATATAAAAATGGTTCAGTATTTTTAATATTGAAAGTCCTTGTTTTATTAAATAACAAATCTACTAAAATTATTTTAAAATCATTATTAAATCCAGCAAATAAATAATTATCTGATAAAGATGTTATAATTCCATCAATTAAAATAATATCATTATCATAAAAATTATATACATTAGATTTTCCAGATGAATAGATTACAAAATAATCATCATTATAACACATAAGTACACCATCATATATTTTATGAACTGATAAATTATTTAAATTATGAATTATAATTTGATTTTGATCCGTTGTAATTAGTAAAAAATTATTATTTATATCCAATCTTTCTATATTATCTTCTAATTCTATATATTTTTGATCATTTTTATATATTATATTATCTATAGCGTGGTATATTTTATCATTTAAAAATAAAATATTATATATATTTATTTTTTTATCATCAGAATATCTTAATTTTTTTTTTATTATATTTTTTCTTTTGTTATTATTAAACTCTTTTATATTTTTTAATTTAGGATTTATGATAAACATAAAGTATTTTTTAGTATAAAATACAAAATTATTTTGTAAAACTCTTATAAATTTATATTTTTTATAATTAAAATTAATATCATGAAAATTTCCATCTCTAGTTATATAAGATAATAATTTTCCTTCTCTTGAATAAGATAATATATATTTTTTAAAAGATATGAAATTTAAGTCTTTTTTATTATGATAACTAATGATATCATTTTTTAATTCATCACTAATTGTTATTCTATTAGAAGAGACAATATCTTTAAATAAAGATTTGTAATTTATCTCTTTCATTTTTTATATAAAATATTTATTTTAATTTATTTTAAATCCACAAGATGGACATATAATTTTACTTATACTTCTGCTACTTTTAGCTTTATGTGTTTTATCATTATCTTTTTTTATTTTTATAGAATTATCATCTTCTATAAAACATCCCCCCTGAGGACAAGCACTTTTTTCATTATTTAATATCTTAGCATCGAAACCATCAATTTTCCACATTCCATTTTCTGGTTTAAAGAAATCTATATCATTTTTCTCTCTTTTTTTTGATGAATGTTTTTTCTCTCTTTTTTTTGATGAATGTTTTTTATCTCTTTTTTTCTCTGACGAATCACTGCCCATTTTTATTTATTTATTTTTTTTAATTTAATTTTTTAATTCGTTAAGAGAAGATCTATAATGAGATTTAAGAGTAATTATTAATACTATCATGAAAATTAACAATATTAAAATTATAACAGAAAAAATTACAGTGAGAGTTATATAAGATATAGTTTCTGTAAAAAAATATCCTGTCCCCGTTGCTTCAATATTTGAAGATGGTGATGGATTTTCTGATATCTTATAAAATATTGTTCCATTATTATTTATATCAAAAGCAACACAACCAACTAATTCATTCTGACATATAGAAGATGCTTCTGATAAATTAGTTATATTACTTATACACATACCATCTGAAAATTTAACATTATTATTACCACTTATACATGTTGATGGTGTCCAATTATTACTTATGCTAGATATAGTACTAATACCAGATACAAAACCAGATGTTTTTAAACTATTTCCCATTCATAAAAAATATTATTTTTTATATAAAAAATAATATTTTTACTACATAATTTTCATATCTCTATATTTTATAATGGACATAAGAACATTAGTCTTCTCATATATTTCTATCTTATTAAAAATTTCTGAAAGTAATTTATTTGTACTTTTTCTGTTTTTTACTAACAGCTGTAGAGAAAAATTATTATCTTGATATTTATGTAACTGTTCTAATATATGTATTATATCATTTATGGCATTTAATCTATCTTCATATAAATATTTATTTTCATCGAAACATAATTTTATATTTTCAACTATTCTTTCTCGTATTGGTAAACAAAGATTTTCGATAATGAAATTTTTAATATCTAACAAAGTTTCATCAAAATTAGTTAATAAAGGTAAAGTAATACCAGCTGCCTTATTTATAATAATTTTCAATTCATTTATTAAGAAAACTATTATATTTAATTTTGATTTATTTATATCAATTAACTGTTCATTAGAAACAAATGGTAAAAATATAGTTATTGGAAGAGTATTCTCATATATTAATGAATTAAATTTATTATTTATAATATCACAAAGTGTATAATTTAATTTGTCTTTTGATGATAAGACTATATTAATTTCTCTTTTCATAGAGGTGTATATATGTGAAATATTTAATCCATTTCCAGCACTATAGATTCCCTTGGGAAAATTGTACAATATTTCTTTCTTATCAGCGATTTTTTCTATAGTAGTACACATATATATTGGATATAATATATCATCATCACATGTATTGTCATGGCAGATTATTTTATTATTTTTTTCATTACTTTTTAAGATATAGAATAAATATGGAGTATTAAATAATAAATCAATATTTATAATATTTAATGATGAACCATTACCAAATTTATCAATAATATTATCGTAATCATTATTAACATTTATATTCGATGAAATATTATCTATTTCTATTAATTTTAATTTTGTGATTGAGCCATCTGGAAAAGCTATATCATAATTTGGAATATTTGTGTTTTGTATACTATTTAACTCATCTATTTTTTCTAAATAATCGGGATTATTAGTACAAATATAAATTATATTATTTTTTATATTAACCCACCCAATAAAACCATAAATGGCTGTTCTTTTTTTACCTTTATAATTAACTATTTGATCTATATCTATAACTTGTCCGATTTCATTTCTATATGATAATTGTAAATTTAATTTAGGTAAAGCAAAACGATTATTTATAAAATTATTTGGTTTTTGTTTATCGAACAAAAACATTCTAGGATATGACATAAAATCATAAATATTATTAAATGATCTTCTTTTTTCTATCTCTTTTTCGAATATATCATTAATTTTTGAAGAAATATAAAAATCTATAGAATTATTATTATCTATTATAAATATTGCCGGATGTAAACTACTATCAAAGAATTTTAGCCTATTCTGTATAAATAAAGTCTTTATTAATTTAAAATCTCCAGAATTCGTGGAAAATTCTAAGTCATTAATTTTAGATGTAAATATATTATCACTGAAATTAATTTCATCTAATGTTGATGGAATTTTATAATTTATATTTCCATCAAATATATCTCTATGAAACAGAGGATTTTCTCTATACATAATGTTAAATAGTATAAAAGACATTTTCGTATCTCCAGGAATTTCCTTTGAATTTGCACAGAATATTAAAAAATCTTCTAATTTATTAAAATCATTAAATTCTTTCTTAATATTAAAAATAATGGAATCGTTTGTAATATTTATAATAAAATTATCATTTTCGTAGGAATTATTAAAAGAAAATAATTTAGTAATCTTAAATTTTTTTGGATTATTCTCATAAAAAATTTCCTTAGATATAACTCCATCTGTCAATAATTTATTTTTTTTATCATCTATATTTGATATTTTAGGTATAAATGTTATACTATCACCATCAAATATAGATAAAAAATTATCACCCGCTGATGTTTTCATTTTTTATTTATAAAAAAATATTTTTTATAAATAATTATATTTTTTATTTTTTATGAGTTTTTTTTATTTTTTTTTCCTCTAAATTTTTAGATGCTGTTGCAATATTATTTTCTTCTATTTCTTTTATTTCTAATTGCTCGTCTATATTATAGTGAGGAGATAATGTATTAAATATTTCAGCTTCATCCATAACTTTTTTATGGTCTATTTCATCTTTTTTTATAGTTTCATCGAGATAATTTTGTAAATCTGATATTTTTTTATCTAATTCTGATATTTTATCGGAAACACTCAATAAATATTTATTATTATTGAATTCTATTTTTTCTGACCATTTTTCTTCAAATTCTTTAAATTTAATATCATTAAGAGATTTTGTATTATTTATAATAGTTCTATGTAAATTATTGAAATCTTTATTTTTTGCAGTAGATTTTAATATTTCCAATAATAATTTTTGTTTATTTGTTAAATTTTCTTTAGAATTCACATTTATAAATAAATCAGCCATTACACAAATATTTTTAATAAATTTATTTTCCATATTTATCAAAAATTTTAAAGCAAAAAATAAAGATTTAAGATTAGTTTTTGATTCTATCGGATCTATAAATTTTATATCTGCTTTAAAAACTAATTTATTTTCTATTAATTTGATTATTAAATAATAATATATAAATATAGAATTTGAAAAATCATTACTATTTTTGATACTGTATAATAAAGGAGATAATTCTCTTAATTTTTCTATATTTATTTTTTCGAATCTTATCATATTTTTTGGAAATTTTTTTTCTATGGGTAACTGCTTATTTTCATATATTATAAAGCCATTAAATTCATCATCGTTATAAGTTATAAAAATTTCTCCATAATTATCATCTTTTATACTAATTGTATTTTTTTCCGAATTATCCGTCTGACTTTCCATTTTATTTTTTTTTCATTTTAATGAAAATATTAAAAAAGAATGGGTGGATTTTATTCATCTTTTGAACAGTCGTTGCAAGTAATTAGTACAGATGAAGACAATTTAAAAGATGAATTCGGACTTACTAAATCTTTTTTTATAAAAAATAATCAGACTGGAGATTTTTTGGTGAATTCTGAAAATATTTCTTTTATATTTTTTGCCGATATTATAGAAACACTTAAAGAAACTGAATATTTACGAGGAAAATATTTTTTTAATTTTGATATAGATTTTTCTAATATTAAATTCATAAAAAATAATGAAGTATTTTTAGATGCACCACAAAAAAGCACCAATTTTATAAAAACTATTAGTAAAATGTATTATATAGATGGTAATAAATGTAAGTTGAATATAGTTTTATCGTGTCCAAATAAGTATTATGGAGATTCTATAAATAAATTAAATTTCAAATTAATAAATGCAACTAATATAAGTAAACAAAAAGAAGTATTTGATAATATTAATGAATCTTATTATGATGTAAATTATAAAATATTTATTCTCTGTATATATTTAGAATTAAGCAATATTGCAATATCGGAAAATACTGTATCAGTACCATTAAAAATCTCTGAAGATATACAGTTTATACCATATAAAAATATTAAAATAATTCCAAATTTTTAAATTATAAATAATATTTTTTTATATAAAAAATATTTATGAATGTTTATATTTATACTACAATATTTACTATATTTTTAATATTATTAATAATATTATTTGTAGTAAATCAATTTATTTTTGTTTATAAAGAAGAAAAAGTAAATACTCCATGTTTTTCATCTTTAGATTGTGGAGATGGATTAATTTGTGTAAATGATCCAAATTCGAATATAGAGGCTATAGGAATATGTAAAGTTCCAAGTGAAGGAATTTGTATAAATAATAATGATTGTTTAAGTGGAAATTGTGTATCTGGAAAATGTCAAAATATATCTAATAATATACCTCAATTAAATATTAATTATCCATTAAATATAGCTAATAATATACGATATAAAGAAAAAAGGGTTGATACAGAGATATCAGAAAATATGAAAACTAAAATAGATGATACAGAGATATCAGAAAAAATGAAAACTAAAATAGATGATATACAAACAACTTTAGAAAATATGAAACAAAAAATAGATAATATGTCAAAAACAAAAGAAAATACTAATGATGTAATAATAAATCAAATTATTGAAGATAATTGTCAAAAAATAGATCAAAATGATTTATCATCAGAGGATATAGATGAATTAATGAAGCAATATAACGATATTAAGAGTCAAATAGAGGAAAAAGAAAAAATAGAAAAAAAGAATCAAATAGTAAAAAATGTATTATTTTCATTTCAGCCAGAAACAAATAGTAAAGAATTTTTATTAAAATTTTATGAACAACCAAAAGATATAATTGTAATTTCTGATTATGTATGTGTTGTAGAGGAGAATTGGAATATTAATATAAATAATATTATATATGGATTTAATGATAATACGGGAATTACAAAAATATTTGTTGTAGATGATAATTCTTTATATTGTATACAAAATGGAAATATTCACAAATTATCATTAAATCCCGATACATATAGAATAATGATAGATGAAAATATTATTTATGATAATGTATTTAATGTAAGAACTAATTGGGCTAAGAATATTTTAGCTATAACAAGAAATGATGGAATATATGTAACCGACTCAAACTTTAAGAAAATAAAATATATATCTGAAAAATGTTCTGATTGTTTTATTGGAGAAAAAATAGATGATTTATATATGGTAAAAAATGGAGAAATAATATATAGTAACGGAAAAACAACAGGAATAAATATATTAATTTCTAATAAAGTAAAAACGGTTATTCCAGATAATTTTAAATGTTGTTATAGTTCTTATGGAGATATGGTATATATATTAGCAACACCATATCAAGGAGAAAATTTTTAATATATAAAAAATTTTATATATGAATAATAATATTAATAATCCTCCTTTATATTTTTACAATTGGCCATAAATGATATTCCTTGTTCTAATTGTTTTGATGTTATCTTTCCCATAATCTCTTTCTTTCTAATAAGAGATTCTATAATTTTTTCTTCAGTTAATTCATTATCTAAATCTCCATAAACAAATCTAGCTTTTCCTTGAGATTGCATATTTGGTCTAAAAATTCTACCAGTAGCTTGATGTAAATCTGTTGCATTAAAATCTGGAATTATATATAATTCTCTCGGAGCATTTCCAGTTAAATCTTGTAAATTTAAACCGGTTCCTCCGACTTGAGTTGTCATTAATAAAATTTTATATTTCAATTTTTTGTCGTCTTGGAAATTATTTATTACTTCTTGTCTTTCTTCTTGTTTTATATCTCCATTTAATAATAAAACAGCGTGTTTGTCAGAAAATTTATCATATAATTTTGTTAAAACATCTTTAAATCTAGAAACTATTATTATTTTTATAGTCCTATTTTCTCCCAACTCATTTCCTCTTCTCAAAGCACCTTTTATAATTCTCTTTAAAATTCCATATTTTGCGAGAGATATATCCTTTAATAATTTTGTAACTTTTCCGAAATCTAATCTACGACTATCATTATTTATATATTTTATAACAAGATCTCTTAATGCCATTATCGAATCTGTTAACGTATTTTTTTCTCTCTCGGATGATATTTTATAAAATCCATTGGCTATATCTCTTGTATATCTTATTTTCGGTAATATCATCTCTGATTGATTGTTTTTAACAATAATTTCTATATAAAGATCCAGAAGTAAATTATTTACCTTATCATTGGAAATTTTTTTTATATCACTTAAATTTTTTATAACATAAGATAAATTCTCTAAAACTATTCTATCTGTTGTTTTTTTATCTATCTTTCTGCAACTTTTAATAACTTGATAAAATCCATCATAAATAACATTTAAATCAATATTATATGATGCAACTTTTTCTTTACACATACATAATAGATGAAACATATTATATGTTAACTTATCTTTATCAAACGGCGTTCCACTTAAAAATAATATTCTGCTATTAGTATCTCGAGTTCTTATATATTTAATTAATTCTCGAGCAGCTTGATGTTGTCTCGATAAATTTTTAAGAGAATGTGCTTCATCAAATATTAACATAGCTCCATGTTTAATTAATTTTTTAAATTTTTTAGTTATTGAAAAAATAGGACCATCGTAAGTTTCTGTGGAAGTTAATAGTTTATTAACACTAGAATTTATTCCACTTATAGATGTACCTCGTAAAGCCTCATATGACATAATTGTTATAGAATTAAAATAATCAGCGACTGGATCTGTATATTCAACCCAATGATCTACTAATGATCTACCTTTAGCAACTATGATTAAATTATATTTTATATTATAATAGTTTCCTAGAGAAATAGTAGTTATGATAGAAACTGGTGTTTTTCCACCACCCATAGCACTAGCATCAATAGCAAATTTTAAATCTCCAGTTAATGCATCACTAAGTTTATTAAAATGAGGCTCTTGATAATCTTTTAATTTTAGATTATTTTCATCAATATCTGCATTAAAGTCATAAAAATCATCATTTTCTTCGTCTATCTCTTTCTTTCTTACGTCTGAAATTAAACTTATTTCTGATTCAGTCATAGGTTTAGAATTACTTCTTGTTAAATCTGAATCATACATTTATTATTATTATTTTTAATAGTAAAAAAATTTATTTTTATTTATAAATGAGGAATTAAAAAAAAACAAAATTGAACATATAAATATGTTAAAAATTAGAATTAAAATTTAGAGAAAATTTACTGTTATACTATTATTCATTCTATTATAAGTCATATGTTTAAATAATTCTATTTTTTCTTCATTATTCATATTTTTTATATCAATATCTAATTCTAAAGAATGTAATAAATTTATTTTCTTATTTTTTTCATTTATCATAATTAAATTTATAAAAATATTATCGAAATTTATATATTTTAACCAGGTATTAGAAAATTCGGTTAAATTATATTTTTCGACACTTACAATAAATAACGCATCATCATTAATTTTTAAACAATTTAATATAATATCATCAAAAGATGTAAAATAAAATATAATATTTTTATTTTTTATATATATTACCGATAATGCTGTATTATCATCATTTTCTATCTCATTTGATGATAGAGATGATGTATCGCTAGACAACATTTTTGTTATTTAAAAAATTATTTATGATAATTTAATTTTATTTTTTTTGTTTTATAAAACAAAAAATTGTTAATATGACAAAAGAATTAACACCATATTCCAACTGGGTTAATGATCAAATATTAATAAGTGAATTTCCTACTATAGATGATATAAACATTTTCATTAATAATAATGTAGTAGTTTATCTCTGTTTAATAGAAAAAAAAGAATTTTGTGGAAATATTAAAAAATATAAAAATTATTTAATAGGTAATAATAATACTAAAATATATAAAACTAATCATTATAAAATAACAGAAATAATATCTAAAAAATTATCTCCAAATATATATTATATTCATTTCCCAATAAGAGATGGATATACTCATAATGATGATAGTCTTATAGAAATTATTTATCTACTTAATAAATTTTATAATAATAATTTAAAACTTCTCGTACATTGTATGGCTGGAATAGGAAGAACTGGTGTTATAGTTGGTGGACTCTTAATATCTATAGGACACTCTTATGAAAAAACTTTAGAGATTATGAGAGAAAAATTAAAAAATAGAAAAAACAAAAATAAAAGAATAACAGCTATGCCACATACTCAAGATCAATTTACGTGTTTAAGAAATTTTGAACTAAAATACAAAAAATTTTTTTAAAAAATAAAAATGTCAGATATTATAATTAATGATTATAAATTAATGTATGACTTAAAAACAGATAGAGAAGCTTTATTACATTGGCTAAAATTTGGAAGACATCATAATTTATATAAATAAATAAAAGATAAACAATTAGACAGAAAAGAAAGAAAAAAAAATATTAAAAAATCATTCATAATTAGCAATAACATATTCGATAATAATTCTTATCCACTTGTTAATATTATAACCAGAACTCATAATAGAAAAAAAGAATTTAAGTTTTGTAGATGGTCTATTAAAAATCAGACATATAAAAATATTCTACATCATGTTATATATGATACAGATTTTTCAAATTCTTATATAGAAGATGATATAAATATGAGAAAAATAAATTTAATTAGTTATTATAGACAGACAGATAAAAATATAGCAAATTATAATTTATATATAAATCATGTTATTAATGATTTAATAGGAGAATTTTGTTTAATTTTAGATGATGACGATGTTATATTATATAATAATGTTATTGAAAGATTATTTTTATTATATATAAAATATAATAAAAATATAATATGTCAATATAAAATAGGTAATAATATATTACCAAATCCTAGTAAAAAAATTGATGCTGGAAATCTTCCCATCTGTTCTGTATTTTTTAAATATACTAATAATTCATCATTAACTAATGAAATAATTGGTGATTATAAGTTTTTTTATGAAGAATTAAAAATGAAAAACGAAAATAATTTCATATTTTTTCCTTTTGTTTTTTTTTCTTCACAGTATAAAAGTAGAAGTTTTGGTAATTAATGGATTTAACTACATCATCGTTTAGGGATGAACAAATTTGTATATCAGTCGCAGCTACAGAAATATTAGAAAAAATATATTTTATAACGTCAGTTCCATCTGGAAAAAAATTAGATTTTAAAGCCGGACAATATTCTTCTGGAACATTTTTTGATGGTTTAAGAAGATGGTTTAATGGAGAATCGAAAGATAATATGATATCTAATATAGAATCATTATTAAGTTTTATTCAGGTTAGTCTCGCTGGATTAAATAAATCCGAACTTAAGTTAATAATGGATTCATTACCAAATTTTATTCATGGATTACAAAATTTACAACAAACTTATTCATCATATCCTAAATATTTTTCTAAAATATCTTTAATCATAGAAAAAACTAAGTTGATAATAAAAGAGAGAAAATAAATAAAAATATAATAATTATTATATTTTTTTATATTGTAAATGTAACTATGGAAAAATGAAATCTCTTTTTTGAACTTACGATTTTTTGGCTATTTTTCGCTATGATGTCAGGGTTAAATTAGATTATAATCATTTATTATAAATATAATAAAATGAAATTTTAAAATCTTATTATCGCAATTATTTAGATAAAAATAATACATTTATAAAATCATATTTTAATAATTTATATTCATCTATAGATGATCGTTTTTGCACTTACAACAAAATGTCGTTTAAAAGAATAGAACTTAAATAACCTTAATAGAAAAATAATCATTTATGAAATCGTCTGATGATTTTATTAAATAATACATACCTAAATTGTGTAATTTATTTGACCAAACATCATATGTATTTAAACTTATATATAATTTATCATTACATCTATTTAATAATTTAATTTCTAGTGTTGCAAATGGAGGAATAGTTATTGGTAAAAAATCTCCAAATCTCCATATATTAATTTTTAAATATAGTAAAAACATTATTATCTGAGAATCATGAGCAACTATAATAGAATCATTACTCGTATTTAATAAATTATAAATCATATTGATTATTTTTAGATTAAAATTGCTTTTCATATTACAAATTATATGATCAATAGTAGAAAATAAAGAGTATATTAAATTTGTATTAGATATTATATTTATATTTGTGTAAAAATATGACATAGAATATATCTCTGTTATTGTTTTAATATCTTCTGGTTTAACAGATAATTTATCAATTAGATATTTTTGTAAAATTATAAATATTTTTTCATATATTTTTGGAATATTTATTTTATTATCTCCTTCTTGTCTCATATTTGGATCTGGAATTAAATTAGACAGATATAGATCAGTATTTAGATATCTACATAGTTGTGCACCAGTTTCAGCAGTTCTTTCTGTATAATTATCTGCATAAATTTTGATGTTATTATCTATGTTAAATTTATGTATTATAAACATTAACATAGATAAAGTTTTTGGACAATATCCATCATCTTTAAAAGGATAACCAAAATAACCAACTGATCTTATTAATTTTTTATAAGGTTTTACACAATGTCTAATTAAAAATATTCTTGTCATTTTAAAGTAGAAATATTTTTTAAAATAATAAAAAAATATTTGATTATTTAAAAATTTTTATTTTGATATAAAAAAAATAAAGAAATATTAAGATTTAAAACGAAATTATACTATATATACTTAAATTGTAAAATATTATATGATTGAGTCTGTAAATAAAAAAAATTAATAATTTTTGAGTATTATCTTTAGAAGTGTTAAAATAAGAAAATCTTGCGACATTTTTAATTATATAAAAAAATAATTTTTATATAATTTTAAACTAAATGAGATTTTTGTGTTTCTTTTTTCATATTAGATAAAAATTCTTTAAGATCTGTGCCTCCTGTTCCTCTTCCATCATTTAAAAATGGCATTATAAATATACCAATAACAGACCAGTGTGTGATTCTCAATTTTGTAAATTCATCAATACACATATTATATAAAGATGTAAATTTATCATTAAGTATAATTTTTTTATTATCAACTATTGATTTATTAAATAAAAATAAAAACTCTCTATGTTTTTTTGGCATATAATCCCAAGTTGATTTTATATATCCACTAGTAGAATTACTATCATGTTTAATATTCAAAAATCTATCAAATATTTGTAATAATGTACTTTGGCCACCAGAACCTCCATCATATTTTATATTAATTATTTTATTTTTATACATTAAATTTATCCCATTATCAAATTTATTAGAACCCCACAAAAATTTTCTTAATTTATTAAAGAAAAAATCTGGATCACAACTTCTCTTAAAATTATTAATTGGATGAAAATTTTCTGGAGAGATATTTTTTAAATAATCATGACAGGTTTTAATAACAGTATTAAGTTCTATTAAAGTAGAATATATAAAATCTTCATCACTAGATTCTAAACATTTATATAATCTAGGAATAATATTACCACTAATTCCTTCAAAACCGGTCATGACTAAATAAAACCATTCTTCTGTTTCATTACCAGTCATGAGATAATTAGCTTTTATATTACTGAGAGAAAATGGACTATTTTTATCTATAAGAGACCAGTTATATAAAACAACAGAAGCATATGATAAAACTGGATTTAAACCTAATATTTTTGAAGTTTTTAACCAAAGAGTAGAAAGATATTCATTTATAGTCGTATTATGAATTTCTGTACAAACTATATACTTATGAATTATCATAGATATTATGCTATAAATATATCTTATTTCTTCGATTGGTAATTTTTTAAAATCAGTTTTATATAAAATATCTATATTCCATGGAAAATTATTCATATTAATATAGTAATTGTCTCCATGATTATTAATAAAAATTTTAACTATTTCATCGGGAATTAAGAGAGATGTTTGACAACAATAATTTGGTAAAAATCCGTTAGCTGATATATCGTATTCTTCCATTTTTTATTTTTCATAAAACAAAAATTATTTTTATTAATTTTAATAAATTTTCGATATTTTATTGGTATTCTTATATATTTATATCAAATAAAAATTATTTAATCTTAAAAATAAAATTTAGAAATAGTGAAAAAAATGGAGGAAACACAGATTATAACTCCGTGGAAAGCTACGAGTAGTGATGGTTTTAATTATCTAAAACTTATTGATCAATTCGGTTGTTCTCCCGTATCTAATGAATTAATTAACAAATTTGAAAGAGTAACTGGAATTAAAGCTCATACTTGGTTAAGAAGAGGAAGATATTTTTCACATAAAGATTTAGATTTAGTTTTAGATGATTATGAAAGTGGTAAACAAATTTATATATATACAGGACGTGGTCCTAGTAGTGAATCTATGCATCTTGGTCATATGATTCCTTTTGTTTTTACTAAATATTTACAAGATGCATTTAATGCTATAGTTATAATCCAAATGAGTGATGATGAAAAATACTATTTTAATGGGCAAAAAACTGGAAATAAACTTTCTTATTATAATGATCTATCTAGAAAGAATGCTTTAGATATTATAGCTTGTGGTTTTAATATAGAAAAAACATATATTTTCTCGAATTTAGAGCAATTTGGAGGAGCTTTATATAGAATAACAGCAGAAATTATGGTTAGATTAACTGGTAATCAGGTAAAGGGTATTTTTGGCCTAAATCTTGATAATAACATAGGAGAATTATTTTGGCCGGCGGCTCAGGCAGCCCCAGCATTTAGTCAAGCATTTCCAGATTTATTTTCAGATAATTGCCGATGTTTGGTTCCTATGGCTATAGATCAGTCTCCATATTTTAGATTAGCTAGAGATTTTGCTGAAAAGTTTCATGTATTAAAACCGGCAGAAATTCACGCACAGTTTTTGCCTAGTTTATTTGGAATTAATAACAAAATGAGTTCTAGTGATGCTCAAAATGGTAGTATATTTTTAACAGATACTCCAGATATTATTGAAACTAAAATTAAAAAATACGCATATTCTGGTGGTGGCAAAACTCTTCAAGAACATAGACAATTAGGAGCTGATTTAAATGTAGATGTTGCTTATCAATATCTTTTATATTTTTTAGATGATGATAAAGAATTAGAAAAAATAGCTAGAGAATATAAGAGTGGTAGAATGTTAACTTCAGATATTAAAAAAATTATGATAGATTGTGTTCTTAAGTTTGTTAATGAACATCAGGAAAGAAGAGAACAGATAACTCAAGAAATAATAGATAAATTTTTTGATAGAAATAGAGAATTTGATAATACTACAATTAAAAGAGAGCCGTATATAGGAGATAATGTTAATTGTGGATTTGATTTTGATACCTTATTCGAATAAAAAATAAATAATGATCATTATTTATTTTTTATAAATATTCAATTAAAATATCTCTTATTATATAAAATCCTGTTTTCATACCAGATAGTGTACAATATTCATCATTTCCATGATATACTTCTCCGATACCATATCCGGTAATTTGTATATCTAAACCCATATCTATCAAATCGCTAATTAATGGAAGAGAACCTAATTCGCTTGTTGGATTACAAACTCCTGTATTTTTAATTGTAGAATCTCTTAATAATTTAAAACCTAAAGATTTATTATTACATTTTGCTCCTTTATATGGTCCAAACACTTTTTTAAGTATTATTTCAGATTTAAAACCTTCTATTTTTGATTGTAAAGCAGAATGCCATGGTTTTAGATATAAATCTATATTTTCGTTAATTTCTTTCACATATTCCTCTAGACATTTAAAAATATTATAAGAGTCATAAAATGGTGTAATTCTTACATCAAATGTTATTGATATTTTATCTGGATTCTGATTTATACTACCTCCATCAGGAATTTTTATAACAGTTGGTTTCATATTAGAACTTGTTTTATAACCATATTCTTTCTCTATATCTAAAGGTGAACATAACTTATTAAAATGTTCAACAATTAATCTAGAAACATCAAAAGCTATAGGTAAAGGATTAACTCCATTAAATGGGAAACCACCATGAGTTTTTTTACCAGTTACGGTAAGTTCTAAACCCATACCACTTCCTGTTGCTAAAACTGGATGAGTATCAGAGGAATCTAACCAATAAACAGGACCTTTTTTGCAATTATTTAAATAACCATCTCTAGATAGATGTTCTATACCCACTATATCATCACCACATTCTTCATTTGCTATAAATACTATAATTATTTTATAATTTAATTTTATATTAAATTTATCTAAATATTTTATAAGAAGAGTTAATAGAGCAACATGACCTAAACAATCAGTAGTACCTCTACCATATAATTTATCTCCCTCTATAATCATAGTAAAAGGATATTTTGTCCATAAATCTGGATTTGCTGGAACTACATCCATATGACTACCAACAAATGATATAGTTTTATCATAATTATCATCATTCGGATATTCTAATATTAAATTTCCTCTATTTTCAACATATTCTATAATTTTCTTTCTTATATTAATAGAATCTCTCAATTCTTCTAATATTATATCGATTATTTCTTTTTCTCTTGGTATTAGATCTTGTCCATTATTTTGAAGAAATTTAGTTTTAGAAATCATATAACTAAGAAGATTCAGATATTCATTTTCGTCAAATATTATATTTTCCATTTTATATATTTTTTTATTTATTTAATGTAAGAATATTTTTATTTTTAAATAAATTTTAGTTATTAGTTAAAATGAAAAATTATGAAAAAGTCTAAATTGTCATTTTTGCTGCATCAGAACAAGTTTCTTCATTCCAGGGATACTCAATCATTATGAGCTCATATTAATCATCTTAAATTGCCTATTTTAGCTATATTATGACATACATGATTTTTATCTGTTTTATTTAATAACTCTAAATACTCATCTATATCATCTAAATTATTCTCTCTATAAAACTCTATATCTTCTATATGTAATAATCCCTTATACAATTCGAGTTTAGCGTTCAAATAGTCATAAATGAGAACTTTATCTCTATTCGTTTCAAAAGCAGAAAACTGAGGAATTTCCCATATATCTCTAGGATTAATAACTTTTTGTTCTAATAAATCAGAAAGAACATCAAAAT
>Ga0169931_10003952_pt1 | contig 23287 bp, 24 predicted proteins | sample Kivu_15m_20L_FD_129675 | JGI IMG/M metagenome (GOLD analysis project Ga0169931, IMG submission 129675) | Freshwater microbial communities from Lake Kivu, Western Province, Rwanda to study Microbial Dark Matter (Phase II) - Kivu_15m_20L... | ecosystem: Environmental > Aquatic > Freshwater > Lake...
CTGACACCAATGCCGGAGATCAGGTCTAGGTAGCGTTCTCCCTTAGGACCATAGAGGTAGATTCCCTCTGCCTTTACGATTTCGATCGCTAACGGAAAATCCGTCGTTTGGGCCAAATTGGATTGGAAAAGCTGCCGATTGGAGATCATTTTGAATCTTGGTCAAAAACTAGAGAACCGGTAAAAAATTCCTAGAGGAAGTTTCTTCCCTTGACTTTCTTCCAAGTACAATTCCCCTTGCTCGGCATTTTCCACTTTTCCAAAGTTAGTTTGGATCAAATTGGCTGCGATTAGGGAAGAAAAACTCAGGGAATACATGTTGAGCAAGAGCAGGTGATTCTTAGGATCTAGAATCTCCGCACAAGTTTTGAGCATTTCGTTGATTTGCTCCTCCAGGATCCATTTTTCCCCTTCTGGACCTCTTCCGTAAGCAGGAGGATCCAAGACGATGGCCTGGTACACATTGCCTCTCCGGGCTTCGCGCTTGATGAATTTCATGGCATCATCCACGATCCAGCGGATGCCATCCAGGCCGGAAGACTCCATGTTGTGCTTGGTCCAAGTTACTACTTGCTTCACTGAGTCCAAGTGGGATACTTCAGCTCCAGCGGCTCTTGCAGCTACGCTCGCCGCCCCGGTATAGCCAAACAAGTTGAGCAACTTCGGCCTAGGAGTGGGAAAAGCCTTCAATTTGCGGTACAAATAATCCCAATTGACCGCCTGCTCAGGAAAAACACCGATGTGCTTGAAGGAGGTTTGGGAGAGATTTAGAGTCATTTTTAGTCCTTCTGCATTTGCATAGGGGAGTTGCCAATGGTCTGGCATAGCCTTGAGCTGCTGCCATTGCCCTTTTTCAGGATTGTTTTTTTCCTTGGCGAAGTGGGCATGGGCCAACTTTTTCCAGTCTGATTCAGGAAGGGATTTGTCCCAAATCGCCTGTGGTTCGGGACGACTCAAGATAAATTTCCCAAAGCGCTCCAATTTCTCGAAGCCACCGGTATCGATCAATTCGTAGTCTTTCCAAGGTCCAGGGGAAAGGGATAGGATCAAGTCTTTCATTGCTGCAAAACTACAGATTTTCGTGGGCTTCTACTTCTTGGCGGTACCTGTGTTTGTGAATACCCGTTGGATTTCTGCTAGGCTAAACTCCCAAAGCGCCTTTGCCAATTTCGGGTCTTTGGAAATGCTGGAGGGAAGGCTTAATTTTTTATTCTTGTAGTAGCCCCCATTTTTAAGATTTTCTGTAGGGGTAATAGCCAAAAAAATCGTAGTGGCTGCCCCTGCCTTTGGGGAGATGAAAAACAGTTTGGTGAAGGCAATCAAGCCCTTGGCCCAGGGAGAAGCTTCCGAACCAAAAGCCGTTCGCACAGCGCCTGGATGCAGGGAATAGGATTTTAATCCTTTACTTTCATATTTGTTTTTTATCTCATTGGTAAACAAGATATTATACAACTTTCCTTTTGCATAGGAAGCCACTGTGCTCGAAGATTTTCGTAAAGAAAAATCACCTTCGGGATTTCCAGCAATGCGATGGGCTTCTGAACTTACTTGGATGAGCTTAGCTTGTCCTTTGATCAGGGCAGGGAGTAGTTCTTGGAACAAAAGAAACTGTCCCAAATGATTGCTACTGAAACTGAGATCTAGCCCTTCTGCCGTTCGTTTACCACCTGGGTACATTCCTCCGGCATTGTTGATGAGTACTTGGACTGCATCCACCTGGCTGAGTAAGACTGCTGCACCTGCTTTGACTGAAGCCAGATTGCTCAGATCTAGGTAGATAAGTACTATTTTCTCCTTTTCTGGAAGGTGCTGAATCAATTTTTTGGCTTTTTCCAGGTTTCTGACAGGTAGGAAGACTCGGTCAAACTGCGGGAGAAGTGCTAGGAGGGTTTCCCAGCCGATTCCGGAGGTACTTCCTGTGAGAACGAGGTTCATGGTCTGGTATTGAAATTTAAATCAAGGTACTTGGTTTTCAGGAAACTAGAAAAGCAGGTCCTTGTTTGAACTTGGGATACTGGATTTTTTTCTAATTTTGACTAGTCTACTCATAAGATGGAGTAGTAGCTTCAACCACATCCTTGATTTTGATTGGGACATGTCTCAAAAATTTATAGACATAGAAAAAGCGATAGCCTTAAAAAAACCTAGCCTGCTGAAGTGGATGCCCGGGTTTCTGCTTCGGTACATTAAGCGTGTTACACACGAGGAATGGCTTAATTCGGTACTGAATAAGCACCTAACTAAAAAAGGATGGGACTTTGCCAATGCCTTGATTCAGGAATTTGAGATGGACGTTACCGTAAGTGGAGCGGAAAATATCCCAAAAACCGGAGGTGTGATTTTGGCTTCAAATCATCCTCTGGGTGGAATGGATGGGATTGCCTTTGTGCAGGCTATCGGAAAGATTCGCCCAGATGTGCGTATCCTCGTGAATGACCTGCTGATGACCTTCAATAATTTCGAACCCATTTTCGTACCGGTTAATAAGTTTGGAAAGAACTCGGCTGAAGCCAATCAGCGCATCGAAGAAGTTTATTCCAAGGGATATGTGGTGTTGATATTCCCTGCTGGACTGGTTTCCAGAAAGCAGGAGGAAGGAATCAAGGATTTACTCTGGAAAAAGAGTTTTATCGCCAAAGCAAAACAATACCAACTGCCTGTCATACCCACCCACATTTCGGGAAGAAATTCATCCTTTTTTTACAATCTGGCCAACCTTAGAAAGAAAATCGGTTTGAAAGTTAACCTGGAAATGTTCTGGCTAGTGGATGAAATGTACAAGCAACGAAAAGGCAAAATTCACATCACACTTGGAAAGCCAGTACCCTATACCTATTTTGACAGCAGTAAATCCGATCCAGAGTGGGCAGACCACATGAAATCAACAGTGTATGAACTTGGAAAATCGAATGACTGAGGCGAAAGCGCTTATTCCTGCGGTGGATCGTGAACTTTTGAAGGCAGAACTTAGCCCAGAGCGCTTCCTACGCTACACCAACAATGGGGACAATGTGGTGTATCTCGTCAATTACCACAATGCACCCAATGTGGTACGTGAGATTGGTAGACTCCGGGAATTGACTTTTCGTGCAGCAGGAGGGGGTACTGGCCTAGAATTGGACCTGGATGAGAATGATACGAGCGAAACTTGCTACGAACAACTGATTACTTGGAACGAGGAAGATGAACAGATTGTGGCAGGGTATCGACTCATTTGTTGCACGAATGCCTTAGGTCCTGATGGGGAAATTCAACTTTCGACCTCTCATTTGTTTGACTTTTCTTCCAAATTTATCCAAGAATACCTGCCCTACACCCTAGAGTTGGGGAGATCCTTTGTTCAGCCCAGTTACCAACCTAGTTTGGACAATCGCAAAGGAATGTTTAGTCTGGACAACCTTTGGGATGGCTTAGGTGCAGTCGTACTTCTTCACCCGAATATCAAGTACTTGTTTGGAAAAGTGACCATGTACCCGCATTACAATCGGGAAGGGCGTGATTTGCTGCTCTATTTTATGAATCATTATTTTCCTGATAATCAAGGATTAGTCAAACCTAAGGAAAAGTTAAGGTTGACCTATGAAACGGATATTCTTTCGCAACCCAATCCCTTCGAAGGGCTGGACTACAAGGAGGGATACAAAGTACTCAATGGGAAGATCCGGGCATTGGGAGAAAACATTCCTCCCCTGATCAACGCCTACATGAACCTGTCTCCAAGCATGAAAAATTTTGGAACTGCCCTAAACGATGAGTTTGGGGAGGTAGAGGAGACTGGGATCTTACTCACGCTAGACGACATCTACGATAGTAAAAAGCACCGCCACATGGATACTTTTGAGCGGGATAGACACTATGGACAGCGTGCCAAATAAATCGAAATTGACATTAATCGTTGGTGCTACGGATAATCCCGAGCGCTATGCCTACCGTGCAGCCGACTTAATGCTAGCAAAAGGAGTCCCCTTTATTCCCATCGGGATAAAAAAAGGGAGGGTTTTCGGAAAAGAAATTGTGGACTTGCGTGAAAAACGCGATTTAACGGAAATCCATACGGTAACCTTGTATCTAGGCGCCCAAAACCAGGCTGATTGGGTAGATTACCTGATTGGACTTGGGCCAAAACGCATCATTTTTAACCCAGGAACAGAAAATCCTGCATTTTTTTCCAAGGCCAAAGAATTAGGAATTGAAGCACTCGAAGCCTGCACCTTGGTGATGTTAACCACGGGTCAATTTTGAAATTTCTCTTTCAAAAAGGTATCCATGTACAGGATATGGGGGAGGGAAATTAGGGAAATCAGCACAAAAAATAGCAGGTACAATTGGTTTGGTTCTAGGAATTCCAGTCCAGTAACCAGGATTCCTGCTATGCCTAGCAAACTTATTCCTGAAAAGGGGAGTAAATGCTTGCCAAATTTCAAGGGGGAATTGAATGCAGGATTTTGGCTCAGGTAAGTATACTCAGCCAGCATGCTGGGTAGGGAGTGCCAAAACCCAAAATACACGCTAAAACTAATCAACAGTGGGCTGAAATAGAGGATGGGGGCGAGGATCAAGTAATCCAATCCATCCGATAAACCGAAAGGTTTGGCACTGAAGCCTTGAGCGATGAGAGAACTCACCAACAAGAAACCCAACATCCCCAGTCTGAAATCTTCCGAAAGGTCAAGGGAGAGCATGGAACTCAAGATTTCTTGGGTCATGGCCCAATCTCCAAAGAGAATGAGGAATAGAAAAAACGCGCCTTTGAGCAAGTAAAGTAGCCCTTCCCGATTTTGTAATTTTCCTTGTTCCAGAAAGTGGGATTGGCCGAAATGGTAAGCGGACATCCCCAGAAAAGCAATCAGGGCTACTACAGGTACTAGCCACCACAAGAGCCCATAGCCAAGCATGAGGAATAGGTAGCGTAGGATAAAGGCAACTAGTCCTGGGGTTTGGATGTTTGGGTTGTGGATCAAGTGGTCTATTCCGCCATGTGGAATGCCTACCAGCAGCAAGACGAGTGCGAATACGGCAATTTGGAGGGATTGGGAGAGATCAGGAAAAAGCAGAAAAAGAAGGGCGATTCCAAGACCAAGGGCTTTGGCCAAGTATTCAATACGTGCCATATCGGGTAAGTCCTTTTAAGAAAATACCAAATTTCAAACGAGACAAGAGCCGGATTTCCTCCCAAAAACTTGTTTTTTCTGCTAAAAAGCGAAAAACTAGGTCGGGAGAAGAAGTTGAAAAAAGATTGATAAATAGCCCAGGAAGGCGCTTGGGCCAGTGGTGGGCGATACTTAATAGGATATTGTCGTAGAAAACAAATCGTGATTTCCGAGGGAATCGAAGGTCTTGAGTGGTTCCTTGTTCCAAGCGAGCAACCAGTTGGCTGCAGTTTTCCTGAATTTGAGCGAAGGTGTATCCTGTGGAGGGTTTGGTCCAGCCCGCTGCCGTACCAATCCGAATATGACGGGTTCCACTGGTTTGTTGCTGTATTTGGGTGGTCATTGGAATTTGACCAGATTCTTGAAAAGTGATTTCGTAGTCCAGCGCTCCATATTTTTGCTTTAGAAAAGCGGTAAGTGAAGCCAAAAGCACCTCTTCCTCCCGTGCTTCGCTGGTGTAAGCGGTGTATTCAATCAAAGCCTCTTGGCTGGTGAATGGGAGCGTGTAGATGAAATCAAAGCCCGAAGAAGAGGGTGTGTCGAAATCCATCAAGCCCATGGATTCGGGATCAAATAACTGGGTTTGACTTTTTATTCTTAAACCTATAAAAACTTGATTTAAAACAGTTTGAGTCTTTTTAACTACAAAGTTACGTGAATCAAATACGTAACTACTCTTGAAAGTTCCTGAGGTTTTGGTTTCTACCTGGACTTCATTTTCGGTACAATGAATTGCAAGGACTTCCTCCTTCAAAAAGTGTATGTTGGGGAAGTTTTTAATTTTCTCCAGCACGTGTGCATAGAAGTCGTGCGAGTTGAGGTGAAAGTAGGACAAGTTTTCGAACCCATGTTGGTGATGCTGTTTGCCTTGCTGTAAGTAGAAGGAGTTCCAGGAAAATCGAGCCGCCTCTGGGTGGATGGGGAGGGCTGCTGTGTTCCAGTAGCACCAAGTTTTGTTGGGAACCTCTCCAAGAGTAGGTTCTAGGATTAGGATGTTGGAATCTTTCAAACTACTATCTAGTAGATGGTAGACCAGGCTTAGACCTGCGCATCCTCCTCCTGCTAGTATGTAGTCGTATTTTTTCATATAAAAAAAAAGGCTGCCTAGGCATTCACCTAGGCAGCCTGATTAAACCTTATTTTTTGTTGCTTTCAGCAACTGCTACTGAGTAAACTACCAAACCAAAACCAATTTTGTTAATCGCATCGGCAAGGTTGTAGAACAAATCGATAGCACTTACTTCAAACATGCCAGAAAGCAAGTTGCCTGGAAGCACCATGTAACCGATAGGGTAGATAGACCAGCCTAGCGTGATGAAGATCTTCAATAGGAACATGGCTCGTCCCAATGCAGGGCTGTTGGAACTACCAGCTAATTTGGCTACATCACCAGCAAATACTTCATATACGATGTACAAGTAACCTACTGTGGAAAGGATACCCCACATGATGTTGTTGTCTAGACCGGAAGTTTCTCCAATGTAGCCTGTCACCAACATGAGCAAGGAAGCCACGATCAACTTGAAAAGGGTAGACCCTTTTGCACCGAAAGGCTTAGTCAAAAGGTAAAACTCCACGCACATCAAAGGTACAGTCAAGGTCCAGTCTACGTAACGGAAAGCCGTTGGGCTAGATCCTGTTTGTAGGTAGAAATCTCGCATGTAATAGTAATGTACTGCAGCGATACCCGTGATCAATCCGGATACCAATAGAGAAAGTTTCCACTTTCCTTCCACTGAGTTTCTTTCTGCGAAGAAGAAAACTGCAGAGGCAAACATAGCCATGTACCCGATGAAGAAGGTAATGGCTACTGGATCTGAGTTGATGATCTTGTCTAAACCGACTAGATCAGCCAATAACGTGTAATTCATAGTTTTTTTTGTTTTGGTTGATGTTAACTAACTTTTACAATACAATAAGTTTACAAAAAAAAATTTGTTTTAAAAAAATAAAAAAAAATAAACAAAAAAAATCAATCATTGAAAATCAAGGATATACGTATCAAAAATAAATGTAAAAAAAATTTTGCAAGTATGTAAATTAGTAAAAAACCAAATTAAATTTGGTTAAAAATCAATCAAATTTATCCTGAATGGAGGTAAAAGTCTTTTCCATTTGCCCTGAGAAAAGTCACTTTTTTTTTCTAAATTGCGCTGTTAAGCAAACCGAGAATAATCGGAGAACCAACCCACCCAAATCCAGGGAATTATACCAAACCATGAGTGAAGAAAAATTAAGCAATCCAGAAGATTATGGCGCTGGTAATATCCAAGTATTAGAAGGCCTAGAAGCAGTTAGAAAGCGTCCTGCCATGTACATTGGGGATGTAGGAATTAAAGGGCTGCATCACCTGATATGGGAAGTAGTCGATAATTCCATCGATGAAGCACTTGCGGGTCATTGCGATACCATTCGAGTAACGGTCAATGAGGACAACTCCATTACCGTAGTAGATAATGGAAGAGGGATTCCAACAGACATGCACCCAAAGGAGAAGAAATCAGCACTGGAAGTGGTGTTGACTGTGCTCCATGCGGGAGGAAAGTTTGACAAGGATACGTACAAGGTTTCTGGTGGTCTCCACGGCGTGGGGGTTTCCTGCGTGAATGCGCTATCTACCGATTTGAAAGCCACGGTTTACCGCAATGGAGTCATTACCGAACAGGAATTTAAAATTGGCGTTCCTCAATACCCAGCCAGAGAAATAGGCAAAACAGAAAAGCGTGGTACTACCATTCATTTCAAGCCAGACGATAGCATTTTCACCATTACTGAATTCAAGTACGAAACCATTGCTACACGTTTACGCGAGATGGCTTATTTGAATTCGGGCATCCGAATACATCTTCAGGACTTACGCGAGATGGAGGATGGACAACCCAAGTCGGATGAGTTTTTCTCCGAAGGAGGCTTGGTGGAATTTGTGCAGTACTTGGACGAGACGCGCGAAAAAATCATTGAAACCCCGATTTACATCGAATCGGTGAATCAAGAAGTACCGGTACAGGTAGCGATGAATTACAATAGTTCCTACACGGAGAACGTAGTTTCTTACGTAAATACGATCAATACCCACGAAGGCGGAACTCATGTTACTGGTTTTAGACGTGCACTGACCCGTACCTTGAAGGCTTATGCCGATAAGTCCGGCATGCTGGAGAAATTGAAAATTGAAGTTTCTGGAGATGACTTCCGTGAAGGACTTACCGCAGTCATTTCAGTGAAAGTTGCCGAGCCTCAGTTTGAAGGACAGACCAAAACCAAATTGGGGAACTCCGATGTGGTAGGATTTGTGGACTCCGCAGTATCTGAAGTGCTTCAGGCTTGGCTGGAAGAGCATCCACGGGAGGCGAAGATCATCGTAGGTAAAGTAATCCTTGCGGCTCAAGCGCGTCATGCTGCTCGAAAGGCCCGAGAGATGGTGCAGCGAAAAAATATTTTGGGAGGTGGTGGCCTTCCCGGAAAGTTGGCCGACTGTGCCAATTCTGACCCAACCGTTTGTGAGTTGTACCTGGTCGAAGGGGACTCTGCAGGGGGATCTGCCAAGCAGGGGAGAGACCGAGATTTTCAAGCGATCCTACCACTTAAGGGAAAAATCCTCAACGTGGAAAAGGCACACGAGCACAAAATCTACGACAACGACGAAATCAAAAATATCCTGACAGCGCTTGGGGTGAAGTTTGGAACCGTCAATGACGACAAGGAACTAGATCTTTCCGGTCTGCGCTACCACAAAATCATCATCATGACGGATGCGGACATTGACGGTTCGCACATTCGAACCCTCATTTTGACGTTATTCTTCCGTTACATGCGTACCTTGATCGAAAGAGGGTACGTCTACATTGCACTTCCTCCCTTGTATTTGCTCAAGAAAGGTAAAGACGAGCGCTATTGCTGGACCGAAGAGGAACGCAAGCGTTTGATCTCAGAGATGGCCAAAGAAGGCAAGGAAGATAGTGTAGGGATTCAACGTTACAAGGGTCTTGGGGAAATGAACCCAGAGCAACTCTGGTCTACGACCATGGATCCCAATACGCGAACTTTGAAGCAGGTTACTATTGATTCTGCTGCCGAAGCAGATCACTTGTTTAGCATGCTGATGGGCGATGAAGTGGCTCCACGAAGAGACTTTATCGAGAAGAATGCGAAGTACGCCAAAATCGATAGTTAATCTTTGGGGGCTTTTTAGCCCCCTTTTTTTCTAGAAAAACAAAGGAACTAGGTAACGAAGCCAATCAGATTACGTAAGACCACTCTGAAACACACACCTGTATGAAACTGGCAGCAGATAAATACGAGTCCATCATCCAAAAAAGTGACCTGATCAGTAGGGATTTGAGTTGGGTGAGGTTCAATGAACGAGTTCTCGATCAATCCAAAAAGAGTTTTCGAAGCATTTTCGAAAAGTTAAAATTCTTGGCCATCACGGCATCCAATATGGATGAGTTTTTCATGATCCGTGTAGGTTCCCTATACAACTACCTGGATTACGAAAAGGAGCGGGTGGATTACTCGGGATTACGAGAGGAGCCTTTCAAGGAAAAATTGATGAAGGATTGCCAGCGCTTCCATGGGGAACAGCAACAGCATTTTATCCAAACCATCCTTCCTGGATTGCATGAGGAGGGGATTTCTTTGGTCAATGTGTCCAAACTTACCCCAGAGGAACAGGAGAAAGTAAAAGAGTACTTTCTTAAGGCGATTTACCCCATGCTGACTCCCATGGTGTACGATGGTTACCGCACTTTTCCTATTTTGATGAACAAACTGCTGGTCTTTGGGGTGGTCACCACCAGTCCTGGAGAACGGAAGGACATGCGCAAAATGAGTTTTGTGCAAATTCCAGCCAATATACCTCGATTTTTTGAGATTGAGCGGGAGGATTCCTTGACGCTTATCCCCATTGAGGAAGTCATTCGTGAAAATTTGATTTCCCTCTTCCGAAATGTGGAGATTGAGTCGGTCAGCCTCTTCCGGATCACCCGAAATGGGGATTTTACCTTGGAAGAAAGTGAAGATATGGATGCCAACTTCCTCGAAGAAGTAAAGCGAAAGTTGATGGAGCGGAAGACTGGTCGTGTGGTACGCATTGACATCGAAGAGGGATACTCCAAATGGATGCTCAATTCCCTACTTGAGCGCTGGAACCTTCGCACAGATGCGGTATTTATGGTCAAGCGTGCAAGCATGATTGATTTTACAGGTTTATGGCAAATTGTGGGTAACAAGCGTTTTCGTGAAAAATTGCCTCAAATCCCAGATCCTGTCAAGCCACTTTCGTACCCAGAAGAGGGGAGAGCGGATATTTTTGAAATTCTGAAAGAGCGAGACATCCTGCTGCATCATCCCTACAACAACATCGACTCCATCCTGGATTTGATTGAAAATGCAGCCGATGATCCGGATGTGATGGCCATCAAAATGACCATCTACCGCTTGGCCAAGGATAGCCGCATCACCAAGGCCTTACTTCGTGCTGCAGAAAATGGAAAGCACGTTTCCGTGTTGTTTGAAGTAAAGGCACGCTTTGATGAGGAGAACAATATTCGGGAGGCAAAAAAACTGCAGAAAGCGGGTTGCTTCGTCATCTATGGAATATCCAACCTAAAAACCCATACCAAACTATTGCTCATCGTCAAAAAAGACGACCAAGAGATTACCCGCTACGTGCATTTGGGTTCGGGTAATTACAACGAGGATACAGCAAGGCTCTACACAGACATCGGACTATTGACCACCAATGAGGTGCTGGCCAATGATGTATCCGAATTCTTCAATGTAATCACGGGTCATTCGGTGCCCAGTGACTATCGCAACCTGATCACGGCACCGAGGGACATGCGACATCAGTTGATTTCCTTCATTGAGCAAGAGGCCAAGAATGCAAAAAACGGACTGCCAAGCGGTATATTCATCAAGGTCAACTCACTCGAAGATTCTGAAATCATTTATGCACTCTACCGTGCCTCTCAGCAGGGTGTGCCCGTGAAGTTAATTGTTCGGGGGATTTGTTGCCTCCGACCTGGAAGAAAGGGTTTGAGTGAAAACATTGAAGTACTTTCCATTGTCGGAGATTTCTTGGAGCATAGCCGCATCTACCATTTCCATAACAATGGAGAAACCCGCACCTATTCGGGTAGTGCGGACATGATGGTTCGAAGTTTTGATAAACGATTGGAATCCTTGTTTAAGGTAGAATCCCCTTTGCTGGAAAAGCAGTTGATGAATATTCTATCCTACAACTTGCGAGATAATGCCAATTCCTATACCATGCAAGAGGATGGCACCTATGTGGCCAAGGCCCCAGCAGATGGTGAAGTCAAGTTCAATATCCACCAAGAGTTTTTTAGAGTGGAAGTGAAGCAGGTGCTTGGTGTAAAATTGGTTGAAGAGAAACAGGCGGAGTCTGTAGATGAAGAAATAAATGGGCTTCGGTAAATTTCCTGCAGGCAAGTGAAAATGAACCGAATAAAACTGTAGATGAACTGCAGAATTAAACTTTTTTATTCTGAATTGGAATTAATTGTGATGATTTGAATTGGGAAAAATATAAAAATTCAATTTTTTCGTTTGCATTTTGATTTATTCAGAATTGTGGTATTTTTGAATCTATTGTGGTAGTTAAATAATAGTTGGTTTAGTTTTCAAATAAAGGGCAGGAGATTTTCTCCTGCTTTTTTAGTTTAATTAGGCCTTGATTTTTTTGACTCCAATTTGCAGGAAACGCATGAAAAAAAGCCCAAACTTTCGCTTGGGCTTGAAGTACAGACGGAAGGATTCGAACCCTCAACCCTCGGAGCCGAAATCCGATATTCTATCCAGTTGAACTACGTCTGCGTACTAATTTATAATGCGGCTTTTACTCGCTCTGCTGCTTCTTTCAAAGTGATGGCTGAGAATACCTTCAAGCCTGAATCGTCAATAATCTTTGCGCCTTCTGCTGCATTGGTGCCTTGTAGGCGAACAATAATGGGGACACGAATATCTCCAATGGATTTGTAAGCCTCTACTACGCCATTGGCGATACGGTCGCAACGAACGATACCTCCAAACACGTTGATTAGGATTGCTTTTACATTTGGGTCTTTCAAGATAATTCGAAATCCCGCCTCTACCGTAGTGGCATTGGCTCCTCCACCCACATCTAGGAAGTTGGCAGGTTCACCACCCGATAGTTTGATCATGTCCATGGTAGCCATGGCTAGACCTGCTCCATTGACCATACAGCCCACGTTCCCGTCCAATTTCACGTAATTGAGGCCTGACTCGCCTGCTTCCACTTCCAAAGGATCCTCTTCAGCCAAATCCCTCATTTCTGCCAACTTGGGCTGACGGTAAAGGGCGTTGTCATCTACGTTGACTTTGGCATCTACTGCCAAAATTTTGTCATCTGAAGTTTTGAGAACCGGGTTGATTTCAAATTGGGAGGAATCTGTGGCCACATAGGCTGCATAAAGCGAGCCGATGAATTTTACCATTTCCTTGTGAGCAGTTCCGCTCAAACCTAATTTGAAGGCAATTTTGCGAACTTGAAAGCCTTGCAAACCTACCTTAGGATCAATCCATTCCTTGATGATTTTCTCAGGATGGTGCTCAGCCACTTCTTCAATGTCCATACCTCCTTCGGTAGAAGCCATGATCACGTTTGAACCAGTGGCTCTATCCAATAGGATAGATAGGTAAAATTCTTTGGGTTCTGATGCACCAGGATAATACACATCCTCAGCAATCAAGACCTTATTTACTTTTTTTCCTTCAGCGCCTGTTTGAATGGTCACCAAAGTTCCCCCCAAAATACCGGCTGCTTTTTCTTTTACAACTTCCAATTTCTTCGCAAGAACAACTCCTCTAGAACCCGTTTCTTTTACCTCGCCCTTGCCTCTACCTCCAGCATGAATCTGTGCTTTGATCACGAACCATGAAGTGCCGGTTTGTGCGTTGAGTTGGACCGCCGCTTCGTAAGCCTCTTCAGGAGTGCTGGCTACAATACCTTCTTGGATACGAACTCCGTATCCTTTTAATACCTCTTTAGCCTGATATTCGTGAATATTCATCTGTAGAAATTTTTGCCCGAAGATAAGCGGGTCAGGGCAATTTAACAAACTGGAATCCTCGATTTTTTGGAAAATAGCCTGTTCATTCCTGGATTAGAAGGATTTGTTATACATTTAAAAAATCAAAAAAGGGTAGCATGCTGATTGCCAAAGGTATTCATAAATCATACGGTTCGCTGGAGGTGCTGAAAGGGGTAGATTTGGAAATTTCTAATGGAGAAATTGTATCCATAGTAGGTGCTTCTGGAGCAGGTAAAAGTACGCTTCTCCATATTCTAGGCACCTTGGATCGACCGGATCAGGGAGAACTATCGCTCAATGGTCAAAATTTAATGCAACTCAAAGGGGATGCATTGGCGGAATTCAGAAACTCCAAAATTGGATTTGTTTTTCAATTTCATAACCTGCTTCCCGAATTCACTGCCCTAGAGAATATCTGTATCCCTGGATTTATTCAAGGTAGGGAAGAAAAAGAACTAAAAAAGCGTGCTGAAGAGTTGGGAGACATTCTTGGAATTCAACATCGCTTGAATCACAAGCCTTCCGAACTGTCGGGAGGAGAGCAGCAGCGAGTGGCTGTTGCCCGTGCACTGATCAATCATCCAACTTTGGTATTTGCAGATGAACCCAGTGGGAATTTGGACACCAGCAATGCAAGAGCCTTGCATGACTTATTTTTCAAATTGCGAGACAGTTACCCTCTTTCCTTTGTACTCGTCACCCATAACGAAGAGTTGGCAACTATGGCCGATCGAAAGGTAGTCATGAAAGATGGTCGCATCGAAGGAGATTGATCACTTCTGGAGTTGGCTGATCATTGCTGTTACATGGGCTTTGTTTTCAAATAAACCTTGAAAAACACCTGCAATTTGGTGCTTGCTATCCAAGAGGTAAGTTACGCGAGTTGGCATTTTGATCAAGGGAAGGAGCGCATCGTAGGCTTTACAAACTTTTCCCGATTCGTCTGCTAAGAGTTCAAAAGGAAGTCGATGTGTTTTTTTAAACTTTTCATGGGTAGCCAGGCTATCGCGGCTAATTCCAAATACAAGAATATCCAGGTCCCGGAAGGCAGCAAACTGATCTCGGAATTCACAAGCCTCCGTGGTACATCCCGGAGTGAAGTCTTTGGGGTAAAAATATAGGATAACTGATTTGCCTGCTAGGTCTTTGGAAAGGGTGATACTGCCCAAGGTAGTGGCGGTAAGTGTAAAATCTGGGGCTGGAGTTCCAACAGGTAAGGCCATATTTTTTTTATTAAAACAGTTATAGAATCGAGAAGGTTTTTAATCTAGGTCCTTTTCCTAGGCCAACCTAGAAAGAATCTTTTAGTTTTGTATACCCAATTATTTAATCCTCGCTTTGACCCTAAAAATCAGCCCCATACAGTCCATGCTTTTGGCGAGCGTATTTTTTGCGCTGATGAATGTGTCGGTTAAATTTATTCCGCATATCCCCGCTATCGAAATTGTATGGTTTCGGTCCGTTTTCAGCGCAGTGTTTACCGTGTTGGTCTTACGTCAAAAAGGAATTCCGCTTTTTGGAACTCACAAACTAAGCCTAGTCGCCAGAGGCATTGTGGGCTCCATCAGTTTGATTCTATTTTTTTACACCCTCCAACGAATTCCCTTGGCTACTGCCGTGACCCTGCAGTACCTATCTCCCATATTCACCACCATTTTGGGCATATTTATCTTGAAGGAAAAAGTACCGGCAAGGCAGTTTGTGTATTTTGGATTAGCCTTTGCGGGTGTATTGCTTATTCAAGGCGTTGATCCACGAGTAGATGCCTTGAGTGCTGTTTTAGGCTTGGTTTCTGCGCTCGCTTCGGGGGTAGCCTACAACCTGATCCGGAAGTTGAAAGGAATTGAACATCCCATGGTGATCATATTTTATTTCCCCTTGGTGACCTTGCCTATTGCTTCGGTGCTGATGTATTTTGACTGGGTGACTCCAGTAGGATGGGATTGGTTGATTTTGTTGTGGATCGGATTTTGTACCCAAAATGCGCAGTACTTTATGACTTTGGCCTACCAGTCGGGCAACGTGTCGCGAATTTCTAGTTTGAGTTATTTAGGGGTGGTTTATGCCTTGATTTTTGGATTCCTTTTATTCGGAGAAACCTTCCCAATACCAGCCTATATCGGGATGGTAATGGTATTCATTGGCATACTTTTGAATTTGCGGGTAAAATAGTTTGTAGTTTTGCAGTTCAATATCCTTCCTTTTTGATGAAAATCACCAAAGATCTCTACCAAAGCAACCTTGTGCTGCTAACGGATTTTTACCAACTCACCATGGCTTATGCTTATTGGAAGTCAGGAAAGGGGGAGCAAGAAGCCGTATTCAACTTGTTTTTTCGAAAGAACCCCTTTGAAGGAGGATTTACGCTTGCGGCCGGGTTAGATTACGTGGTGGATTTCTGTAATAATCTTCGATTTGGTGAATCCGAATTGGCTTACCTCCGACAGATGAAGCAGAAAGACGGAAGCCCATTATTTGAGGAGGCATTTTTGGCCTATTTGAAAGATCTTCGATTTACCTGTGACGTGGATGCAGTGGAAGAGGGAACCGTGGTATTTCCCAATGCGCCTTTGGTGCAAGTAAAGGGCAACTTGATTCAATGTCAGTTGCTAGAGACCCCCTTACTCAACCTACTCAACTTCCAAACGCTGATTGCCACCAAAGCAGCACGCATCAATTTGGCTACTCAAGGCGCGCCAGTCTTGGAATTTGGCTTACGTCGGGCGCAAGGCATTGATGGAGCGCTAGCAGCCAGCAGGGCCTCCTACATTGGTGGCTGCAGTTCTACCAGCAATGTGATGGCGGGAAAATTATTTGGCATTCCTGTTTCTGGAACACATGCCCACAGTTGGATTCTTTCTTTTGATTCTGAGTTGGAAGCATTTTTTGCTTATGCGGAGGCATTTCCAGATCATTGCGTGTTTTTGGTGGATACCTACGATACGCTGACGGGGGTAAAAAATGCCATTCAAGTGGGCTTAAGTCTTCGCCAAAAAGGCAAGGAGATGCTAGGCATCCGGATTGATTCGGGTGATTTGGCCTATTTTTCAATTCAAGCCAGGCAGTTACTGGATGAGGCCGGTTTCCCCAATGCCAAAATTTATGCCTCTAATGATCTGGATGAATACATCATTGCTTCGTTAAAATCTCAAGATGCTGCGATTGATGTTTGGGGAGTGGGCACCAAATTAGTCACCGCCTTTGATCAGCCGGCATTGGGTGCGGTATACAAACTATCGGCAGTTAAGAATGCTAACGGAACTTGGGAGCCCAAGGTGAAAGTTTCCCAACAATCCATGAAGATCAATATTCCTGGAATTCACAAGGTAAGACGTTACTTCAGTAAAGGAAAAGCCGTGGCGGATATGATTTACTTGGAAGGTCAGACCATTGATCCCAAGGGAATCATGATCATTGATCCCAATGATACCACTCAGCGCAAGCGATTGATGCCTGCATTTTACGAGGAAGAAGAGTTGTTGAAGCCTATTTTCCGAAAGGGAGAGTTGGTTTATTCTTTGCCGAGTCTTCAACAAATCCGTGAGCGAGCAGGTATTCAATTGGAGGCTTTTGACAAAACACACAAACGTTTGACCAATCCTCACATATATCCGGTAGGTTTGGAGGAGTATTTGCATCATTTGCGTATGGAATTGGTCATTGCTGCAAAGAATAGTCAAAATGATAAAAATGAGATCTGATACTGCCTTACTCTTGGTAGATGTACAGCATGATTTTCTACCTGGTGGAGCCCTAGCGGTTCCACAAGGAGATGAAATTTTACCCATCCTTGCATCTTTGCAAGCCCAGTTTGATTCTATTGTGGCTACCCAAGATTGGCATCCGGCTGATCATGGGAGTTTTGCTGCAAACCATCCCGGTACCCAGCCAGGTCAGCAAATCGTTTTGGAAGGCTTGTCTCAAATCCTTTGGCCTGTACATTGTGTGCAGGGTAGCCCAGGTGCTGATTTTCCAACTACTTTGGATCGAAGCAGGTGGAATGCCATTTTTCAAAAAGGGAAGAACCCGAAGGTGGATTCCTATTCTGGCTTTTTTGACAATGCGCGAAGAGGGGATACAGGGCTTGGAGATTACCTCAAGCAGCAGGGGATTCGCCGGGTGTTTGTCGCTGGACTTGCTTTGGATTATTGTGTAAAGTTCACGGCAATGGATGCGAAAAGTTTGGGTTTTGAAACCTTTCTCCTTTCCGATGCCACAAGGGCAGTCAATCTGCAACCTGAAGATGGACAACGAGCCCTTGAAGAAATGAAAGCAGCAGGGATTACCTGTTTGGAAAGCAAAGATCTACCTACCTATGTTTAATTACAATCCCCAAAAGCAGTATCCCAAGGAAACGGAAAGCCGGGTAGTCATCCGCTTTCAGGACTGCGACCCACTTCGACACTTGAACAATGCGAAGTACTTCGACTATTTTTTCAATGCCCGTGAGGATCAGGTTCCCAAGTTGTATGGATTGGAAATCATCGATTTGATTCGGGTCTACAAGGCGGCTTGGGTAGTGTATAACCACAACATTAGTTACATCAAACCCGCTATGGTAGGGGAGTGGGTTCGTATTTTCAGCCGAATCTTGTGGTACAATGCAAATACTATACTGGTGGAGTATTACCTCACCGATGATTCCAAGACGCAATTGAAAACGGTGCTTTGGTCTACCATGCGGTATGTATCCTTAGCAGAGGGAAAATCCATGAATCACGAAGGATCGGTCGTCGATTTTTTAAAGGCTTCTTCACTCCATTTAGATCCTGCTACGCTAGATATTCGGGACCGGGTGAAGCAGTTAAAGCGGGAATTGGAAGGCTGATTGCCTCATTCCGTATTCATCCCATAATCTCGTTCGACGAGGGCGATTCGCGTTTTGAAAGCGGAATACCATTTTTCACGCCCGTATTTCTGTGCGAGTTGATGGTCTGTGTTTGCTTTCCAGGCTTTGATCGCTTCCAAACTTTCCCAATAGGAAATGGTAATGCCTAGGCCGTTTCTGACACTTTCGTGGCCCAGGTAACCCGATTGTTCTGCTGCGAGATGAACTATCTCCAGAGCCATTTCTTCGTAACCTGCATCGGTTTCTGTGCGGAGGTTGGTGAAAATCACCGCGTAGTAGGGAGGAGCAGGGGTCTTAGCGATCATGTGTATTCGGATAGGGGGTGTATTCCATGTAGGTGGCTGTAGCGAGGGCCAACTCTTTTCCAAAAGTAAGTTCGACCAAGTGTAGGGCCAAATCAATCCCTGCAGAAATTCCGGCCGCTGTCCAAATCCGGGTATCGCTTTGAATGAAGCGGTGATTTGGTTTGGGTGTGCCGGTAGGAACAAGCGATGCCATGCTTTCAAAGACCTCGTGGTGGGTGCAGTAGGGTTTCTGGTCCAAAAATCCTGATTTTCCGAGGATACGAGAGCCTGAACATACGCTCATGGTCCATTCCGTTTGGGAGACAAGACTTTGGAGGGTAGCCATCAGGGGCTGATTTTGGATCACCTTTTTGCTTCCATCTCCGCCTGGAAGTACGAGGTAGTCCAGACGATCGAGTTGATCCAAACTTTTGTCAGGGAGCACCTGAAGCCCATTTTTGGCACGGATTACCTCTTTGCTTAAGGCAACGGTATACACCTCTAGTATCTTGTAATCTGCTAGTTGGTTGGCAACGGAAAAAGCCTCGAAGGGTCCTGCAAAATCAAGGACTTCCACGTCGTCAAAGATGAGGATACCGAGTTGTTTCATGAGGATTAGTTTGGGTACGAAATTGGAGAAAATTAGAAGAAAAATAGAAAATAGGAAGGATTTTGTTCATCCGCGGCGATGGACCTAGCCATCATCGGGTATACCTCCGTTTATTTTATTGATTTTATAAAAAAAATTAATAATAAATAAGAAATTTGAAATTTACATTTACATTTAAGTGGTTATTCGCAATCTTATGCTAACCCTTTCCAGTCTTTTTGCGCTTTTACTCCGTCTCTCCTTGCTTTGCCAAGGGCAGGTAGAAGGCATTACTGACTCGGAGTGCTTTGTTGGGAGGATTACCAATGATTTCAGAGGTGGCTAGAAGTTCGGCCAATGTCAATCAAGGAGCAAAAACCCGTTGGTCCAATTTCTTTCATGGAGTATTTTTACTGGTATTTGTATTGTTAGTAACACCCCTAATTGAAATGATTCCCAATTCAGCACTTGCTGCGATGTTGATTTATGTCGGCATTAAATTGGCCCATCCCAAGGAATTTATCAACACTTTCCGAATTGGAAAAGAGCAGTTGGCGATTTTCTTAATTACCATCTTCTTTACGCTGGTGGAAGATTTGTTGGTAGGGATTGCAGCTGGGGTAGTGTTGAAAATGATCCTTCACCTCGCCAATGGCACCCCTATTTCTTCCTTTTTTAAGGCGCCCACGCAAGTATCCTTTAATAACAATCAATACTTGGTAGAAATTGATAAGGCAGCGATTTTCTCCAATTATCTAGGAATCAAACGAAAGTTGGAAGAGATACCTCCTGGTTTTCAGGTACCCATAGATTTGAAAAACACAAAATTGGTGGATCACTCGGTAATGGAAAACCTACACCGATTCGAGCATGAGTATATTGAGGATGGAGGAACAGTAAAGATCATTGGATTGGAAAAACATGAGCCGGTGTCGGCTCATGCTCTAGCCGCTCGAAAAGCGAGATTTAAATAAAATCGGTCAAATTATTTCACGCTATCGAAGTTAGGATGATGCATAGGAATAAGTTCTATTCATCTACTGGCTTTAGGTAGTACAAATCCATTTCTAAGAAATGACTTGTAAACACTATCTCTTTGCGGTGATTCTATTTTTTTCCATAGCGCCATCGCCTACTCTCGGCCAAAACAACCGGCTCAATACCTCCAATCACATTGGGTGGTATACCTATTTTGGAACCTTCAAACTCTCCAATAAACTGGGTCTTCATACCGAATACCAAATTCGTAGAAACCAGGTAATCACCGAATGGCAGCAAAGTTTATTGCGAATTGGTTTGAACTATGCGCTGCATCCATCCGTCCAAGTGAGGGTTGGGTACGGATGGATTGAGACCTTTCCCTACGGGGAATATTCCTTAAATGGCTTTGGCAAGCAATTTACCGAACACCGGATTTTCCAAATGGCGCAACTTTCCCAAAAACTGGGTAAGGTAGACTTTTCGCATCGCTTTATGCTCGAACAGCGCTTTGTGGGCAAGTACAGTGCTGCCAATGCTACCCGGGAATCAGAATTTCCATTACTCAATCGCATGCGATACATGGTGCGGCTACAAATCCCCTTGAAAGGAAATGAAATCCAGGATAAAACAATCTATTTGGCGTTTTACGACGAAGTTTTTGTTGGTTTTGGAAAACATGTAAATGCCAATGTCTTTGATCAAAACAGAATAGGTATTTTACTGGGCTACCGCTTTTCAAAGAACTTCAGGTTAGAGGGAGGGTATCTCAACCAAACTTTGCAGTTCGGAAGACAAATCAATGGTAAAAATGTATTTCAATACAATAACGGATTGATTATCAATTCCAACTTTAACTTTGATTTATTCAAAAATCCCAAAAAAGAATAAAACGGGGTATTGCAAAAAAAAATCGAGCAAAATTCTGGAGGATTTTTAAAAGACCATCTTTTTTGAATCCAAAAAGAAATTAAATCTCTTTTCTGATTCCATTCGTTTAACCTTCTGGTGGTTATGGTTGTTGCATTTACAAATGAATCCACAAAACCCTCTTTAAGGCGTCGATTGGGTGAATTTAACTCAATCTTAAGAATCCACTAAGGAGGGACAAAGACAAGCCAAATTAATCTTGAATGATGCCTAAATCACTTCTACAATGAATGAAAAAATGAATCGCATGGAGTTTCTAAAGAGCCTAGGGCTCAAAGGAGCTTCCCTATTTGCTGTCTATTGCGCTGCCTCTGGATTGAGCAGTTGCGTCAACGAAAGCATGGATCCTACCACCACTACAGGCGGAGGAACAGGAAATGAGCTCTCACTCGATCTGACCTCTGCTACTTATTCAAAACTCAATACGGTGGGAAATTACGTGATTGTGAGCGGAATCGTGATTGCTCGGGTAAGTGCAACAGCATTTGCGGCAGTAACGCAGGTATGCTCCCACGAAGGAAGGCGGCAAGTGGTATTTAATGCGGGTGAATTTTACTGTCCTGCACACGGTGCTCGCTTTGATACCACAGGTAAGGGGCTCAATTCTACCGGTTCACGCGGATTGAAGACCTACGTAACTTCATTGCAAGGTACAACACTAAAAGTGACCCTATGATTTGGCCGTATTTCTTAAAAAAAGGTGCTTTTGGATTCTTATTTTGCATCTTTAGCCTATTTGGATCCAGTACTTGGAATTCAGTGCTTGCACAGGATGACTTGCTGAGTTTGCTTGACGAAGAGCAATCCAAGGAACCAACCTACACGATTGCAACTTTCAAAGCTTCTCGACTCATCAATGGGCATACCATCGAAACCATTTCCAAAAATCACCTCAACTTTTGGATTTCACACCGATTTGGGGCAGTCAACTCTGGATTTATAGCCAATTTCTTCGGGCTTGATGAAGCCAAAATTCGCTTAGGGCTAGAGTATGGCCTGACGGATAGGTGGCTCGTGGGCGCGGGGAGGAGTTCCCTAGAAAAGACCTACGACCTGTACACCAAGTACAAGGTGCTGCGCCAATCCAATACCATGCCGATCACTGTCACCGCTATGGCGGGCTGGGGGATCAATACCATGCCTACCGGCTACGTGATGGAGTCCGGTTCTACCATGAAGTTTAACAACAATATCGAGCGCTATTCCTATTGGAGTCAGGTGCTGGTGGCGCGAAAGTTTACTGAAAAACTTTCGCTACAACTTATGCCTACGCTGATTCATATCAATAAGGTAGAGGATCCCAGCATCCCCAACCAACTCTTTGCACTCGGTGCAGGAGGTAGATACAAACTCAATCAGCGGATCACGCTCTCAGCGGAATACTACTACAGCATCCGTGAGTTTGAAGATGAGGATGATGAGGATGATTTTGAAACTAATGGAAATTTCCCTTATCCCTACCGCAATGCCCTATCTTTGGGTGTTGACATTGAAACGGGTGGACACGTATTTCAATTCCACTTGACCAATGCTCGAGGCATGGTAGAAAAGCAATTTATCGGACAGAATGTAGGGTCTTGGGGAAAAGGAGACATTTTCTATGGATTCAACATCGCACGAACCTTCAGTTTGGACAAAGCGGCTAGAAACACACACAAATGAAAATCAAACTTATTTTTCTCAGCCTTAGTCTGTTGCTTAGCACAGGCTTAGTTTCCGCTCAGTCCCTCTACCGCACCGCTGTGGGGGAGTTGTACTTTTTTTCTAAAACACCCGTTTTGGACATCGAGGCCGTCAATAAAAAGACGGGAGCGATTTTGAATGCAAGCACGAAAGACTTGGCTATACAGGCTAAAATCACTGATTTTCAGTTTCCCAACAAGCTGATGCAGGAGCATTTCAACGAAAACTACATGGAGAGCGAGCGCTTTCCATCGACCAAGTTTGCAGGTAAAATCAAGGAAGACATCGACTTGACCAAACCCGGAACTTATCCGGTGACTGCAGAAGGGAATTTGACCATACATGGGGTGACCAAACCGGTTAAGGTCAAAGGAACGATTGTGGCTACAGCCACAGCCCTGCAAGTGAATTTTTCCTTTCAGGTTCGTACGGCGGATTACCAAATCGAAGTACCCAAGTTAGTATTCAATAAAATCGCAGAGACAATTGCTATATCTGGAAAGTTGAATTTGGTGAAACAATAAAAAAGTTCATCGTCGTTTTCGAATAGTTTGAATATGACGATGAACTTAGATTTAATGTATATATAATCTATTTTCTTCTACCTAAAAGTCGAAGTAGGAATAAGAATAGGTTAATAAAATCTAGGTAAAGAGTAAGAGCACCCATAATGGCTTCTTTTTTATCTTGTTCAGTTCCCTCATTACCGATAATGTTTAACTCTTTTATTTTTTGAGTATCTCGAGC